>Ga0181530_10000956_pt1 | contig 36807 bp, 21 predicted proteins | sample PEATcosm2014_Bin_42_FD_119769 | JGI IMG/M metagenome (GOLD analysis project Ga0181530, IMG submission 119769) | Peatland microbial communities from MTU Mesocosm Facility, Houghton, MI, USA - PEATcosm2014_Bin10_60_metaG | ecosystem: Environmental > Terrestrial > Soil > Wetlands > Peat | place...
TCCTCCGGGGCAACGGCGGGCCGTGCGCCTGGGCGGTGCGCGAAACGGACCTGGCGGCCGAAGTCAAACGCCTTAGGGCGGCGGGCATTCCCGTCTCCGTGCCCGTCCGTGGCGGCCGGCAAGTGCCGGACGGGGTGCGCCTGGAGTGGGAAACTTCGGATGTCGGCCTGGAGCCCCGAGGCACCTTCTTTCCGTTCCTCATCCGCGACCTCACGGAGCGCCGGCTGCGCGCCTTTCCGCAAACCAAGCTGGTCAACCGGGATTTCAGAGGAGTCGCCAAGGTGGTGATCGCCGTGCGCGATCTGGATGCCGCCATCAAGCGTTACCAGCAGGCGTACGGGCTGCCCGCGCCCATCAAGCAGGTGGACCCGGGCTTCGACGCGCATCTGGCTTTACTGGGCGGCGTCCCCGTGGTGCTGGCGCAACCGCTGACGCCGGAATCCTGGCTGAACGACCGTCTCGACCAATTTGGCGAAGCGCCTTGCGCACTCGTGCTGGGGGCCAGCCGACCGGGCCGTTACCACGCCGCCTCGCAGACGCGCTGGTTCGGCATCGAGATCTCCTGGTTCGATCCCGGCAAGCTGGGATGGCGCCTGGGATTCGAAAACCCGGAGTGGTGACCGGCCTTCGCCTACACCATTCTCTCGGAGAGAAAGACGTCCTGCGGACGCTGCGGAGTGGTCTGCCCCGCCCATTCATCTTCCGCGCTATCGGTCAATAGCAGTTCGATCAGCCGGGCAGCCAGCTCGCGTGGGCAGATGCAATCAGCCTCCGACAGCGTCGTGGGGGCGTTCCGCAGCGAGCCGTCGTATTCCATGGTCACGGGCTCGCAGTCTTCCGAAATCCAGGTCCCATGCACGTGGATGAACTCGGCTGCGTCGTCGCCACCTTTTACGGCAACCCGCATAAAGTCGCCCGTGCGTCGAAGGGTGACGCCTTCAATCGTTTTTCCGTCTGCGTATCTGATTTTCATAATCTCCGCCCTCGCAAGACCATGGTGTAACAGCCTGGTGCTCAATACCAGTCCTTGACGTACCACCGCTGTACCAGAACCTGCCAGGATCACTTTCGATAACAGCGTCATCCTACTGCCGGCAGTCGCAGCCCCGCGACAGGAATCCAACGAAGCTCCCGTGCAGCGGGCATTTGCGTGTTTTCGCGAACACCCGCCGGCCCGCCGCTTGGTCGTCGAGCGGTCTGTAGCCGGAGGATAGGCCCAGGAGTACTCTCGAGGAGTTGGTACTGGTAAACGGCAGCACCGGGTGCCTCGCAAGGGTGTTATGATTCGCAGGGTTGACCTGGTGCGGGCTTCCCCTGAGCAATCTCTTGGCACGCAGTGGATCACCACGAACCGGCGGCGATTGCGGGCGCATTTGTGCGAACGCTCGAGAGCGCTCTTAGCGCCTCCGCGAAGCCTCCGCAGGGGAATCAGACTTTAGGGGAATCTTTAGGGGTATCGTCCGAAGGGGTACCCTTGATAGCATCTTTGAAGCCCCGAATTCCTTCGGCCAGCCCCTTTCCAAGCTCAGGCAGCTTCTTCGGGCCGAACATCAAGAGGGCAATTGCAAGAATAACTATCAAATGCCGAGGTTGGAGCAGATCTTCAATCATAAAAGGTTCCTTCAATTCAGCATAGCACCATGCGCAGCCCTGGTGTAAAGAGAATCAAAGCTGGGTGCGGCGGTAGTCCACGATCTCGAAAGCCACCCGTTACTTCCACGGCCGGTTTCAGGGTGTGAATTGATGCGTAAGCGATTTTCATGGAGCTGGCGGAGGGATTTGAACCCCCGACCCTCTGATTACAAATCAGATGCTCTACCAACTGAGCTACGCCAGCCGCTTCGAAGGGGAGCGGAAACGGGGATCGAGCCTGCTGCCACCAGCACGGAGCTTTCGATCTGCCGTCTTTACCGTCCTGCTTAATAGAGTAATCGGAGTAACGGCAGGAACGCAATTCAGTCCCGTCTCGGGGCGTTTCACCTGCAGCCTGCGCGGGCTAGCGCGACCGCGGCACCGCCTGGTCCCATTCCAGGATTTTCTCGACGACGTAATCGACCTCTGCCGCGGTCAGCTCGGGAAACATAGGCAACGAGATGCAACAGGCGGCATTGCGCTCGGAGTTGGGAAGGGGGCCGGCGATGCGGGCCGGCTTGTCCCAAGGATAGCCTTCCTGCTGGTGAATGGCGATGGGATAGTGACACTTGGCGTCGATGCCGTTGGCGGTCAGGAAATCCAGCAGCGAGTCGCGATGCTCCGGCTTCTTCGTCTCGATGACATACAGATGATAGATGTGGTAGTTACCGGCCGCTTCGTAGGGAAGATGGATGTGGGCGGCGTCATGGAGGCCCGCGGAGTAGCGCGCGGCCCACTTCCGCCGCAGGGCGTTCCATGCGTCGAGGTGCTTCAACTTGACGCTGAGCACTCCCGCTTGCAGGTCGTCCAGGCGGCTGTTGTAGCCCATGCCGTGGCAGGACCTTTTGCTGGACCCGTGGTTGCGCAGCTTGCGGATCTCGCGGTCCACATACTCGTGGTTGGTGACGACCGCGCCGCCGTCGCCAAAACAGCCGAGGTTCTTCTGGATGATGAAGCTGGTGCATGCCGCGTCGCTCAGTTCGCCGATGCTGAACCCGTCTCCACGGGCGCCGGTCCCCTGCGCATTGTCTTCCACCACCAGAAGACCGCGCCGATCGGCAATCTGGCGGAGGGCCTTCATATCCGCGCACTGGCCATATAGATGAACCGGAACCAGGGCCTTGGTCCGGAACGTGATGGCCTCCTCCACCTTGGAAGGATCCAGGCAATTGGTTCTCAGGTCGGAGTCCACGAATACGGCCGTGGCGCCGGCGATCCAGATGGCCTCCGCGGTGGCGAAGAATGTGTTGGCGGTGGTGATGCACTCATCGCCGGGGCCAATCCCCAGCGCCAGGAAGGAAAGCCACAGTGCGTCCGTTCCGTTGGCAACGCCGATGGCGAACTTCATTCCGTGATACTCGGCTAGCTCCTGCTCGAACTGCTGTAGCATGGGACCCATTACATACTGGCCGGATTCCAGAACAGCCTGAATGTTTCGATCGATCTCGGCTTTGAGGTTGTGATACTGACGGACATGACCGTAAAAGGCGACGTTCATACTCCGATGATGGCATTGTCATCCAATGGGTGTCATTCACGCCGATGCCGCTCCACTCTACCCGACGGTTCAGGGCCGTCCGGTGTCGGTCTCCGCGGTCTTCAGACGCTCGTACTCGGCTCGCTCGGCGCGAGCCAGGTCCGGCTTGCCCATGCGCAGATAGACCCGCGCCAGCTCATAATGCGCTCTGGTTTGACCAGGGTTAAGCTCGATGCTGCGTGACAGCTCGCGCGCCGCCTCCGGCCACTTGCTCTGGCTTGACAGCAACTCGCCCAGCTCCAGGTGCGATTCCCAGAACGCCCCATTAAGCTCAATCGACCGGCGCAGCTCGGTCTCTATCACGTGGTCGTCCGGGTTGGACGAGGCAGCCAGAGCCTTGGCGTGAAGAAAGACGGGCAGGTAGTTCTCCGGCGCCCTCTTCTCCCATGCCGCGTAGGACGCGATGACCTCCGGCAGCCGGCCGCCCGCGTGCTCCAGAATCCGGCCCAGAAAGACATACGGCTGCTCGACCGTAGGGTCCAGGCGAATCACTTCGAGGAAGGCGCTCACGGCATCCGCAGGCCGGCGCTCGGCGTAACAGGCCACGCCATAGGCGAGCACGATTTGCGGGTTCTTCGGAAACTGGCGCTGGCCCTTCTCCAATACAGCCAAGGCCTCCGCGAAGTCCCCGTGATCGAGCAAGGCCTGCCCAAAGTCCGACAGAAAAACCTCTTGCGCCGGTGCGCGCTCGAACGCCCGGCGCAATTCGGGCAGCGCGGAATCGGGGCGTCCCGCCGCTTGATATGCCTTGCCCACGAGGTGATGCGCTTCAGGGGTGTCTCCTCCCCGCAAAGCGGCCTCCGCCCATTTCACCGCTTCCTCCGGCTGGCCTGCCTCAAGCGAGAGCCCGGCGGCGTCGGCGGCCGCCTGCGCGCCGGCTCCAGGCGTTGCTGCAAACCGGCGTTCCCACTCGGCGGCCCTGGCGAGATCGCCTGTCCCCGCGTAAAACAACGCGAGCGCGTGCTGGATAGGAGGACTGTTCGCGCCAAATTGCTCCGCGCTTCCGGCAGCCTGGACCGCCATGTCCTTCTGCCCGCTCTTCAGATAGGTCTGGGCCAGCGCTACCCACACCACGGCGCTCCGCGGATCCAGCTTCGCCGCCCTTTCAAGGAATTCACGCGCATGGACGAGGTCGTTCTTGTTGAGCGCGACAAGCCCCTGCCGAAGGTCGTCCTGGGCTGGCGGCTGCGCCGGCCCGGCCAAAGGCAAGAGCAGCCAGGCAACCACCGCCAGCACCGCGGTGCGATGGCACTTCATCGCGGTGGCCCGGGCTCCTTGATCCGCACAATGCGGTCGCCGGCGACATTCTTCAGCTCCTGAACCACTCCCGACGGCCAGCGGATCTCCACGCTATCCGCGGATTTGTCCGGCCCCAGCCCGAAGTGCACAGGCCCGGCGCTCGACGAGGCGTAACCGAAGCTGAACGAGACATGGTTATACTGCGTGGCGGTGTGCGTCACGACTTTGATCCGCGCCCCGATGGCGTCGCGATTGCTCTTCGTGCCTTCCAGTTGCAACTCCAGCCAGTGGTTGCCCCCAGGACTGTCGTTCATCCAGATCTCGGCCGGCGCTCCGATCGCGCTAACTACCACATCCAAGCGCCCGTCGCCGTTCAGGTCGCCCACAGCCGAGCCGCGGTGCCGCCTGGGGGGCTGCGCGGCCAAACCCGCTTCGGCCGTAAGCGCGGCGAACCTGGCGCCGCCAAGGTTGCGAAACACGGTGTTTGGCTGCTCCACCTGGCCTTGACGCACGGGCAACATCACTTCAACGTGCCCGCGAGTGACGAAGATGTCCTTCCAGCCATCGTTGTCGAAGTCGCAGATGGTGGGCGAGTAGCCTGCCATCGGCAGGCTGAGCACACCCATTCCGCTGCTGCGGGTGATGTCGGCGAAATCTCCCTTTCCCGTGTTTCTGAAGATGGGGAAGGTCTCGTCGTCAAGCGCCACGAACACGATATCGGGATAGCCGTCGTTGTCGATATCGCGGAAATCCACGCCCATTCCGGAGATCCACTCGGCATCCTCGCGCAATGCGACGTTGCTCTCGAAGGCGACCTCTTCAAATTTCCCGCCGCCCTTGTTATGGAATAGGAAATTGTCGAGTTTGTCGTTGGTGACGAAGATGTCCATCCAGCCGTCGAGGTCGAAATCGGCAACACCCGCTCCCATCCCCTTGCCCGGGTGCGCGCGAATGCCCGACTCGGCTGAGACATCCCTGAAGGTCCCGTCGCCGTTGTTGAGAAACAACTGGTTGGGGGTTTTCTTATAGAATTTCGGATCGCAATAATCCCGCGCGCCCCCCGCTGCCAGGCAGGCCGGCTCCGTGCGGATGTCCCAGCTCATGTAATTGACCACGAACAAATCGAGCAACCCGTCGTTGTTGACATCGACCCACGCGGCGCCCACCGTCCAGAGAGGGCCATACTCGCTATCGGGCTGATCGATTCCCGCCTTCTTGGTCACGTCGGTGAAGGTGCCATCTCCGTTGTTGTGATAGAGCCGGTTGCCATGAACGCCGCCGACAAAGAGGTCCTCGTGGCCGTCGTTGTCGTAGTCGCCGACAGCGGCGGCGATGTCGTAGCCTTCGCCGGCCAGTCCGGCCTTTTCCGTGACGTCCGTAAAATGGCCCTTGCCATCGTTGGCAAACAGCCGGTTAGAGTACTTTGGCGAGGTCTTCTTCAACGTGTGGATATCGGCGCCGTTGGCGAAAAAGATGTCCAGGTAGCCGTCGTTGTTGTAGTCGAAGACCGCGACCCCGCCGGCCATGGTCTCGGGCGCGTGGCGTTCCGGCGTCTCACAAGCGTCCAGCGTGAAGGGGATCGGCCGATAGACAAAGTGAATGGGTGACTGGGCGGGCCCAGCCTGCCACAGGGCCGGGCCGAGAAGCACGGCGAGAACTGCAACCGCCCCTGTGATGGCTGCCCGCAAGGTTTTGTCCACTGTTCAGTATAAAAGAAAAGCCCCCGCCGGCGAGTGCGGGGGCTGGTCTAAACGGGTCTAAGGGTCTGGCGACCGGCTAGAAATGCAGCCGGAGCGATACCTGGGCGTTGCGTTGACCCGAACTCGAGGTGATCACGCCGAAAGTCGAATCTTGCAGGTTCGTGTCGGGGCCGCCGAATTGAGTCTTGTTGAACGCGTTGAAGGCCTCCAGCCGGAATTCCATGTTGAAGCGCTCGCTGAAGCGGAAGGTCTTGAACAGCGCAGCGTCGAGCGTGCTGGCTCCCGGAGCGCGTATGTTGTACGGACCCGCGTCGCCTCCTGTTAGAGGGGCGGGAACCGTGACTGCGGTGGTGTTGAACCATTGTGCCGGGCTCCGGCCAGCGGCAGGCGCGCCGTTCGCGTTCTGCCCAGCCACGATGTCAGGCCGGCACGAATTCCACACACCCTCACATCCGTTGTACCCCAGACTGATAGGAATACCGCCGCGGAGGGTCAGAATGCCGTTCAGCCCCCATCCACCCACTATTTGGTTGAGCACGGGATTCATATTCGTCCCGAGCGGCCGGCCCTTTCCGATCGGCAGTTGGTACGTGAAACCGGTAACGAAAGTCTGGCGAAGATCCCACTGCGCGTTGGCGTAATTGACCATGTAGTTGTTCGGATCGAAGACCGCGCACCCGTTCAGACCAGGGCACACATCCGTCAGGGCGTGCGACCAAGCGTAAGAACTGATGAACTGTAAGCCGTTGCTCAGCCGCTTCTCAACCTTCACGGTCAACGCATTGTAGTTCCCATATCCGTTGCTGACCATGATGCTGCCCTCTCCGATGTACGGAATTGGCTGGAGCGACTGGCAAGTGATGTTGGAGTTGGTGGTCCCCAAGTTGGTGCAGGCATTCGCCGTGGGCTCCGAGGTTTGGTGGAGTTGGACGTTGCCGACGTAGGCCACTTCCAGCGCCACATTCCAAGGCAACTCGCGTTGGACCGCCAGGTTCCACTTGTCCACCAGCGGGTTCCGCCAGTCCAGGGCGATACCCTTGAAGCTAATCGGGGCAGCCAGGGTATAAACATTCGAGGGAAGCCCGCCGGCAAATCCATTGGGGAAATATGGATTCGAAGCGAACAGGCCGATCGGGTTCAGATTCAGGTCGGTGCGGCCCAGTTCGACGGTTTCGTTGAACGGCACCGATTCGCCGAGGTTGGGAGAGCCGCCCATGTTTTCCTCGCCGCCGTAGAAGATTCCGAAGCCCAGGCGAATGACCGTCTTCGGAGCCACTTTGTAGGCCAAGCCAAACCGCGGGCCAAAGTCCGTCTTGTCCCACGGCTGCATGTACGTGGAAACCTGGCCGCGGGTCACCGTGACGTTCGGGAAGGCCGTGGCAAAGTTCGGCGGCAGAGCGGTGTTCTGGTCGGGCCCCTGCGGGATCTCGAGCGTCGGCGCTGCTGGGTTGTACACGAAGTTCGACTGGCGGCCGAACCTCTCATAAGTGGGCGAGAAGAGCTCGTACCGAACCCCCAGGTTGATGGTCAGTTTCGGGGTGACTTTCCAGTCGTCCTGAGCGTAGAACGAGTAGGTTTCCTTCTGCGAAGAGATTTCGTTGACCGAGGAGATTTCGCCAGTGTCCACAACGCCGAGCAGATACGAGGCCATCGCGTCGCCGGTATTGGTGTTGATGGCCCCGGAACTGCCGTTCGCCGTGGAAGGATATGCGGTAGCGTTCTGGGAGAAGTTCATTTCGCCGTGCGGGTCGGCGAACTGCGTGAAGGGGAACTGGATAAACCGGTACTCGGCTCCGAACTTGAACGAGTGGGATCCCTTCGAGATAGCCAGGTTTTGGATGTAGTCCTGGACGTTGCTGTGCATGTTCATGGGCTGCCAGTTGCTCGCGCCCAAACCTACGTAGCGGGCAGCATTCATCCCAATCAGCCCGCCATTCAGCGGAATCTCGTGGCTGGGGTCGTATCCTCCAATGCCGAAGACCGCGTTGTCATCGTTGTCTTGACCGGCGCCGATAATCTGGGTGTCCAGGCGCGTGATAGCCACCCGGGTCTCCGAAACGATGGATGGAGTCCAAACTCGCGTGTACCCCAGTTGTGCGTTGCGGGTCGTGGTAATTTGGCTGTCTCCTCCAAAGGCGTCACCGAGTCCCAGGGGAAGGATCGGGACGCTGGTCTTGGGATTGTCGTTCCAGCTCAGTGAGCCGTAGAGGCTGTCTTTATCGCTGATCTTAAAGTCGGAGCGACCATCGCCCGAGTCAAATCGGTTATGACCCGGCGATATGTAGTAGTAATCATTGATCGGGAAGCCGCTATAAGGCTGGTTCGGCGCCGGCAACATGTTGAGAATCTTGGTCTGGATCGGGCCGATCCGGCTGGCGGGGATGATGTTTCCGGGAAACGGAGTGCGCGTCAGTTGGCCATTGATCGTCTGGGTGGTCGTCGGATCGAAAATCTCGTACTGGGCAATGTTCCCCGTCGGGGCGGATGCAATGGTGTTCCCCAGCAAACCCGAGAAATTGCCCTGAATTTCCGCGGGTGTGGGAACGGTACCGAAACCGGAGCCGTTCACGTACGCTATCCGGGTGCCCTGATAGTCCCCGAAGACGAAGAAGCGATTCTTGATGATAGGGCCACCCGCCGCCGCGCCAAACTGGTTCTGTCTGTATACCGGGTTTGGCACTCCAACCTTGTTGTTAATCCATGAGTTGGCATTGAGATCGTTGTTCTGGAGGACTTCCCACAAGCCGCCGTGGAGTTGGTTGGTCCCGGTCTTGAGATTGACGTTGATGACCCCTCCGGCGGCCCGGCCATACTCCGCGTTTTCGCCGCTGGTCATAACCGTCATCTCGCCGATCGCTTCGGGCGGCGGACCGATGACGTACGAGGACCCGTTCAGGAAGTCGATAACATTAACGTTATTATCGACCCCATTGAGCAGGAAGTTGTTTTCCCCCATGTCGCGAACGCCGTTGGCTGAAAAGCCGCCCGTTCCCGAATCGCGTCCGGATTCCCCCGGAACGACACCCGGCGATAGCCGTGCGAGATAAGTGAAGGTGCGCTGAGCGCCGAGTGGCAGGTCGGTGACTGTCTCTGGGCTCAACTGAGCACCGAGCTGGACGCTTTCGTCTTGCACCAGCGCGGCTTGAGCGGTCACTTCAATCGCCTCGGTCATCTGCCCGACCTCCAGAGCGAAAGGAACGCCCACCCTGTTTCCGGGAGTGACCTCGACCTTCTGCCGGCTCGCTCGCCGGAAGCCCTGCGCTTCCACGGTCACGGTGTAACTCCCGGGCAGGAGCGCCGGCCGGGTATAGTCGCCGGCCGCCGTGGTCTGGAGCGTGGCGCTTTCCCCCGTTCCCTCGTTGGTAATGGTAATTGTTGCACCTTGCACTACCGCGCCTGTCGAGTCGGTGACCGTGCCGGTGATGGTGCCCAAGTCCCGTTGGGCAAAGGCAAAACTGCTGAACAGCAGTATCAGGGACACCATCCATACACAACTCCTCAGGTGTCCTGCGCACCTATTGCGCAAAGCAGTACGGAATTCCCTCGTGAATACCATGCCTAACCTCCCTCCCTTGTCGACTCACTCCCGGCCCCCTCCCTTTTCCCCCTAAGGGACCTCTCACACCCTGTCAACGCGAACGCTAGATCTGCCTGCGGGGAGCCCCGAAACCCGCATAGCGGCCGTGCTGCGCGACAGAGATCCGAATACGAAACCCTATTGGCCGCATGTGTAAGAAATTGTAAACGAAAGCAAACGCCTTGTCAACGGAATTTTCCAGAGTTTGTGGCAAAAAACGTCAGCAGCAACCTTGATATCGGCGCTCGGCCCGACGAGAGCCAGACACGGTCTTATCCCGCGTCCAGTACAAAAGAAAAAGCCCCCGCCGGCGAGGGCGGGGGCTGGTCTGAGGGTCTAAAGGTCTGGCGTCCGGCTAGAAATGCAGCCGGAGAGATACCTGGGCGTGACGTTCACCCGAACTCGATGTGATCTTGCCGAAGGTCGAGTCTTGCATGTTGGTGTCGGGGCCGCCGAGCTGAGTCTTGTTGAGCGCGTTGAACGCCTCCAACCGGAATTCCACGTTCCATCGCTCGGTAAAGCGGAAGGTCTTGAACAACGCAGCGTCGAGCGTGCTGTTTCCAGGACCGAATATGTCGTACGGAGCCGCATCGCCGCTTGTCAGAGGAGCGGGAGTCGTGAACGCGGCGGTGTTGAACCATTCAGCCGCGCTCCGGCCCCCGGAGGGCGAGCCGACATTCTGCCCATTTACAACATCGGGCCGGCACCAACGCCACACACCCTGACATCCGTTGTAATTCACGTCGATGGGAGCGCCTGTGCGGATGGTCACAATGCCGTTCAGCCCCCATCCACCGATCGCGGTGTTGAGCGCGTGATTCATATTCGTCCCCAGAGCCTTGCCCTTCCCGATCGGCAATTCATACACGAAGCCGGTGGTGAAACTCTTGCGATGGTCCCACTGGGCGTTGGAGTACATGGTCGCGAAGTTCAGCGGATTGGGGGACGGGCACGTGTTGCTCAAAGGAAGGCACGCATCCGTCAGGACGTGCGCCCAGGCGAAGGAGCTGATGAACTGCAAGCCGTGGCTGAGCCGCTTCTCAACCTTCACGGTCATCGCGTTGTAGTTAGCGTAGGCGTTGCTGTTGGTGACGCTGCCCACTCCGATGTACGGAATTGGCCTCAGCGATGCGCACGTGATGCTGGTGTTGGTGGTCCCGAGGTTGGGGCAGGGATTCCCGCCACTTTGGTCGGTCTCGTATTGGTGGCTCTGGTGATTGCCGGTGTAGGCCAGTTCCAGCGCTGTCTGCCAACCAATATCGCGCTGGACCGCCACGTTCCACTTCTGCACCAGCGGGCTCCGGGAGTCCGTGCCGAAGCCATTGAAGCTGATCGGGGCAGGCGCGGAAAAGACGTTTGTAGGAAACCCACCGGAGAATCCTCCGGCGAACCACGGATTGTTAACGAAATTATTGGCAAGCGGATTCAGATTCAGGTCGACGCGTTGCAGGTTCATGGTCTGGTTGAACGGCGCGTTTTCGCCCAGGTTGGGACTGCCACCCAGGTTTTCCTCGCCGCCGTAGAAGATCCCGAATCCCACGCGAAGGACCATGTTCGCGGCCATTTTGTAGGCCAAGCCAAACCGCGGGCCGAAATCCTTCTTGTCCCACGGGTACATGTACCTGCTAACCGCGCCGCGGGACACCGTGACGTTGGGGAAGTTCGCGGCAAAGGTCGGCGGCAAAGCGGCGTTCTGGCTGTTCCCCTTGGGGATGTAAAGCGAAATGGTTTGCCACGAGAAATTCGACTCCCGGCCCCACTCCTCATAAGTGGGCGAGAAGAGCTCGTACCGGATCCCCAGGTTCAGGGTCAGTTTCGGGGTAACTTTCCAGTCGTCCTGACCGTAGAACGCCCACGTTTGCTTCTGCGAAGAGATCTCGTTGGTCGAGGAGATTGTGCCTTGGTCCACATTGCCCAGCAGAAATGAGGCGATCGCATCGCCGCTACTGCCGCTGAGGGCGCCGGCGCCAGGAAATGCCGTTTCGTTGTTGGAGAAGTTCATGGTGCCGTGCGGGTTGGAGAACTGGAAGAAGGGGAACTGGACCAGCCGGGCCTCGGCTCCGAACTTGAGCGCGTGGGATCCCTTATTGACAGCCACGTTCTGGATGAAATCCCGGACGTTGCTGTACATCAGCATCGGCTCCCATGAGCCCGCGCCCATGCCGGAGTAGCGGGAAGGCGAGATCGTCGGCAGCCCGCCATCGCTCGGCATGGAATAGGTGGGGTCGTATCCTCCGATGCCGTAGGCTTTGTATTGGTCCACGTCCTGACCGGGGCCGACAATCGAGGTATGCAGGCGCGTGGTAGCGGCGCGGGTCTCGGTAACGAGGGACGGGCTCCATACTCGCGTGTACCCCAGTTGCGCGTTGCGGGTATAGGTTGATTGGACGCTTGGAATCCCGCCCGCATTAGAGCCGAGTGCTATGGGCAACCCGGCCGCAGGCGTACCGCCTGAGGCTTGGTCCATCCAGCTCAGTGAGCCGTAAAGGCTGTCCTTATTGGTGAGCTTGAGGTCGGAGCGGAGATCGCCTGAGTCCATATTCATGAAATTCGGCGAGGAATAGTAGTAATCATTTATCGGGAAGCCGTTCACCGGCTGGTTCGGCGCCGGAACGAGCTGGAGAACCTTTGCCGCGGCGGGGTCAAACCGGCTGGCGGGGATGATGTTTCCGGGAAAGGGAGTGCGCGTCAATTGGCCATTGGCGAGCGTCTGGAGGCTGGTCGGATCGAAGATCTGGTACTGGGCAACGCTGGTCCCCGTCGAGCTCGTTCCAACTGACGGCCCCAGCAAGCCCGAGAAATTGCCCCCGACTTCCGCCGGCGTGGGAAAGGTGTCGAAGCCGGTGGAGGGGGTCTTCTGCCGGGTGCCCTGGTAGTCGCCGAAGACGAAGAAGCGGTTCTTGATAATAGGGCCGCCCGCCGCCGCGCCAAACTGGTTCTGCCGGTATACCGGCCGTGGCGATCCAACCATGTTGTTCTGCCATGAGTTGGCATTGAGGTCGTTGTTCTGGAGGACCTCCCACACGCCGCCGTGGAGCTGGTTGGTGCCGGTCTTGAGGTTGACGTTGACCACGCCTCCGGCGCCCCGGCCGTACTCCGCGTTGTAGCCGGTGGTCATAACCGTCATCTCGCCGATGGCCTCGGGTGGCGGACCAATGACGAACGAGGCCCCGTTCAGAAAGTCGATGACATCGACGTTATTGTCGACACCATTGAGCAGGAAGTTGTTCTGCCCCGTCCCGCGCTGGCCGTTGGCGGAGAAGCCGCCCGTGTTTTGGTCGCGGGTGGATTCGCTCGGATTGACGCCGGGCGATAGCCGTGCGAGATAAGTGAAGGTGCGCTGAGCGCCGAGCGGCAGGTCGGTAACCACGTCTGAACTCAACTCCGCACCGAGCTGGACACTTTCGTTTTGCACCAGCTCCGCTTGAGCCGTCACTTCAATGGCCGAGGTGACATCTCCGACATCCAAGGCGAACGGAACGCCCACCCTGCCGCCGGCCGTGACCTCAACCTTCTGCCGGCTCGCTCGCCGGAAGCCCTGCGCTTCCACGCTCACGGTGTAAACCCCAGGCAGCAGAGCCGGCCGGGTAAAGTCGCCGGACGCCGAGGTCGTGATCTTGGCGCTTTCCCCGGTCGCGTCGTTGGTAATGGTAACTGATGCACCTGGCACTACCGCGCCTGTCGCGTCGGTGACTGTGCCGGTGATTGTGCCCAAATCTCGTTGGGCCAAGGCAAGACTGCTGAATAGCAGGACCAGAGACGCAATCCATACGAAGCTTCTCAGGTGAACCGCGCCTCTATATAACGAAGTAGCACGGAATTCCCGCGTCGATACCATGACTAACCTCACTTTGTTGTTGACGCACTCCCAGCCCTATCCCTTTTTCCCCTAGGGGGCCTCTCACACCCCCGGCGTGTCAACGCACGCAGTGAGCCAGCCTGTGGGCGCCTCTGAACCCGCACAGCGGCTTTGCTGCACAACAGAGATCCAGATTACAAAACCCCTTATTGGCCGCGTAGGACTCGATATTAGTTGAAAGTGCATTCCTTGTCAAGACAATCTTTCAGCGTTTGTTGAAAAAACCGTCAAGAACTGCCAAGCGCTCTTATGCGCCTTCCTCCATCCAGCGCACAATGCCGGTGCCCAGCTCGGCGAGAGCCAGCGGCCCGGACGGCCAACCGGTTGAGGGCAAAGGGCCTAGCACCTGGACGGTGCTGGAGTCCTCGATGGCGAACACGCCGAGGGTTTGTTCGACGTAGGAAGGCAGCCGGGAAGTGGTCAGGTAGACATACTCGGCCAGGATCTGGGCGTCAATGAGCGAAGAAGGAGCGTCGTCCTGCTCGGGCGCGGGGCTGGCCCGCCCCTGGTCCTCAAAAACCGCCACGCTGCTGAAGGGCTTCAGCTTGTGCCGGATGCCGAAGGAACAGATCAAGAGCTGCGGTTGGGCACGGCGCATGGCCTCCGAGGAGCCCCACTCCACAAAAGCGTTCCCAAAAAGCAACGCACCGTTGCCGCTGAGAAACAGGTCCCGGATGAAGCTGGAAAGGCGGAGATCGCGTCCCAACCCCTTCCCCAGCAATGAAGCCAGATCCAGGTGGCGCAAGTCGTCGTAGGCCTGATCGGCCGAATGCAGATCCTTCTTGATGACGTTCAGCCGCTGCAAGAACGCCTTTCGCGCGGGTCCGAGGGATTCAAAGGAGAGTGGTGTCAGGCCATCCGCCCCCGATGCCAGGGTGCGGCTGAGAGCGTCCCCCGTCTCGAAGACCCAGGTGCGTTCCGCCGGGTCCGCGGCAGAGTCCGTTTGGCGCGCAAGCGCCAGCAGGAATTGCTCCGCGCCATCGCTGAATGCCGCGCGCAGCGAGAGCGTCCGGCCCGCCTGAGCGAGCCGGGGCCAGGGGATTCCGGCGGGAAGCGGCAGCCCCGCGGGCAGCAGGCAGACGACTACGCTCCTGCGCGGTTTCCGGCTCTTCCTGGCCTCAATTCCCTCGTCGATTCGCGCAAAGACCTTCTCGACCTCGGAACGCCACTGGGGATAGAACGGCGAACGAACCAGCAGGGAGGTCTCCGAGATGCTGATGCGCCTGCTCGAAGCCTCCCAAGCCGGCAACTGCATCTTCGCCTCGACGTCCTTCATCGCTCGGAACAACCCGTCAAAGTCGCCAGGGGCGAGCCCAGCGAGATAGTCCAACTGATTCTGGAGCGTGCGTTGCTCGGCGGGGAACAGCAGGTCCCACTTGTCGAGCTGCTCATTCAGCGAGGGCACGAACGTCCGGGGCAACCGTTTGAGCAGCTCTTTGTCGATCGTGGTCATGGTCAGGCCCGAAACTCCGGCAGCATCTCGCCCACGGATTCGGAACACTCCACGCCGAGGAAGGCCCCCAGAGAAGGCGCTACGTCGATGTGGCGCACAGTCTTCTTCACATACGCGGGCCTGCTCGCGGACGGCCCCAGCACCATCAGCCAGGTCACCCGGTTCTCCTCGGTGTTGGTGCGATGGTTGAAGAAGCCGTTGGTGGTGGATCCGTCGGGATCCCGCCCGAACTCCGGCATGATGACCAGGGCGGTCTGGCCGGCATAGGCCGGAAGAGACTGGAGCAGGTTCCAAAGCCGGTAACAAATTGCGTCGGTGTTGCGGATGCCCGCCAGGTGAGCCGAGTAGACGCCGAAGTGTGCGACCTCCACGTCCGAAAAATTGATCATCAGCAGAGCCGGCTCCACGCGGCGGAGCACCTCGGCCGCGACCATGAAGGTAAGCTCGTCCCCGCTCGTGGCGTTATCCGGTCCCTTCACGAAATTCGCCAAAGCGGTCAGAAACGTCTGCTTCAGTCGCGGCTCCATAGTAGCAGCCGGGCCGGGGACCTCCCATCCGATCCGCTCGTAATCCTGCTGCATTACGTCCGTCAACTCCTCGAGCAGCAGATCCCGATCGAGGCGCGGCCGCCGGCTGAAGCCCAGGGCGATCCGCTCGACTGCCTCGATCAGCAGTTGCTTGGTGAGGATCACGTTCCCGCCGGCCCCGATGTTCGCGGTGAGCGCCTTGTTGCTGGTGACGACGAATGTCTGCGTGGGATCCAGGTGGAGCTGGTTCCGAACGTAGTTGATCAGGGTGGGGTTGCGCGGCAGGTCGCGGCCCCAGTCGTCCACGTGCTGCCAGACGCCGGTCAGGATGCTTGAGATGCTGTTGAAGTGCGAAGTGACGCCTTCATTCACGCAGTTCTCATAGAACAGCGCCTGGGGCATCAGCTCGCCGCGCAAGCGAGGGATGTTGTCCGGCCCCGTGGCGGCAAAGGTCTCTTTCCTTCTGACCCCGGCGATAGTCGCCAGGACAACTTTGCGCGCCGGGCGGTCCGGGCGCGCAGGCGCCTTGGCAGGCAGCTTCTCCACCGCGGCCAGGAGCGCCAGCCGCAGGAGAGTGCGGCGGTCAACCGCCTGGGCAATATTCGCCCGCATGGCACCTCCCTATGGCCCTAGCTTACGACTTCTTCGCGCCGCGCACAATGTCCGTCGAGGGCTAACTCTCCACTCCGCCGTTATTATACGAGAATACTAGAGGGATGCCCTCGTCAGGAGTGAGTTACAGGCGATCTCCAACCGCCCGGCTGCTCGGCGGCCTGGTCGTCACCCTGACGGCCGTCGCCGTGTACTCGGGCTACACCGTCATCCAACTCAAAGGCCTCCAGGCGTTGCAGGCGCGAACCATCGACCGCAATCGCATCGATTCCCTGCTCCTGCTCCGCATTCAAAACAGCCTCAATTCGCTGGCTCTCACCATGCGGGACATGCTGGAGGGAAACGAACCCTATCCGCTGACGGCCTGGCAGCGGCAGTTTCAGCGCATCCGGACCGATCTCGAAGACGCCCTGGCGCAGGAGGCGAAGTACTCGCCGCTGGAGCGCGCTCCCGGCCCGGGAGATTACCTGGCGGGGTCCGTCGCACAGTTCTGGGACGCGCTGGACCGCCTTTTCCTGCTGGCGCGGTCCGGGGAGGAAAGGAAGGCGCGGGATTTGATCCGGGTATCGCTCGAAGCCAGGCAGGAGGCCCTCAGCACGGCCGTTGCGCGGCTCCTGGTGCAGAACAACGAGATCGAACAGGAAGCCACCGCGCAGACCAGCGGCATCTACGCGCGCGCCGAACGCAACCTGTATCTGTTTGTCGCGCTGATGCTCATCCTGATCGTCTCCACCACCCTTTACCTGGTTCAATACAACCGGAGAATGTTCGACCGTGTGGCGGCTCTCTCGGAGCGCCGCAGCGAACTCGCGCGGCAGCTCATCGGGATGCAGGAGAGCACCTTTCGCTCGATTTCGCGCGAGTTGCACGACGATTTCGGCCAGATTCTGACGGCCGTGGGGGTCATGCTCCAGCGCACCGAGCGGCGCGCCGCCGGAATACCCGACGCACTTCGCTCCGATCTCCGCGAGATCCAGGAGATCGTCCAAGCGACGCTGGAGAAGGTGCGCTCTCTCTCGCTCGCGCTGCACCCGGTGGCCCTCGACGAGGCCGGCCTGGAGAGCGCTCTCGATGTGTACCTGCCCGGTTTTGAAAAGCAGACCGGTATCGAGATCCGGTACGAAAAGGCCGGCCCGAGCCGCGAGATCGACCGCAATGTGGCCATCCACCTGTACCGCGTTTTGCAGGAGAGCCTCAGCAATATCGCCCGCCATTCGCAATCGCCGCGGGCCCTGGTGCGCCTGCGCTTTCTGCCGGACACGGTGGTCCTGGAGGTGGAAGACGAGGGCGTCGGATTCGGCAACGGCAAGGAGGGGCGGGGCATGGGACTGGTTTCGATGCGGGAGAGAGCGGAGTTGGTCAACGGCCGTGTGGAATTCATCGACCGGGAGGGAGGCGGAGTGCTGGTGCGCCTCACGGTCCCCGTGGCGCCGGAGGAGACCCATGCCTGACCCCGTCATCACCGTCCTGCTGGTGGACGACCACGGACTGGTGCGGCGCGGCTTCCGGCGCATGCTGGAGGATGAACCCGGCATCCAGGTGGTCGGGGAAGCGAGCGACGGCAACGACGCCGTCGAGGCTGCGGCCCGGCTCCATCCCGCGGTGGTCGTCATGGATTTCGCGCTGCCCAGCATGAACGGCGCGGTGGCCACGCGCTGCATCCTCAAGGCGCGCCCCGAGACCGCCGTCCTGATCCTGAGCATGCACTCCGAACCGTCCTATGTGCGCACGTGTCTCGATGCCGGCGCGCGCGGATACCTGCTCAAGAATGCAATGGACCTTGAGCTTGTGGACGCCGTCAAGCGGGTCGCCGCCGGCGGGCGCGTGCTCGACCAGCGGCTCGGATCGCTCGCCGGGCGGGAAGAGGATGCGGCCTCGCTGACCACGCGCGAACTGGAGGTGCTGCAATTGATCGTCCTCGGAAAGTCGAACAAGGAAATCGCCGCAGTGCTGAGTCTCAGCGCCAACACGGTGGCCGTGCACCGGGCGAACATCATGCAGGCGTTGGACATTCACAACACGGCCGAATTGGTGGTTTATGCCATTCGCAAGGGTTTGGTGAGCATCGCGTGAACCGGCGGACATTCCTTCTCGGCGCCCTGCCGTTGGCGGCCGCTCCGGGGCTCGCGGCCGCGCCCGGGTTCAGCCTGACCGACGTGACGGCTTCGGCGGGCATCGATTTCCGGCATAACAGCGGCGCCTTCGGGGCCAAGTATCTGCCGGAGACGATGGGGCCCGGCTGCGCGTTTCTGGACTACGATGGCGACGGCTGGCTGGATATCCTGCTGGTGAACGGCATGGACTGGCAGGGCCACAAGCGCCAGCGCACCACCTTGCGGCTCTATCGCAACAATCGCGACGGCACGTTCACCGACGTCACCGAGCGCGCCGGACTGGCGGTGGAGATCTACGGCATGGGCGTGGCCGTCGCCGACTACAACAACGACGGCTTCCCCGACATTCTGATCACCGCCGTCGGGCAGAACCGCCTGTTTCAGAACAACGGCCGCGGCAGGTTCATCGACGTCACCGAAAAGGCCGGCCTGGGCGGCAGAAACGCGTTCAGCACGTCGGCCCTGTGGTTCGATTTCGATCGCGACGGCCTGCTGGACCTGCTGGTGTGCAATTACGTGCGGTGGTCGCCGGCGCGCGACGTATTCTGCAGCGTGGACGGCAGGCGCAAGGCGTACTGCACGCCGGAAGCCTACCTCGGCGAGACGTGCTGGCTGTTTCGCAACCGGGGAAACGGCACGTTCGAGGACGTCACCGCGAAGAGCGGCATCTTCGACACCACCTCGAAATCGCTCGGAGTGGCGCTGCTCGATTACGACGGCGATAGCTGGCCGGACCTCTTCATTGCCAACGACACGCAGCCGAACAAGCTGTATCGCAACCTGCGCGATGGAACCTTCGAAGACGTCGCCGTCCACGCCGGCGTGGCCTTCAGCGAGGACGGCAAAGCGCGCGCCGGAATGGGCGTGGATGTGGGGGACTTCGATAACTCCGGCGTCACCAGCATAGCCGTCACCAATTTCGATAACGAAATGATGGCCCTCTTCCGCCCTCTGCGGCCGGGCGTCTTCGCGGACATTGCGATGAAGGCCGGAATCGGCCAGCCGTCGCGCAACCGCCTGGGATTCGGATGCGCCTTCTTCGACGTCAATCTCGACGGATACCTGGATCTGCTCGCGGTCAATGGACACATCGATGAAACCGCGCGCCACCTGCGCACGAACCTGGGCTACGCCCAGCCGCCGAACCTTTTCGTCAATGACGGCAAGGGAAGCTTTCGGGACGTTGCCGGCGAGGCGGGCGACGAATTCGCCCGCCCGAAGGTCGCCCGCGGCCTGGCCCTGGGAGATTTCGACCGGGATGGCGATGTGGACATCCTGATCACCACCAATCAGGGTCCGGCGTTCCTGTACCGCAACGATGTCGCGCCCGGCCAGCGCTCGTTGCGCCTGCGGCTGGTGGGCACCAAATCGAATCGGGATGCCGTGGGCGCCGTGGTCCGCGTCTCGACACCGGACGGAACGCAATCGAGGATGGTGAGGACCGGATCGAGTTACCTGTCTCAATCCGAGCTGGCCCTTACCTTCGGACTCGGCCGAAGGGACACGGCAACGCGCGTGGCGATCGAGTGGCCCAGCGCCCGGACCCAGGAATTCAAGAGCGTTCGCGCCGGCCAGTACGAGTGCGTCGAGGGCGCCGGCCTGGCGATGCGGCCATAGGCGCGGAGGCCTCCGCGCTTAGCTGGGTTTTCCAGGTAGTGCTTTCATACTATTTATTAAAAGACCAAAGGGCGCTAAACTCCTTGCTCAATGTGCTCGAAACCAAAACCCACCATACGGGGTTCCGCTCCATTCGTCTTCGCTCTTCTGTTCGCTTCGCCGGCGATGCCGCAGACGAACACATCGGTCGTGGAAGGGCGCGTCGCCGACCTTACCGAAGCCGTGATCCCCTATTGCAGCGTCGTGCTCACGAGCCTCCGAACAGGCGGCGCACTCACGACCCGGACGAATGAGACTGGGACTTTTGTCTTCCCAGCCGTTCCGGTAGGGAGCTACACCCTGAAAGTCATCAAGGAGGGCTTCAAGGTCTATGAGCTTTCCGACTTCCGGGTGACCGTAGAGCAGCGTGCCACACTAGACGTGCAGCTGGATCTGGGTCCGGTGGCCGAGAGCGTGACAATCGAGGCAGACGATTCCGCGCCGCTGCTGGAACCGGCTTCCAATGAATTAGGGACGTTGATCGAGCCGGTCAACGTCCAACAGCTTCCCCTGAACGGCCGCAACTACCTTCAGTTGGGTTATCTTTCCGGCACCGCGCAGGACGGTGGGCCTGCCAGTTCGGATTTCCTGTCCACCCAGACGGGCCACGCCGATCGGGACATCACGATTGCCGGCGTCGAGCAGGATCTCGTCGGTTACACTGTCAACGGGATCTCGGTCGCGGGAAGTCGCCTGGGTGACCTCTCGCTGAACGTCTCCATCTCGGCCGTGGACCAGTTCAAGGTGGTGCAGGGGTTCATAATGCCGGCGATGGGTCCGGATCCCGGCATCGTGAATGTGGTTACCAAATCCGGAAGCAATAGTCTCCACGGTGAGGCCTTCGAATTCCTGCGCAACAACGCTTTGGACGCCCGCAATTTCTTCGAAGAACAATCCAGTCCCGGACCCTTTCGCCGCAATCAGTTCGGTGGAGCGGTGGGCGGGCCGATCCTGCGCAACCGGCTGTTCTTCTTCGCCAATTACGAGGGCTTTCGCCAAGTGCAGGCTACCCCTCAGGCAGGCTTCGCCCCTACCCAGGCCATGTTCAACGGCGATCTCTCCGGCCTCTCCACGGTAATGTACGACCCCTCAAGCGCTAATTTGGCCACGGGACAAAGGCAGCCTTTCCCCGGTAACGCCATTCCGTCGAATCGCATCAACCCTGTTGCCCAAAAGCTGCTGGCATACTATCTACCGGGTTCCAGTTACAACGCGCTCCCGTCGAACGTGTTCGGAGAACCTGTTCAAACACAGGACTCCGATCAGGGCGGTCTGCGTGTGGATGCGAACATTGGCAAGACCCAGGAGCTGTTTGGCCAATACATGCAGGAGGTATCCCCGGTGGACAACCCTGCGCTTTTCCCGGTCTCCGGGCTCTACTACCACATGAACACTGAGCTTGCCATGGTCCAACTGACCAGCACACTGGGACCGCGCATGGTCAACGAACTCCATCTGGGATTTACCCGTCCATACCTTTTTTATGGCGGAATCGGCCAGTCGGGAGTGGAGCAGAAGATCGGTCTGACAGGGACCGCCGATGGCAATGGAGTTCCAGGAATCACCCTGGGCGGATTCAGTTCATTTGGTACCGCTCAGAGCATAATTGGGAATATCGACAACACTTATCAGATGCACGACTCGTTGAAGATATTGCGCGGCAAGCACGAGATAGAGATCGGAGGCAGCCTGCACTACGTCCGCACGCTTCAGGAAAGCGCAAACTGGAATGCGCGGGGCACGCTGGTTTTCAACAGCGTCTTCACCGCCCAACTGGCGCCCGGCACCAGCGGGCAACTGGCTCCCGTGGCCGGCACGGGAAGCTCCTTTGCCGATTTCTTACTCGGCATGCCCGTCAGTGGGACCGTCACGTCGATGCCCCGTACTCACTATCGCTGGACGGAAGCTAATCCATACGTACAGGACACTTGGAGGCTGCGCCCCGGCTTCACAATCAATTTTGGTCTTGGCTGGTACGTGGCGACGCCGCCAAATCCGTCCGGAAACGATTCGAAATATCCTCACGCCTTTGATTTCCAGACAGGCAAAGTGCTGTACGCCGCATTGGGGCAAATCAGCCCCGAGATATACTCGACCGACTGGAAGAACTTCTCCCCTCGACTGGGATTTGCCTGGTCGCCCAGGTCCTGGAGCGGAACGGTAATCCGAGCAGGCACCGGATTGTACTACTCTTCCGAGCGGGCGCTATACGACCTCTTTGGGATCACCGCGCCAGGGGTATCAATCGTCCAATCGATCGCCAACAGCCCCAACAACCCGCTCCCTACCTATGTTCTGGGACAAAACGTGTTTCCGCCGATGTCGCAGGCGCCTATCACGCAGCAGTTTGCCGACAGTCTCACCGGCACGGTTCTCGCGCTGGATCAGGGGCTGCGGACGCCCTATTCTGAGCAGTGGAACCTCAGCATTCAACATGCTTTGGGCAAAAACACTTTGGCGGAGTTAGCCTATGTCGGCTCCCAGTCCCGCAGGCTTCCCGTTCGCTGGAACGTGGACGACTGCTCGATGCCCGGCTCGCTGGCTTGCAACCCCTCGGCCCTCCGCTACCCCCAGTACTCCTACGTGTACTTCGCGGCGGATGCGGCGTCCGCCAGTTACAATGCGCTCACCGCCAAGTTCCAACGTGAGTTTTCGGGCGGCTTCAACTTTCTCAGCAATTACACGTGGTCGAAGGCCCTCACCAACACAATGGAGGGAGGAGCGAACACACCACTGAATCAAATGGGGTCGTGTCTGGCCTGCGACAAGGGTCTGGTTGGATTCAACGCGCCGCAGCGGCTAACGGTCGCCACCGTGTGGGATTTGCCGGTGGGCAGAGGCAAGCGGTTCCTGGGGGGTGTCTCGCCGTTTTGGGACCGCGTCATTGGGGGATGGGCCGCCGATGTCATTGCCACGTTTTCGTTGGGCAATCCGTTCACCGTCAATGCTCCCAACGACACAGCGGATCCGCTGACCAACTTCCGCGCGAACCGGGTGTGCAATGGGAGAAACGAACTGCAGAACGCCAACCTCCGCACCAACGGCTTGTACTGGTTCGATCCTGCGTGCTTTGCCGCGCCGCCGGCCGGATTCTTTGGGAATTCCGGCGTTAACATCATCACCGGGCCCGGCGTAAGCAACTGGGACGTTGCCATCGGAAAGAGCGCTCAGATCCGGGAAGCGCTGAGGGTGCAGTTCCGGGCGGAATTCTTCAACGCCTGGAACCACGCACAGTTCTTGAACCCCGATAGCACGGTTGGAGACGCCAACTTTGGGCAGGTTACCCAGGCCCGTGCCGCCCGGGAGATTCAGTGTGGCCTGAAGCTTCTATGGTAGTCTCACCGCGGATTCGCGTTGTTGGGAGGAGGGCCGGGTCTGCTAGTCTATTGATGACGGCTCAGTGATGGTGGTGATCTTGTCTCTGTTGGGTCTCGCAGTTGGAACAGCCGTGCCATCGGGTGCGTTGCTGTATACCGAAGCGCCGCAATATGACTCCGCGGCGATGTTGCGCGGGGGAGAGCGGTTTCCCGCCGGCGCCGTGGTGAAGGTGCTCTCGGGCGGCGCTTCCCGCGTGCTTGCTCCATCGCTCGAGGTTTCGGCGGATGCCGCGCTTTCTCCCGACGCCACGACTGTCCTGATCGCCGCCAAGGAGAAGGCCGGCCAGCCGTGGCGCATCTGGGAGGTTCCGCTGGCGGGCGGTACACCGCGGCAGTTGACCTCAGGCGCGGAAGACTGCATCCGGCCATTCTATGCCGCGGAGCGGCAATTCGTGTATGCGCGCAAGACGGCGAGCGGATTCCAAATCGAGATTGCGCCCCTGGCGGGCGGCAGCGCGCTGCGCCTGACTTACCTGCCCGGCGACTTCCTCCCCAATGCCGTTCTGCGCGATGGGCGCGTGCTCTTCGAAGCGCCATTTCCGCCCGCGCCCTCGGCGGTTCGTGAACTCTACACGGTATACGTGGACGGTTCGGGCGAGGAGGCGCGCCGCTGCGATCATGGGCCGGACCGCCACTCGGCGGCGGAACTGACGTCGGGGGACACCGTCTTTCAGACCGGCACGGGGCTGGCGCGGTTCACTTCGGCGCGCGCGGGACAGTTGGAGTTGGCGTTGCCGAAGGGGCAGTACGTGGGTCCGGTAGCGGAGACCGACAGTGGAGAGTGGCTGGCCGCATATCGCCCGGGAGGGACGGGCGCATATTGGATTTGCCGTTTCCCGCCGCGGGCGGGGGCGCAGCCGGTAAACGTGGCCGGGCCGAACGCCTGGCAGCCGGTTCCGGTGCGCGTCCGGCCGGCGCTTCCGTATCACCCCTCGGGCCTGGGCAATCGCGAGGGAGCCAATCTGCTGTGTCTGAATTCTTATATTTCGAAATCGGAGCAGATTCCGAAAGGCTCCGTGGCGGAAGTGCGGGTATGGTCGCTGAATAATCGCGGGAGTGCGGTGGCGCTGGGGAAAGCGCCAGTGGAGGCCGATGGGTCGTTTTACGTGCAGACGCCCTCGGAAACGCCGCTGCGCTTCGAGCTTCTGGATGGCGCGGGGAAGACCGTCGCGGCGGAAAAGGGTTGGTTTTGGGCGCGCAAGGGGGAGCAGCGGGTGTGCGTTGGCTGCCATGCCGGCCCGGAACGGGCGCCGGAGAACCTCAGCCCACAGGTTCTCTTGCGCACCCAGAAGCCGGTCCCCATGGGCAAACCGGCCGATTAGGAGAAGCTATGGTATCTCGTCTGCTCATTCCCGTTTTATTGTTCGCGGCCGCGGAGCAGTCCGGCCCGGGGCCGATCCGGTTCGAAGACACGACCAAGAAAGCGGGAATCGCGTTCACGCACAGCTTCGGCGCGCAGGAGCTGGGTTCGCTGCTCGAAAGCACCGGCGCGGGCGCGGTCTGGTTCGATTACAACAACGACGGCTACCAGGATCTGTACGTGGTTTCCGGACGGCCTCTAGGGGCCGGGATGCACCCGTACCCGCTGCGCAAGGCGCCCGACCCGCTGCCCCACAACCACCTCTATAGGAACAACCGCGACGGCACGTTTACGGATGTCACATCGACCGCGGGGGTGGGCTCGGATCTGTTCAGCATGGCAGCCATCGCGGCCGACTATGATAACGATGGCAACGAGGACTTACTGGTCACCGGCTATGGCCGCGTCATTCTGTACCGCAATCGGGGCGATGGCACGTTCGAAGATGTGACGGAAAAGGCCGGGCTGAAGGTTCCGGGGTGGTCCATCGGCGCCGCCTGGCTGGACTACGACCGCGACGGCTGCGTGGACCTGTTCGTGGGCCGCTACGTGAAGTTCGACCCGGAGTATCGCGCCTACTATGCGGCGGACAACTACCCCGGACCGCTGGACTACCCGGCCGAGACCAATATGCTGTTCCACAACAACTGCGACGGGACCTTCACCGATGTCTCGGCCAAATCCGGAATCGCCGCTTTCAAGGGCCGGACCATGGGAGTGACCGCTGCCGATTTCGATGGCGATGGCTACCCCGATATCTACGTTGCCAACGACAAGACCGCGAATTTTCTCTTCCACAACCAGCGGGACGGCACCTTCAAAGAGATCGCCACCGAGGCCGGGGTGGCATTCGGGCAAAACGGCGAGAACACTTCCGCCATGGGGCCGGTTTTCGTGGATCTCGACGGCGGCGGAAAGGTGGATCTCTGGGTTTCAGACTCCAAGTACGACCGCATGTACCGGAACCTCGGGGGCTTGCAGTTCGAGGATGTGACCGCGAAGGCCGGTATCTCGCAACTGGCCGCGCAATACGTGAGTTGGGGAACTACGGTACAGGACTTCGATAACGACGGCCTGCCGGATGTGTTCATCGTGCACGGGGGACTCATTCACCTGATTCCCCAGGAACACTCCATCTTCCGCAATCTGGGGAAGTGGAAGTTCGAAGATGTGTCGTCCACGGCGGGCCCGTTCTTTGGCGCCAAGACCGGTGTCAAGTCGGTAGGGCGGGGCGCGGCTTTCGCGGACTATGACAACGACGGGCGAATGGACGCGTTCATCGTCAACCTGGGCGCGCCGGCAGTCCTGCTGCGGAACACTACGGCGGGAGCGGGACATTGGGTCGGTATCCGGCTGGTCGGAAAGAAGAGCAACCGGGACGGAATCGGCGCGAAAATCGAAGTAGTGGCGGGCGGAGTGCGGCAACAGCGCGAGCGCATCGCGGGTTCCGGCTACCTTTCGCAGGACGACGGGCGCGTGCACTTCGGATTGGGTAAAGTATCGGCCATCGAAAAGCTGACCGTCACCTGGCCCAGCGGCGTGGTGCAGACCCTCGACCACGTGTCGGCGGACCGGGTGGTGACCATCGAAGAGAAATAGCCATGCGAGCCTTGCCCATCATGTTGTGTGCCGGCGCCGCCGCGCTGTGGGGGTTCGGCCCGGGCAGCGTCCCCGTGCCGGGAGGCGCGCCTCCGGCGTATCCGTCGCCCGTCGAGATTGCGGTGACGGCCAACGGAAGCCGGCTTTACGTGGTGTGCGAGGGAACCAACGAAGTCGTGGAAGTGGATGCGGCCGCGGGCGCGGTGGCGCGGCGCGTGGGCGTCGGCCAACACCCCAAGAGCGTCGCACTTTCGGCGGACGGGCGGCAGTTGTACGTGGCGAATTCGTGGAGCGACACGGTATCCGTCATTGACGCGGCATCGCTCAAAGTGGTGAAGGAACTGGCGGCGGGGTACGAGCCCAACGCGGCCGTGGCCGATCCGGAGGGCCGCTTTCTCTATGTCGCCAACCGCATTGGCAACGATATCTCGGTGATCGACCTGGCGCGCGGCGTGGAGGCCAAGCGCTTGCTGGCCGGGCGCGGCGCCGCGTACCTGGCGCTATCCGCGGATGGACGGCGTATATATTGCACCCACATCTACCCGCGGCTAGGGCCGTTCCGGACGCCGCCCGAATCCGAGGTGACGGTGATTGACACGCGCCGCCAGGTAGTGGTGGAGCGCGAAGGGTTGCACAACGCGGCGGGCGTTTTCCATGTGGCCTCCGCGAACGGCGGCCGGGTGGCGATCGCGGCCCAGATGCGGCCGAAGAACCTGATCCCGCTGGCGCACGTGGAACACGGGTGGGTGATCGGCAATTCGCTTTCGGTCTTCGGCGCGGATATCGGCGAGGTGGTGCAGGTCCCCATTGACGAGCTGGACCGTTACTACACCCCCCCCTTCGGCCTGGCCGTAACCCCGGGGAACGAGCAGCTCTTCGTCAGCACTACCGGGTCGGACAGCGTCACGGCGATCGACCTTCCCAAGCTGCTGGCGTACATTCGGGCAGCTACTCCGGTAGAGCGCCGCCTGATGACCAACGACCTTTCCGCCTCGGCCAATTATGTTACCGCCAGGATTCCAGTGGGGCGCGCGCCCAAGGGGCTGGCGCTCTCGCCGGACGGCAAACGATTGTACGTAGCAAACCGGATGGACGACACGATCACGGTGGTCGATACGGCGGCGCGCCGCGCGATTTCGACGATTGCGCTGGGCCGGCCCGTCAAGCTCACGCCCGAGCGGCGGGGCGAGCGCCTGTTCTTCTCGGCGCGGTTTGCCTTCCAGGGGCACTTCGGGTGCGCCAATTGCCACATCGAGGCGACCGTCGACGAGTTGTCGTGGGATCTCGAGCCGGACGGCTTCGGCGTGGACATTGTCGAGAACCGGCTCCTGGAAGATATCGCGGATACTGCGCCATTCAAATGGAACGGCAGCAATCCGGACCTGGATACCGAGTGCGGGCCGCGCACGGAGAAGTATTTCTACCGCGCCCAGAGCTATTCGAAGGAGGAACTGGGCGACCTGGTCGCTTTCGTCAAGTCGATTCCGCTGCGCCCCAACCGGTTCCGCCGCAAGGATGGCGAGCTGACGGCCCAGCAGGAACGCGGAAAGGCCATTTTCGAGCGCACCCGCGCCAAGAACGGCACGCCGATCGACGACGCCAATCAATGCTTTGTGTGCCACTCGGGTCCGCATTACACCGACCAGCAATTGGCGGATGTCGGAACCGGAAAGCCCACCGACCGTTCGCCGCAGGTGGACGTTCCCCAATTGACCAACGTGGCCCTCAGCGCGCCCTATCTGCACGACGGGTCCGCGCGCACGCTGGAGGAAATTTGGACGGTCTTTAACCCCCACGACCGGCACGGCGTGACCAACGACCTCTCCAAGGACGAGTTGAACGATCTGATAGAGTACCTGAAGACGTTATGAGAAGGCACCTTGCGGTATTCCTCATGTTCGCGGCCGGGGCTGCGGCCGGCGCCCCCGAGATGCCGCGGTTCCGGTGGGAGAACTTCACCACCGAAAACGGTCTGCCGGACAACCATGTCTTTCAGATCAAGGTGGATGGCAACCGGGTGTGGGCGGCCACGGAGAACGGCCTGGCGCTCTACCAGAACGGCCACTGGAAAGTGTATGGCACCGAAGACGGGCTGGCGCATCGCGCCGTGCTCTGCGTCGATGTAGACCCGCGCACCGGCGATGTCTGGGCGGCCACTATGGGTGGCTTGAGCCGGTTCTCGGCCGGGCGATTCGACAACTACACCCAGCTCAACAGCGGGCTTCCCAACGACGTGGTCTACGGCGTGGCCGTGCAGGGCGACGCGGTCTGGGTAGCCACCGCCGCCGGGGGCGCGCGCTTGGACGTCAAGACCGGGCAATGGCGGCACTTCAACGAACGCAACACTCCCATGTACGAGATTTGGACCTACTCCGTCTCCGCCGGAGCCGAGAAGGTCTATTACGCGGTATGGGGCGGGGGCGTGCTGGAGTATGACGTGCAAACCGGTCGATGGAAGGACTACAACGATCCCGATGGCGAGACCGAGATCGTGCTGCTCAAGGACCAGGGGTTGATTCACGAGGTCACGACCTCGGTGAGCTGGGCGGAGAAAGACCACGTTCTGTGGGTCGCCACTTACTTCGGCGCCAGCCGTTACGACGGACGGTACTGGAAGAATTTCCTGGATAAGGACAGCGGCCTTCCCAGCAATTTTCTGAACCACGTGAAGGCCGTGGACGGCACCCGGGCGTGGTTCTCAACGGACAAGGGACTGGCTTACTACGACGGCACGAACTGGGCGGTCTACCGGCCCGCGCTGGATACAAGAGCGCCGGAAATGACCGTCCGGGACGCCCAGGGGAACGTCACGCAGATTGCTGTGACCACGGCTCCATCCCACAATTACATCCTCGCTGTGGACTTTCAGGGCGATGATCTCTGGGTGGCCACGGCCCACGGGGTCAGTCATGGAATCCGCTTGAAACAGAAGGAGACAGGCAAATAATGGACATTCCGGAAGCACTGGCGGCAGCGATGGGCGCCACGGCCATCAAAAAGAGAGCGGTTCGCGCCCCTGGCGCTCTCAATGAGGCCCATCAGTACGAGCGGCCGAGTTCCTTTTCGCGCGGCCTGCGGCTGGACTTCGGAAACGTGGCGGTACTGCTGATCTCGGGGACAGCCTCCGTTGGGGCCCAAGGGGAGACTCTTTTTCCGGACGATTTCCGCGCCCAGACTCGCCGCACCTTCGCCAACATTACGGCGCTGTTGGAATCGGAGGGCGCGAGCTGGAAGGATGTGGTGCGCACCACCTGTTACCTGCGCGATATCGAGCGCGACTACGCCGCTTTCAACGAGGAGCGTACGGCGTTCTATCGAGAGCAGGGTCTCGATCCCCTGCCCGCTTCCACCGGCATCCAGGCGATTCTGTGCCGTCCCGACCTGCTGGTGGAGATCGAAGCGATCGCGATGTTCCTCATCGATCGCGCCAAGAAGGAGTAGCCATGTCACTGCCGATCCAGCGCGTTCTGATGGCCGCGGCGGTGGCCGTGGCGTTGCGGGCCCAGGCGCCCGGCGTTTGTAGCTGCGGCGCAGACCCGCCCGGCCCGCCGAAGGACCGCGAGGTGCGCCCCTACGCCAACACGCCAGAAGACATGCGGCCCTACGGCAATTTCGCCGCGCCTTATTACGAGTTCTACCAGAAGCAGGTGGAGTACAACGGCGCGGCGCGGGATGTGCCCACGGTGAAGCCCCAGGACGTGGACGAGGTGCGGATCGGCTTCCTGGGACCGATCGAGAACCACCCCGACGAGCCGCTGGGGCGCATGATGCTGAATGGCGCGCTGCTGGCCGTCGAAGAGGCCAATGCGCGCGGAGGTTATGGGGGCAAACCGTTCCGCCTGATGGTGCACAACGACCAGGCGCTGTGGGGCGCCTCCAGCAACGAGATCGTCAAGATGGCTTACGACGAAAAGGTCTGGGCCATGCTGGGGTCCCTGGGCGCCGATTCCACGCATATCGCGCTGCGCGTGAGCCTCAAGGCTGAGGTGCCCATCGTAAACTCCGCCGCTACCGATCCCACCATTCCGGAAACCATCGTCCCGTGGTATCTCACCACCATTCAAGACGACCGTATGCAGTCCTATACGCTGGCGCGGCGCATCTATACGGACCTGGGCCTGACGCGCGTGGCCCTGCTGCGCGTGAACGACCGTTACGGCCGGTTCGGTGTGCTGAAGTTTCGGGAAGCGGCCCAGCGCCTGGGCCATCCGGTCACTATCGAACAGAAGTATCTTCCTGAGACCACGGATTTTCGCCGGTCTCTGGGGATCATCGCGGATTCGGGAGCGCAGGCCATCGTCATCTGGGGAGACCAGGCGCCCACCGCCGCGATCCTGAAACAGATGCGCGAATTGGGAATGAAGCAGCGTGTCTTCGGCAGTTTCCGGACCATCGGAGAAGCCATGCTGTTGGCCGCCGGGCCAGCCGCGGAGGGGATGGAAGCGGTATTTCCCTTCGACCCGACGCGCGACGATCCGGTCTGGACAAACTTCCGCGCGAATTTCGCCAAGCGGTTCGACCGGCAGCCGGAGGTATTTGCGTCACTGGCCTTCGACACCATGAACATCCTGCTGGACGCGATCTGCCGCGCCGGATTGAATCGCGGGAAGATCCGCGATGCGCTGGCGGGCCTCGAAGGCTACAAGGGAGTGACCGGCGAGATGGTCTTCGATCCCAATTCCAAGAACATGGTGCCGCTGTACCTGGCGACGGTGCACAATGGCGGCATCCGGTATCGGCGGTACGGGATGGAGAAGGCTTATGCGCGCGTGGGCGAAGGCGGCGTGGCGTATTTCGGCCCGCCGGTAGCCGATGCGGCAAGCGGGCCCATGCGCCTGGTGGTGTTCGGGCCGGCGGCGGAGGAGATCGCTTCCGCCGCGGGGGTGCGGGCGGCCCTGGCGCCATTTGGAGATCGGTATCTGCTGGCGCCCGTGGATGCGGAGAAGCCCTGGGGACAGGCGTCCACGGAGTTGGTGGATCTGCTGTACCGCGGGAATGCGGTGGGCATCCTCGCGGTGGGCCGCAATGCCAGCCACCTGGCGGAGCAACTCGCCGCCAAGGTCTTCATTCCCGTGGTGGCGCTCTCCGCCGACGCCAGCCTGACCTCTGTGAATCTCCCGTGGATCTTCCGTTTGCCCGCGGAAACCGCGCCGGAGGAGGCCATCCGGGCGATTGCGACGGCCGCTGAAAAGGCCGGCCCGAATCGCGGGCGCCTGCGCGATGCGCTGGCGGCCAGCGGCCGATTCGATGGGCGCGGCGAGCCGCGGTAACACAAGCGGTCAACGAGTACGAATCGCCGCTATCGCCGGGAATACAACACGCGGCCCGCGCTTCGGCTCATCCGGTGTCTGGCCCCAAATGAAAAACCGCATCGGTCCGGTCCCCAGACTTTCGGGACTGAATCCGATGCGGCTCGCCCAGGCTGGGCTGGAGATCGAGCGTCGGGGTATCTGGCTTCACTCTTTCGGTCCATTCCTGGTCAGGTCCGCGTCCTATTCTCCTTACCAGAAATGCCAGATAACCACCGCTACCGATGATCCCCGGAGAGATCGTTTAAGGCCGTTAATACAAAAAACCCCTCTGCGGCAACCGCCAAGGGAAGAACAGTGAGCTAAAACTCATGCAAACATCGGCTCCCGCAAGCACGCTGTCTCTTCGGCTCACCTTTCTTCCGCCTGCCTGTTGCAGCAGAGGGCAGGTTTGAAAGGTTACTTCACCAATTCACAACCATAAATAGCAATCGGAGATCCACGTGTCAATCTCTTTAACCCGTTTTAAATCAAATAATTTTTGGAACGGGCCGGCGGGGGGTTGGGGACTGGTGGGCGGGCGGTGTGTCGCTATGACACAATCGGGACTGATGACGAAAATCTCCGCGGCCCTGGCCGGGCTGCTGCTGGCTGTTGGCTGGCCGGCCGGCGCCGGGCCCAAAGGGAACCCCCAAGCCTCCGACGAGCCGGTCACGGTCTCGAGCGATCATCCCCGGCTGTTTCTCCGGCCGGCGCGGCTGCGCCTGCTGAAACGCGAGCGCGAGCGGGCTTCGGCGCGATGGCAGCAGTTCGATGCTTTTCTGGCCGGCAACGCTCCCCTGCCGGAGCCCGGCTGGGCCCTGGCGCTGTACTACCAGATCTCCGGGAACGCCGCCGCGGGACGTCAGGCGGTAGCCTGGGCGCTCGGTCCCGGGGCCGACTTGCGGCAACTGGCGCTGGTCTTCGACTGGTGTCAGGATCTACTGAGCGAGCAGCAGCGGCGCGACCTCGCGGCTCGCCTCCAGAAGGGCATGGCGGCGGACGCCGCGAATGACAGCATCGCGGCCGTGCGCTCGCGGGTGCTGGCGGCAGTGGCGCTTTTCGATCACGTGCCGGAGGCGCCTCAGCGCGAGTTGGAGGGCGTGGTCCGCAACTGGTGGAACGGCAAGATGGCTCCGGCGATCAAGAAAGGCAGCAGCGTGGTGGCGCGCGACGATGCCTACCCTCTGTTCGAGCTGCTGCACGCCATGCGGGACTCGACCACGCTCGATCTGCGCGAATGCTGCCCGCGGTTCTTCAAGGACTTTCCCATCGAGCACCTGGTGAGCCACTACCCGGCCGTCTACGAAGCGCCGGAGAACGAGTACCGCATTGGGCCGCCGCTCAAGCCGGACCAGCCGGATCTGCGGCTGGCCGCGCTCTCGCGCGCGGCGGAGCTGGCCATGGTGGCGTACGACGTGAACGCGGCGGAAAGCCAGGTGCTGCAAGGCTGGCTGATGCACGACCAGTTCATGCTGCGCGGCACGTTCGGCGCCCCTTACGAATTCCTGTGGGCCAATCCGTATCAACCCGGGTTGAGCTACTACCTGGCTCCGCTGGTCTACCACAATCCCGATTCCGGAAGGCTCTTCATACGGTCGAGCTGGGAAGACGACGCCCGGTGGTTCGCGTATTTCGATGGCGGCGCGCAGATGTTCGCGGACGGCCATCTCACGGTTGTGAATCCGCGGAGCGTGGCGGCGCCGATCTCGCTCGGGGAGGCGGTGGTTTGCCTGGGGCCGTGCGCGCGCAAGTTCCGGGTGAAGTTGGAAGAGGAAGAAGCGGCCTTCGTCGTGGGACTCGATCCGCGCCGCACCTATCAGGTGGAAATCGACGACGAGGAGGTGCTCGAAGCCGTCACGGACGCCGGCGGAATCATCGAGCTCGATCTCCCGCACGGCAAAGAAGTGGGGGTGCGCATCAGGGAAGCGCCGCCGCTTCCGGCCCCCGGCCCCTGACCCCTGACCTTGTCCTCGGTCCGCCCTGCGGTATAATTCAGCCCATAGGGATGCATAGGGTGACTCAATCTGAGGCGGCGGCCACAGCCTCCGACCAGGAGGGTGCCGGTTTCATGATCGGCCGGACCATCTCGCATTACCGAATCGTCGAGAAGTTAGGCGCTGGCGGAATGGGTATCGTCTGGAAAGCCCGCGACACGCGCCTGGACCGCTTCGTGGCGCTCAAGTTTCTGCCTGCCGCAAAGGTGAGCGATCCCGAGCGCAAGCGGCGCTTCGTCCTGGAAGCCAGGGCCGCCTCCTCGCTCAACCATCCGAACATCATCACCATCTACGATATCGACCAGGCCGGGCCGGAAGGGCACCCCGCCGATTTCATTGCCATGGAGCTTGTGCCCGGCAAGGCGCTGGACCAGTTGATCTCCCGCAAAAGACTGCGGCTGAACGAGACGCTCGACTACGCGATCCAGGTGGCCGACGCGCTGGCGGCGGCGCACGCGGCGGGTATTGTGCATCGCGACCTGAAACCGGGCAATATCATGGTCAGCGAGAGCGGGTGCGTGAAAGTGCTGGATTTCGGCGTGGCCAAGCTGACCGAGCAGGGTGCGGCGAGCGAATTCGCGCGCACCGAGACGATTGCCGAGGCGCCCAAGACCGATGAGGGTGTGATTGTCGGAACCGTATCGTACATGTCGCCGGAACAGGCCGAGGGGAAGAAGGTGGATGCGCGGACCGACATTTTCAGCTTCGGCGCAGTGCTCTACGAGATGATCACGGGCAGGCGCGCCTTCGGTGGGAACTCCACCGTTTCCATCTTGTCGGCTATTTTGCTCGACGAGCCCAAGCCGGCGGCGGAGATCGTGCATGGCCTTCCGCGCGAGCTCGACAGGATCGTCACGCGCTGCCTGCAAAAAGACCCCAACCGGAGGTATCAACACGCGGGGGATCTGAAGATCGACTTGCAGCGGGTGAAGGGAGATTTGGCCGCCGGTGATTCCGCGATCCGCCAAGAGATGCCGGGGAGGCTGAGCGTGGGCCGGTGGTGGTGGCTTGCGGCCACCGCCGCGTGCGTAGCGGTCTCGTTCGCTGTGGGGTGGCGGCTTCATGGCCCTCAAGCCGCGCTACCTCTCTGGAACCTGACCCGGCTCACCAGCGATTCGGGACTCTCGGGCTCTCCGGCGCTGTCGCGCGATGGCAAGCTAGTGGCTTACTCTTCCGATCGCAGCCTGGATGGTGAGCGGGATCTCTATATCAAGCAGGTTGCCGGGGGCCAGCCGATCCGTCTGACATCCGATGGCGCAGGCAACACCACGCCGGATTTTTCGCCGGACGGCAGCAAGATCGTATTCCGGTCAAACCGCGATGGCGGCGGCATCTATGAGATTCCGGCGTTTGGCGGAGAGGTCCGGCTATTGGCGCGGGACGGTATCAATCCCAGGTACTCGCCGGACGGCTCGCAAGTGGCCTATTGGGTTGGCGCTGAAAGCGTAGCCTTTGCTGTGCCCGGGAGCGGCACGGTCTGGGTGGTCCCTGTGGCCGGGGGTCAGCCGCAGCGGGTGGGGCCGAATTTCATGGCTGCCCGCTATCCGATCTGGTCCCCGGACGGGAAGCATCTGCTGTGCATCGGATACACATCGGCGAAGACGTACGAAAGCTCCAGCCTCGACTGGTGGCTGGTCGCCACAAATGGGGGGGAAGCGGTAAAGACCGGCGCGTACGAAGCGCTGGTCCAGGCAAGACTGCGAGGACGCGGCAGCGCCCTCGATGGCCCAAGGCCAGGGTGTTGGTCGGAGGCAGACAACGCAGTCATCTTCTCAGTGGCCAGCGGCGACGCGCAAAACCTATGGGAAATCGGTGTGTCGCCGCGAACCGGCAAAGTGAGTGGCGTGCTCCAGAGATTGACAACGGGCGCCGGGAACGAGGTAGGTCCGTCCAGCGCGTCCAGCGGCGCCCTGACATTCACCAATATGGAAACCAGAAGAGAAGTCTGGTTGCTGCCTTTCGATTTGAACCGTGGAACGTCCAAGGGCGCGCTGGAGCGGATCACACAGGGTCCGGCCAGGCGGCAAGAGCCATCGCTTTCGAACAACGGACGCTACCTAGCGTTTTCTTCCGATCAGGCGGGGCAAAGGAACATCTGGATGCGGGACCTGGCGACCGGGAAAGAGTCGAGTGTAGCCGGCTCATCCTCTCTGCAGCGGTATCCCGTGATCGACGCATCCGGCGCCAGAATCGCGTTTTCGGTGTACGAAAAGGACAAGAGAATGGAGTACGTGTCCTCACCCGGCGGCACGCCCGAGAAGCTTTGTGAAGGGTGCTTGCGAGCTACGGACTGGTCGCCCGATGAGAAGACGTTATTGGTGTTCGGCGCCAATCCGTATCAGATCGATGTTCTCGACGTGGCTTCGCATCGGCAGACCCCGCTGCTGAAGCATCCCACTTACGATCTGCTCTACGGCCGGTTCTCGCCCGACAATCGCTGGGTCAGTTTTACGGCTCGGAGTCAGGGGAATCGCGGGCGCATCGCGATCGCGCCCATCGATGGACCGAAGCCGGTTCCCGAGGGCGCTTGGATCACCATCGCGGAGGCGGCCGGTGACGACTGGGCCAGTTGGTCGCCAGATGGCAAGACGCTGTACTTTACGTCCCCGAGAGATGGACATAGCTGCCTGTGGGGGCAGCGGATCGAAGCTAGCTCCCACCGGCCGGTGGGCGAGGCCTTCGCGGTGCAACATCTTCACGGGCGCGTGTCCTTTGAGCATTTAGGTTGGTCGGCAGCCGGCGGCCGAATCGGCCTGGCACTCGTCGAGGCTACGGGTAACGTTTGGATGATGTCACGCTCCGGCGCGCGCTGACGCAGTCCTCCCGGCCTCTCAGTATGCCCAGCGCCAGAGGCTGGCGCCCACCGTGTAGCCCGCGCCCACGGCGGTGAACAACACGATGTCGCCCTTGTGGAGGCGGCCTTCGAGGATGGCGTCGCGGATGGCCAGCGGGATGGTGCCGGCGACGGTGTTCCCGTAGCGGTCGATGTTGATGAGGACCTTCTCGGGCGCGATGCCCAAGCGGTCGCTGGCAGCCGTGATGATGCGTTTGTTCGCCTGGTGGGGAATCACCACGGCCACGTCGTCGCTGGTGAGGCCGTTACGCTGGAGCAGCTCGCGGCAGGATTCGTACATTTTGCGAACGGCGTACTTGAACACCTGGCTGCCGTCCTGAAATACGTAGTGGAGGCGCTTATCGACGGTCTCGTGGGAAGCCGGCAGACGGCTGCCGCCGGCGGGCATTTTGAGGAAATCGCCGCCCGAGCCGTCCACCTCGCCGA
>Ga0181530_10000957_pt1 | contig 36793 bp, 41 predicted proteins | sample PEATcosm2014_Bin_42_FD_119769 | JGI IMG/M metagenome (GOLD analysis project Ga0181530, IMG submission 119769) | Peatland microbial communities from MTU Mesocosm Facility, Houghton, MI, USA - PEATcosm2014_Bin10_60_metaG | ecosystem: Environmental > Terrestrial > Soil > Wetlands > Peat | place...
TGCCGAAGCCTGAAATCTTGATCTTCTCGCCTTTTTCCAAGGTCTTCTTCACCGTCTCGAACACCGTCTCGACGATATCGATGGCCTCTTTCTTCGAGAATCCACCGACCTTTTCGTAGACGACGTCGGCTATGTCCGCCTTGGTCATGTGACTACGTTCGCCAGAAACCCCGTCGGTGTCAAAGGGTTGAGCAGGCTGGCCATGCGGGAGATGGGCAACCAGATCGAAGTTGAGCCAGCAGGTCGTGCCCTCCGGTGGACTTGATCTGCCAGGTCGGTTTTCGCTGCCGACTTGATCTCCTGGATCACGGTGAGCCAACCGGGATGCCGAACTGGTGTGCTGGCCATGCTGGAGAACTTGGTGTTCTTCCCGCCCGCGGTTCACCTTGACACTCATCGAACGCGGCAGAAGAGTGGCGCGGGAGAAATGGAGGCAACGATGCGCTGGTACCACTATGTTGCGTACTTTTTCGGGGGCGCCTTTCTCGCGAACACGCTGCCCCACCTGGGCAATGGGATCTCAGGACACCCCTTCCAGAGTCCGTTTGCGTCGCCACCAGGGGAAGGCTTGTCCTCCTCGACGGTCAACGTCCTGTGGGGTCTCTTCAACCTTGCCATCGGCTACTTGCTCGTCTGTCGCGTGGGCAAATTCGATCTGCGCAGGACCCGCCATGTGCTCGTACTCGGGGCCGGTATCGTGTTCATCTCGGTCATGCTTGCCCATGCGTTCGGTCGGTTCCACGGCGGACTTTGATCTGGCCGACAGGCACTACCGTTTCTTCGCGTGCCTCCCACCGCGATCATCCATCTGGACATGGACGCGTTCTTCGCGTCGGTGGAGCAACGCGATTCTCCCGAGCTGCGCGGCAAGCCTGTGATCGTAGGCGGCGACCCTCGTCGTGGAGTCGTGCTGGCGGCATCGTATGAGGTGAGACCGTTCGGGGTGCATTCGGCCATGCCCATGGCAGTCGCCATGCGACGCGCACCCAAGGCCATCGTGGTCCCGCCACGGATGGCAGCGTATGAGGAAGCAAGCGATGCCGTCTTCGCGATCATGAGCAAGGTCACGCCGCTCATCGAACCGGTCTCGCTTGATGAGGCATTCCTGGACGTGACTGCATCAGTCAAGCTGTTCGGCACTCCCAGCCAGATAGCTTCCGACCTGCGGGCACGCATCGCATCTGAGGTGGGGTTGCCGTCGTCGGCTGGAATCGCGTCGGTGAAGTTTGTGGCCAAGATCGCATCTGACCTGGCCAAGCCGAACGGGCAGAAGGAAGTCGCACCAGGTGAGGCCCGCGAGTTTCTCGCCCCGTTGCCCGTCGGACGTCTGTGGGGCGTGGGTCCCAAAACCGAGGCTGCTCTGGCAGACCTTGGACTTCGCACCGTCGGGCAGATTGCAGCTTCTGATCCAGAATGGCTCGACAAGCGCATCTCTGGTGGGCGCGATCTGTGGGAACTGGCATGTGGGATCGATCTGCGCCCTGTTGCTCCCGACCGCGAGGCAAAGAGCATCGGTACCGAGGACACATTTGACGAGGACCTGGCTGGCACGGATGCGCTGCTGCCCCATGTACACTCGCAGGCTCTACGCGTGGGACGGCGTTTGCGACTGGCGGGCAGAAAAACAACGGTGGTGCAGCTCAAGGTGAAGCTGGCGGACTTCACGCTGCTCACGCGCCAGACGACGTTGCACGAACCGACAGACGATGGTCAGGAGATCTATCGAGCCGCAAGCGCTCTCCTGCTGGCGGAGAAACTGAAACAGAAGGTCAGGCTCACGGGTGTATCGGCGCAGTCGCTCGTTGGTGAAGACGGGCAGCTGCCACTCTTCGATTCTGACCGCCGCGTTGGTCGGCTCAACGCCGTCCTCGACCGCATCCACGACAAGTTCGGCTCGGCTGCGATGACCACGGCAGACCTGCACGAGACACCAACCAGAAAGCGGGAATAGATGACGACCTTCTTCTTTTCCGCGCTGTGCTGAGTTAGCTATGTCCGTTTGAATTGATGGCGGCCCCGCAAACCTGGGTCACGCGTAGTAAGGGGTAGGGTGGGGTGATGTTGCTGGCTGAGCACAACCAAGGGCAGGGGATGCTGGCCATCAGGAAGGTCGATCCGAGCCGTGGGACACACCTCTGATGATGTCGTTCTCACCTGTAACCACGGCGTAACCAACGGTACCGTATTCGGTACCAAATCGGAGGGATCACGGATGACCTGTTCCCTTCGTAGTGTTCAAAAATCCCCTATAAAACAAGGGGTTTTGAGCACAAAGGGTGATCATCCGTGATCACGGCAGAGCGACTTTTAAGTCCGCCGCGTTTGCCATTTCGCCACCCCGGCAAACCTAACAATTCTATGAAGTTATGACGGCCTTGTCCGCCTGCCCGTTCGTGCCCGTAACCACAGCGTAGCCCGCCCTGTCCGAATCGTCCGTCTCGTCTCCTGCCAAGCTGGGTGATTCTGCCCATTGGCGCCTTCGGGTCAACGCTCAAGCGTACACGCGAAAGAGCCGAAGAACATAGAAGCTTCCGGGCCCGTCACGCACGTTTATAGGGTAGGACGAACTTGGCTCGCTTCTTCACAGTCGGGTTGGCAGCAGTTGCCGCAACCGCCCTGTTTGCGGCTTGTGTAAATCTCACGCAGCCGCCCTGGGGGCAAGCCAACGATGCCGGCGACACGGGTGGAAGCGGGGCCGCGGCAAGGGCCGGCAGCGGTGGAGCGGTCGTGGTCGGACCGGATGCTGCGGGTGGTGCTTCGGGCGGCGGCGTTGCCACGGGTGGTACGCCGACGGGCGGGGTGGGTGGATTGCCGGTAGCGGGCGGTACGACGGCCGCAGCGCCAGGAGGAACCAGTGGGACGCCGACGGGCGGAGCAGGGGGGAACGTCGCGCAGGACGCGGGGCCCGTGGCCGGCGCACCCCGGGATGGCGGGGTCGACGTTCCAGTCCCGACCGACACCAACCGGCCCGTCGATCTGCCGACGGGCGGGACCGCAACCGGGGGCACGAGCGCGGGCGGAACGAGCGGGACTGCTGCGGGCGGCGCCGGGGGAACAATGGTGGCGGACGCGGGGCCCGTGGCCGGCACGACCTCGCCTCGCGATGTCGGGGTCGACGTTGCACCGGATGCAACCGGGGGCTCTGGTGGCGCCGGGGCAGGTGGAACCGGAGGTGCAGGAACGGGCGGAGCTGTGGCGGACGCTGCGATTGTGCCGATGATCATCAGCATCGACTTCGTGGGGGGAGGCGTGGCTGTCGATTCTGGAGCGACCGGAACAGTCGTGATGGGTGCCACTGAATCCGCAGGAGTCAAGCCGGCCACGCATTGGAACAGTGCCGCAAGCAACACAGGCACGCTGGCATCGCTGAAATTGGCAGACGGCACCACCACCTCCGCGTCTGCTACCTGGACCACGCCTGTCGCGAGCGGAGAGACATCAGCAACCTGGAGCCTCGACTGGCCTGACTCCCCGGGTGACGTGCGCATGATGAATGGCTACCTCGATCCCAGGGCGACGGCCTCGCCAGCGACAATCAACGTGACTGGCCTGGCCAGTCCGATGAGCAGCGGATACGACGTCTATGTCTATTGTTTCGAGGACATGACTTGGGCAGATACCCGTACTTCCAAGTACACAATCGGCTCGACGACGCACACTGTGAAACAGACGGAACCGCCGCAGGTCACTTCCTTCCCAGGATACACGCTGGCGCCCGAGGGAGGCGCCGGCAACTACGTCGTGTTCAAGAACGTGACGGGAAGCAGCTTCACCTTGACTGCAATGCCGGGAACGTCGCTGCATTCGACTGTGCGCGCGCCGGTCAACGGCATTCAGATCGTGTACCCGTCGGGATCTTAGAATCCCCTACAGGCTGCGCAGGTGGCCGTCGGCCAGGCCGGCTGGCGTGCCGCGCACGTGTACGCGCCGTCCGTCCACGGTCACGCGGTTCTCGGCGATGGCGCGTATGACGGCAGGATAAAGTCGGTGCTCCTCGGCCAGGATGCGCAGGCGCAAGGCTTCCTCGTCGTCGCCGTCGAGCACCGGCACCACGGCTTGGGCGATGATGGGGCCGGTGTCGGTGCCCGCGTCGACAAAGTGCACGGTGCAGCCCGAGAAGCGTACGCCGTAGTCGAAGGCCTGCTCTTGCGCATGCACGCCGGGGAAGGAGGGCAGCAGAGCGGGGTGAATGTTGACCACCCGGTGGGGAAAAGCGTCGAGCAGCACCGGCGTCACGATGCGCATGAATCCCGCCAAGGCGACCACACCTACGCCATGCCGGCGCAGTTCGTCCAGAAGTGCGTGATCGAACTCCTCGCGCGTGGCGAAATCCTTGTGCGAGCGCACGAAGGTGGGAATGCCGGCCTGGGCTGCGCGTTCGAGGGCCCCACAGCCGGGCACGTTGGCTCCCACAACCACAACACGCGCCGGGCCCATCTCGCCGCGCGTGGCTGCGTCGATGAGAGCCTGCAGGTTGGTGCCGCTGCCCGAGGCGAGGACGCCGACCTTCATGGGATGAACTCCACCGGCGCGTCGGGCCGATCCGCCACCACCACATGGCCGATGATGGTGGCCTTCTCGCCCTCGGCTTCCAAGATCGACTGGGCCGCGTCGGCGGCGCCGGCCGGCACGGCCACCACCATGCCGATGCCCATGTTGAAGGTGCGTCGCATCTCATCAGGAGCCACCCTGCCCAGCTTTTGCAGGAGGCCGAACACCCGCGGCGGCGTCCAGGAACGCAGGTTGATCTGCAGCGCCAGCAGCGCACCTGGGGGCAACATGCGCGGCGGGTTGTCGACCAGGCCTCCGCCGGTGATGTGAGCCGCGCCCTTCATCAGGCCGGCCGCAGCCAGCATGCGCAGGGCGCGCACGTAGATGCGGGTCGGGCGCAGCAGGGCTTGGCCCAACGGCTCGTCGAGCCCATCGGGCTTGGCGGCAAGATCGAGCCGGGCGTGGTCGAGAAGCACGCGGCGCACGAGCGAGTAGCCGTTGGAGTGGAATCCTGACGAGGCCAGGCCCAACAGCACATCGCCCGCTGCGATGGTCTTGCCTTCGATGAGCGCGGCCTTGTCCACCACGCCCACACAGAAGCCGGCCAGATCGTACTCGCCCGGCTGGTAGAAGCCGGGCAACTCCGCGGTTTCTCCGCCGATGAGCGCGCAGCCCGCCTGCTTGCAGCCATCGGCGATGCCGGAGATGACCTGCTCGGCCACGCCCACTTCCAGATGGCCGGCGGCAAAGTAGTCTAGAAAGAGCAACGGCTCAGCCCCGCACACCACCAGGTCATTCACGCTCATCGCCACCAGATCGACGCCGACCGTGTCGTGCTTGCCCATGAGAAAAGCCAGCTTCAGCTTGGTGCCCACGCCGTCGGTGCAGGCCACCAGCAACGGGTTCTTGTAGTTCTTGGGCAGCGCGCACAGGCCAGCGAAACCACCCAGGTCGGTCAACACCTCGGGCCGCATGGTGCGCTTGACGTGCGTCTTGATGCGCTCGACCAGCGTGTCGCCCGCGTCGATGTCGACGCCGGCATCGCGGTAGGTCAGTCCCGGTTGTGTCTTCTTGCTGTCGGGTGCATCAGCCATGGTCAACCTCCCTCGCCGCGCGCAGCGAAGATATACGCCCGTGAAACGCTCGGCGGTAGTGTCACTTTCGTTCCGGCTTGAGTTCGCCCCACAGCGTCGCAACGATGCTCCGGCCTTCGCCGTCTGACCGATGCTCACCCAGGTAGATGCCTTGCCAGGTGCCGAGTTGCAGGCGTCCGTCCGAGATGGGCAAGGTCAGCGTCACGCCCAGCAGGCCAGATTTCACGTGGGCCGGCATATCGTCGGCGCCCTCCAGGGTGTGGACGAAGTAGCGAGCGCCATCCGGGATGGCGTGGTCGCTCCAATGGGAGAAATCAGCGCGCACGTCGGGGTCCGCGTTTTCGTTAAGGAAGAGCGACGCCGAGGTGTGTTGCAAAAACAGGTGCAGCATGCCGACCCGCACGGACGCCAACCCGGGGATCTGTGACACGATCTCGTGCGTGACGAGATGAAAGCCTCGGGGCCGGGCTGCGAGTCGGATGATGGCTTGGTTCCAGTACAAGGGCTGGCCAGCCTTTTGCCGCAGGACCAGGCCGTTTGTAAAGACCACACTTCACGGGAAGAAACAGGTCCGGACGACGGTTGTTCGCATAGGATGGCTCGCGGCAGCGCGGCCCACCCTGGTAAGAAAGCAAGAAACTGGAAAGGCACACCATGCGAAGAACGACCGTGGTTGTTTCGGTGACGTTAGCAGCGGCGGCGCTGGCCGCGGGGTTGGGACTCGGCGCTCGTTTCGCCCCGCACGCGTCCGCAGATTCAGCCGCGCCGCCTCCGGCCGTGACCCCCAAGACCCAGGTACCTCAGGAGGCTCGCGCGCTGTCGCAGGCCTTTGCGGCCACGGCCCGGGCCTTGCGACCCAGCGTGGTACGCATCGATGTGGAGGTCGAGCAGCCCAAGTTGTCCCGCCGCAACTTCCATCGCGAGGATTTGCCGCCCGACATGGAGCGCTTCTTCGAGCACTTCTTCCAATTCGGCGACGGGTTCGAGGGTATTCCCGCGCCTGGTCCCGGGCACGGCACCGGGTCTGGGGTGGTCATCGACGGCGCCGGCAACATCATGACCAACAGCCACGTGGCGGAAAAGGCCAGCAAAGTCACGGTCACATTTGCCGACGGACGCGAGTTTCCCGCCAAGGTCGTGGGCGCCGATCCCAAGACCGATGTGGCCGTGATCCGTTTGCAGAATCTGCCGTCCGGGCTAGTCGCCGCTCGCATGGGCGATTCCAACGCCATCGAGGTGGGTGAGTGGGTGCTGGCCATCGGCAGCCCGCTCGGCCTCGATCAAAGCGTCACCGCCGGAATCATCAGCGGCAAGGGTAAGGTCACGCGCAACGTGCACATGTCAGGCGAGCGCATGCGCGAGTACATCCAGACCGACGCGAAGATCAACCCGGGCAACTCGGGTGGCCCCTTGGTGAACCTGCAGGGCGAGGTGATTGGCATCAACACCCTCATTAACGTGGGGCCGGGCGGCGCCTACGGCTTTGCCATTCCCATCAGCCAGGCCCGCAAGGTCGCCCAGATGATCATTCGCGACGGACGCGTGCACCATGCTTGGCTGGGGGTGGCCATCGGGGACATCAAGGATGGCCTCAAGATGGGCATGGATGGTGAACCCGAACAGAAGGATCAGACCGGGAAGTCCGGACCTGCGCGCGCTGCCTGGGTCAGCCAGGTGTTGCCGCACAGCCCGGCCGGCCAGGCCGGTATCCACGTGGGCGACATCGTCACGCAGATCGACAAGCAGACGATCGAGGGCGCGGCCGACGTAGTCGACTACGTATCGGGGCAGAAGGTGGGCGATAAGGTCAAACTGGCAATCCTGCGCGACGGCCGTCCCAGCACGGTACAGGTCACCCTGGGCGAGTTGCCCGCGCGGCTGGGCGAGGAAATCGATGTCCAGGTCGAGAAGGATCAGGTCGGCGTGCAGGTCCAGACCTTGACGCCCGACATGGCACGCATGCTGGGGATGGATCCAGGAACCAAGGGCGCGGTGGTCAGCGGGGTCGAGCCAGAAGGCCGAGCCGCCAAGGCTGGCCTGCGCGCCGAAGACGTCATCGTCGAGATCGACCGCAAGCCGATCACCAGCGCCGAGGAAGCCGTGAGCGCCCTGCGCGCAGGCGGCAAGGCGGGGCATCTGCTGCGGGTCCGCCACGGGGACACCTTCCGCTTCGTCACGATCCCGCCGCAGTAGCAGACCAAGCGCGAAGCGGTCAGCGGGCAAGCGAGCGTTCGATGGCGCGCACTGTCTCGACCATGGCCTTGATCGCTGGTGGCACGTCGATGACGGTCAACGCGTTCAAAGCCGTGCCCGGGTATTGCTCTTCGCGTTGTTCGGCAACCGAAATGAGCACGCGCAAGGCCCGCTCTGGCGTGATGCGGTCCATGTCGCGGCCAGGCGGCGCCAGGCCCACCGACTGCATGCCCAGTCCGCGCAAGGCATCGAAGACAGCGCCCAAGCTGGCGCGGAAAGCGTCCTCGGAGAAGCGGGTCGTCGGGCCCAGGCCGATGGTTAGGACGCGGCGCCAGGGCACGCGGGCGGTGAAAAAAAGCAATTTCTCACCCATCGCGCCTTCCAGTCGGCCCTCGCGCAGTAACTGCGACAGGCGACCGTTGAGTCTCCAGTCGAGCAGACCAGCCGCCCCGCGCAAGGGACGCACGTCGGCCCAGAGCGGCACGACCAGGGCGTCGCCACCCGGAGAGCGGTCCCAGCGGCCCAGGTCGACCGGGAGAAAGGCAATTTGGCTTGCGGCCAGCATCTCAGGGTGTGATGCCAAGTAGACCCAGGGCGGAATCGAGCAGCCCGTTGACGAACGCGGGCGCCTCCTCGGAGCCGTAGCGCTTGGCCAACTCTACCGCCTCATTGATTACAACCCTCGCGGGAACATCGGCCTGGCAGTGGGCGAGCTCGTAGAGAGCAATGCGCAGAACATTGCGATCCACGCGCGCCAACCGCACCACCCGCCAGTTCTGGGACAGCCGAGACAGGATCTCGTCCAGCTCAACCCGGTGCTCCCATGCTCCGTTGACCAGCGTGGCGGCCAGCTTTTCGTCCACGGCACGCTCGTCCTGCGGGTCGCATTCGCCTTCCTCTTCGACCGCACCGAACTCGCGCAGATGGGTCGCCAGCGCCGCGTCCGGATCCGCGCCGTCCGCGCTGTCCATGGCGTACAGGACCTGGAGGGCCACCGCGCGGGCTCGGCGCCGCGGCGTCATCTTGGCAAGGTCCAAGTCATTTGCGATGGCGGGGTTGGGCGGAAGCGCTTTCGGCCCGAGCCGCCAGCTTGTCGTACAGGTTGGCCATCTCGATGGCGGCCATGGCTGCATCCGCGCCCCGGTTGCCACCCTTGCTGCCGGCGCGCTCGATGGCCTGCTCGATGGTGTCGCAGGTGAGCACGCCGAAGCCCACCGCAAGCTTGGCCTCGGCGGCGATCTGGGCGATGCCGCGCGTGGTCTGGTTGACCACCACATCGAAGTGCGGGGTCGCGCCGCGGATGATCGCGCCCAGACACACGATGGCGTCGAAGTTCTTCGAATCGGCCACGCGCCGGGCCAGTCCGGGCAACTCGAAGGCGCCCGGACAGCGGTAGATTTCGATGTCCTCGTCGCGTGCGCCGGTCTTGCCCAAGGCATCGACGGCGCCCTCGATCAGCTTGCTCGCCACGAATTCATTCCAGCGCGAGGCGATGATCGCGAAGCGCTTGCCCTGGGCTGTCCAGTTACCTTGATGGATTTGCGGCATTACTTGGCCTCTCTTTCATTGAACGGCACCACTTCGGCAGGGGGGCCGCTGGGAACGCAGTCAACCACCTGTATACCGTATCCTTCCAGGGCCGCGAGACGGCGAGGATTGTTGGTGAGCAGCCGTATAGCGCGCGCCCCCAATTGAACCAGCACTTGCGAGCCGAGGCCGATGTCCCGCAAGGGCGGAGAAGACGAGTCGGGCTCGCGGCCCCCGCGGGAACTCGTGCGTTGCTCGCGGGCGGTGCTGGCGCTCAAGCTAGCCAGGGCGGTTGCTAGGTGCCGGCAGCCAAGCGGGAGGATGTAGAGCATGACGCCGCGTCCTTCCCGCTCGATGGCGCGCAGCCATTCCGTGGGTTGAATCATCTCGCCCGGCTGGGTCACGGTGAAAACGTCCCGCAGCAGACTGGCGGTTTGCACCCGCACCAGGACCGGCTCGCCCGATGCCACGTCTCCTAGCACCAGAGCGAGGTACTCGGCGTCAGCCACGTCGGACTCGTACAGGCAGGCGCGGTAACTCGCGTGCAGCCCGGCCCCGGTGGGGCGCAAGGTGGTCTCCGCCACCCGATGGACGAGCACCTCGCGCGCCAGCCGATACTGGACCAGATCGGAAATGTGCACGATACCCAGTCCGTGCTCGGCGGCAAAGGCTTCGAGATCCGGCATGCGCGCCATCTCGCCGTCGGGACGCATGATTTCGCAGATGACACCGGCGGGTGTGCGGCCGGCCATGCGGGCCAGGTCGACCGAAGCCTCGGTGTGGCCGGTGCGCACCAGCACGCCGCCGCGTTTGGCCCGCAGGGGAAATACGTGCCCCGGAGTCACCAGATCCTCGGGCGCGGCGTCGGGCGCAACCGCGGTGCGGATGGTGTGGGCACGCTCGCGCGCCGAGATGCCGGTGCTGATGCCGTGGCGTGCGTCGACGCTGACCGTGAACGCGGTGTTGTGAGGCGAGCGGTTGTCCTGGGTCATCATGGGGAGGCGCAGGCTGGCCACCTTCTCCTCAGAAAGCGCCAGACAGATGAGGCCACGACCCTCGCTGGCCATGAAATTGACGGCCTCCGGCGTGACCAGATCGGCGGCCATGGTCAAATCGCCCTCGTTCTCGCGTTTCTCGTCGTCGACAACGATGACCTGCCGGCCGGCGCGGATGTCCGCGAGAGCCTTCTCGACGTCAATATGGGGATCAGAAGACACGAGCGTTTTCCACGAAGCGAGCGACCTGCTTGGCAATCATATCCGCTTCCATGTTGACACAATCGCCCGTGCGAAGCCCGCCCAGCAGGGTGACGGACAGGGTGTGGGGAATCAGCCAGACCTCCACGCTGTGACCGTCCATCTGGTTGATGGTGAGGCTCACGCCGTCGACGGCGATGGAGCCCTTCTTCACCAGAAAGGGCGCGACCGATTCCGGCACACTCAGGCGCAGGGCCAGGGTATCGCCCTGCTTGCGTGCCGATTCTACCTTGCCCACCCCGTCGACATGGCCGGTGACCAGGTGGCCGCCCAGCATGTCGCCCAGGCGCAGCGGCCGCTCCAGGTGGACGCGGTCACTGGCCTTGAGCGAACCAAGGGTCGTGCACGCAAGGGTTTCCGGCCCCAGGTCGGCTTCAAAGCGCCGCGCGCGTCGGGCCACGATGGTCAGACAGGCGCCGTTGACCGCCATGCTGGCGCCCAGTGGAAGTGAAGCCACGTCGAGATCGGTGGCGACCGCCAAGCGGCGCGTGCCACCCGAGCCGGCGCGCGACGATTCCACTTTGCCGATAGCTTCAACGATGCCGGTGAACAAGTTCTACTCGCGGGTCTAGGATCGCCGACGCAATTTGGGACCGAGAACATCGCCCTCGACCAGGACATCCTCGCCGATGGCGCGAACCTCGATCGGCCCGAGCCTTAGGGGAGTGCTCCAATCGAGGCCGGGGCCTTCTACGATGGGCCGGCCAGCGCCCACAAGGCGCGGCGCGAAGAAGAAGGCGACCGAGTCCAACCGACACGCCGAAATAAAGGCGCCGTGGACCCGGCTGCCGCCTTCGACCAGAAGCGACTGCACCCCGCGCTCGGCGAGAGCCCGCAGGAGAACGGGAATCGAGATGCGGCCGGCGCGATCAGCGGGCAGGAGAAGGACTTCCGCCCCGGCCTGCCGCAAAGCTCGCTCGCGGGTCAAGCGTGCGCGGGCGTCGCTGGCACGCTTGCCCGACTGCGCGCCGATGATGAGCGCCGGGGGCGCGCCCAGTTGCCGGATGAGCCTGGCCGAGGGCGGCGTGCGTAGATGCCCGTCGAGAACCACCCGCAAGGGGCCGGGTTTGCCAGCACCGGGCAGACGCACGGTGAGGCGGGGGTTGTCCGCCAGCACGGTACCCAGCCCGACCAGAACGGCGTCGTGCTGGCTGCGCAGCAGATGGGCGTGCGCGTGCGCGGCTGTGCCGGTGACAAATCGCGCGCCCGGATCGTGCGGCTTGGCCTGGCCACTTGCGATGAATCCGTCTAGCGTGGTCGCGACCTTGAGCGTGACCCAGGGCCGGTGAGCCCGGACCCACACGAAGAACGCGCGGTTCTGTCTTCGGCATTCGTGGTCGAGACAACCCACGTCGACGCGAATGCCGGCCCGGCGCAGATGCAGGACGCCGCGACCGCTGACCAGTGGATTTTCGTCGCAGCACCCGATGACCACGCGGCGGACGCCGGCGCGCACGATGGCCTCGGTGCAGGGGCCGGTGCGACCCTGGTGGCAGCAGGGTTCCAGCGTGACATACAAGGTGGCACCCCGGGCTCGGACGCCCTTGTGCGAAAGCGCCTCGATCTCGGCGTGGGGAAGGCCGGCGCGGCGGTGATAGCCCCGCGCCAGCACGCGGCCGGCGCGCACCAGCAGGGCGCCCACCACGGGGTTGGGGCGGGTCTGGCCGCGACCGAGTTCGGCCAGAGCCAACGCTTCGCGCATGAAGCGTCGGTCAACCTCGGAAAAAACTCTACTCATGAATCCTGGCCTTTCCAGCGCAAGAGCCTTTGCACTTCGCTGAGCAACTCGGTCGCGTCTTTGAAGTGCATGTACACGGTGGCGAAGCGCAGGTAGGCCACGTCGTCGATCTCGCGCAGCCGGCTCAGCACGGCATCCCCGAGACGGGACGAGGCGATTTCCTTCTCGCCGGTTTCACGCAGCGACCGTTCGATGGAGTCCGCCATCTGCTCCAGGACGGCCACGGGAACCGGCCGCTTTTCACAGGCCTTGGTGACGCCCGCCAGGAGCTTGGCCCGGTCGAACGGCTCGCGCCGCGCGTCCTTCTTGACCACCGACGGAAGCAGTTCCTCGACGCGTTCGTAGGTGGTGAAACGCTTGCCGCACCCGGCGCATTCGCGGCGGCGTCGCACAATCTGCTCGTCCTCGCTGGGACGGGTGTCCACAACCTTGTCTTCGGTGGCGGAACAGAAAGGGCAGCGCATGGTCCAGGGTCCAGGTATTGTTTACCACCCCATGAGCGAAGTACGAATCACCGTCAACGGAAAGCCGCGCAGCGTTTCGACCGGCCTGTCGATCGCGTCTCTGTTGCAAGAGATGGGCGTGGACCTTGGCCATGTCGCGGTGGAGCGCAACGAGGAGGTCGTCCCACGCAAGACCTGGCCAGAGTCGACCATCTGCGATGGCGATCGGATCGAGGTGGTGGCGTTCATGGGTGGCGGCTCGGGCAGTGTTTCTGCAGATGTTCTGGTGATCGGGGGCAAGGCGTTTCGTTCCCGACTGCTGGTTGGGACGGGGAAGTATCGATCCATCGAGGAAACCCGCAAGGCCATCGAGGCGTCGGGGGCCGAGATCGTGACCGTGGCTCTGCGACGGGTGGACCTGGCGCCAGGGGCGGCCACCGTGCTGGATGCGATTGACCGCAGGACCCACACGCTGCTGCCCAACACCGCCGGTTGCTACACGGCGGAAGAGGCCATCCGGACCTGCCGCCTGGCGCGCGAACTGGGCATGGCCGACATGGTCAAGCTGGAAGTCATCGGCGACCAGCAGACGCTGTTTCCCGACGGCACCGCCACGTTGGAAGCGGCCAAGGTGCTGGTCAAGGAGGGCTTCGTCGTGCTGCCTTATTGCCTGGACGATCCCATCCTGGCCAAGAAACTGGAAGAGGCGGGCTGCGCCGCGGTCATGCCGCTGGCCGCGCCCATCGGCTCCGGGCTGGGAATCCGCAACCCCTACAACCTGCGCATCATCATGGAGAACGCCAAGGTGCCCATCATCGTCGACGCGGGGGTGGGCACGGCTTCCGACGCGGCTGTGGCCATGGAACTGGGCTGCGACGGTGTGCTAATGAATACCGCGATTGCGGGCGCCCAGCAGCCGCTGCTCATGGCCGAGGCCATGCGCGATGCCGTGATCGCCGGCCGCAAGGCCTTCTGCGCCGGCCGCATCCCGCGCAAGCTGTACGCGACGGCATCGTCGCCGCTGGCAGGGCTCATCGAGTAGGAAATTCGTGGTCCCGCGGGTGTACCTGATTACCGATCGCAAGGCGACCGGCGGCAGGTCACTGTGCAACGTGGTCGCCGGGGCTCTGCAGGGAGCTGGCCAAGAGGGCTCACAAGTCGCCGTGCAGTTGCGAGAGAAGGACCTGTCAGCGCGCGATCTGGCCGAATTGGCCCGTGAGTTGCGCACAGTCACCAGTGCCGCAGGAGCGGCGTTGTTCATCAACGACCGAGTGGACGTGGCGCTGGCTGTGAACGCAGACGGGGTGCACCTGCCCGCGCGGGCACTGTCAGTACGAGACGTACGCGCGCTTGCACCCGATCTGTGCGTCGCGGTTTCAACCCATGATCGAACCGAGGTCGAATTGGCGGCGGAGGCTGGAGCAGACTTCGTGGTCTTCGGTCCTGTGTTCGACACGCCGTCAAAGCGTGGCTATGGGCCGGCCAAGGGTCTCCAGGCATTGGCACAGGCCTGCGGTTGCTCAATCCCGGTCATTGCGCTCGGTGGAATCGATAATGGCAACGCTGAGAATTGTATTCGTATGGGCGCTTACGGGATCGCCGTGATTCGTTCAGTAATTGCCGCCGACGACGCTGCAATGGCATTGGCGCGGCTACTCGCAATCTGCGGCAAAAGCGCAACCTAAGACCTTGACAGGCCCACGCAGAACCGTACCCTTCTGATTGTGCGCTCCAGACAATTCCGTTGGGGCGTGACGGAGTTCAGTACAGTTCGAGGAGGCAGTGAATGGCAACCGGAAAGGTGAAATGGTTCAGCGATTCCAAGGGGTATGGATTCATCGCGCGGGATGGGGAGGAGGACGTCTTCGTCCACTACACGGCGATTACGGCAGAGGGATATCGTTCGTTGGCCCAGGGCCAGACAGTGGAGTTTGACATCACCAAGGGACCCAAGGGGCTGCAAGCCATGAATGTCAAACGCCAGGAGGCCGCGCAAGAGGCGCAGTAGATCCGCCGGCCGGCTTCGGCCTTTTCAATCTCCTTTGGGTGAGCGAACCAGGCACTCTGGCGCTGGTTCAATCGTCGCGCTGCCACGACATCTGGATGTCAGTGCCGAACTCTGCAATGACCCGGTCGCGGAATTGCGCTTTCAGCTTCTCCGCGATCTGGCCCATGCGCTGCTTGGACACGCCGTAGCGCGCGCCCAGGGCCGAGAGCGAAACCGCCTCACCCGTGGCAGCCAGGTGCTCGCGCCACACCGCCCGCGCCCGCTCGTCGTCTAGTTTGCTCTCGAAGTCATCCATGAGCCGGCGCACGGTCTGCGACAGCTCGCCCTGTTCCGCTTGCTGTTCGGGCGAAGCCTGCTGAATCGAGATCTTCTCGGACAAGGGCACACCCTCCTCGTCGGGCCGTGGTTCCAACGAAACCTCGTGCGAGGCCAGGTGCGCGGACACCTCGGCCAGGTCAGCCTCGTCCACGTCCAGCCGGGCGGCCAACAGTTTGGGCGTGGGGTCGATGCCCTCGGCCAGCAGCTTCTGGCGTTCTTTTTCCAGACGGAAGAACAGCTTGCGTCCGGCGCGGGTATTGCCCACGTGGATCAAGCGCGAGTTGGTCATGAGGAAGCGCAGGATGCAGGCGCGAATCCAGTAGGCCGCATAGGAACCGAAGCGCGTGCCCATGTCCGGATCCCAGCGGCGCACGGCCTCCATCAAACCGACCGCACCCTCCTGGAACAGGTCGAGCAGGTTGAGCCAGGCTCGCCGGTACTGGTAGGCGATGGACACCACCAGACGCAGGTTGTGCAGGACCAAGGTGCGAGCGGCGTCGACGTCGCGGCGTTCGCGCGCGGCCTGGATCAGCTCGCGCTCCTGCTTCTCGTCGAGGCGCGCATAGCGGCGCGCCTCGTTGATGAAGCGCTGGATCGGATCGCGCGCGGGCGCCAGATGTTGTTCCAGCGCGGGTGGGATGGACTCGGGCGCAGCGCTCTCCACCAGGTCGGGCTCGATCGGCGCCTCGGCCGCAGTGCCATCGGCATCCGTCTCGTCGGAGCCGGCGGGCGTGTCGTCGCGGGGGCTGGCAGGAGGCTTGGTCATGAGGCCGGGAGTGCGGCCAAGAGCTGGTCGTTCTCCTCGGCCGTGCCAATGGTGATGCGCAGCTTGTCGTCGAGACCGGGCTTGTCGAAGAAGCGCACCAGGATCCCCTTGCCCTTGAGAGCGCGGTAGATCGCGGCGGCGCTGCGGCCGGGGCAGGTGGCTAAGATGAAATTGGCCTGGCTGGGGATCACCTGCCAGCCGCGCCGGCGCAGCGCCTCGCCCAGGCGGGCGCGCTCGGCGCGCACGTACTCCCAGGTGTGGCGCGCGTAGTCCTGATCGTCGAGCGCCGCCGCTGCTGCGCTGATGGCGACCGCGTCGCAGTTGTAGCTGTCCTTGACCTTGTTCATCTCCGACACCACTGCGGGCGCGGCAATCGCGTAGCCGAAGCGCAGGCCCGCCAGACCGTAGCCTTTGCTCAAGGTACGGCACACCATCACGTTGGCAAACTCGCGCACCAGAGCCAGGCTGTTCTCGTCGGCGAAATCCACGTAGGCCTCGTCGACCAGCAGCAGGCCGGAAAAGCGCGTGGCCAGTTCACGCACCTTGCTGGTGCGCACCAGCGTTCCGGTGGGCGCGTTGGGGTTGGCGAAAAATATGGCGCGCGCGCCGGTGACCAGCAGCGCGTCGATGGGCAGATCCCAGTTCGCGGCCCAGGGCACGGTGACGACCTTGACTTCGCCCATCTCGGCCAGCACGGGGTAGAGCGAGTAGGTCGGATCGGGATAGGCCAGGATCTCGCCCGGACCCAGGTAAGTCCGCACGGCCATAGCCAGGATCTCGTCGCTGCCGTTGCCGGCGAGGATCATGTCGGGCGAAACCCCGTGCACGCGCGCTGCGGTCCGGCGGAAATCCTCCGAGCTTGGGCTCGGGTAGCGCCGCAGCCGTTCGGGATCGATGGTGTGGATGGCCTCGACCACGCATGGGCTAGGGGGAAATGGGTTCTCGTTGGTGTTGAGCTTGACCACGCGCTCGCCCGGCTGCGGCTGCTCGCCGGGCGTGTAGCCGAACATCTTTTCGACGTTGGGCCGGGCTCTGGGCGTGATCGACACGAGGGTTCGTCCTTGCTTGCTTGTGGTCCTCAGCCTGTGCTCACCCCTTGCCCAGGGTCTTGCTGCCGGCTTTCCAGCCAACCGGACACAGATCGCCCGTCTGCGCCGCCTGCAGCAGGCGCACCACTTCGTCCACCGAGCGGCCGATGCGTGTGATGTTGCACTCGGCGTGCACGATGTCGCCGTCGGGATCGATGATGTACGTCGCGCGCAAGGCGATGCCCAGATTCTCATCCAGACACTGGTAGTCGCGCGCGATCTTCTTGTTGAAGTCCGCGATGAGCGGGTGGGTGATGGTGCCCAGGCTGCCCTTGATCCATTCCTTGTGCGAGTGCTTCGAGTCGGTCGAGCACCCCAGCACCACCGCGCCCAGTTCTTTGAATTCCTTGTCACGGTGAGAGAACTCCGTGATCTCGGTCGGGCAGATGAAGGTGAAGTCGGCCGGGTAGAAGAACAGCACGATCCACTTGCCGCGGTAGTCCGACAGCGAAATCTTGACGAATTTGCCGTCACCGGTGACGGCGTTTTCGGTGAAGTCTGGTGCTTTCTTCCCTACGAGATTTGTCATGGTCCTGCCCTCGGTCGAGCCGGCTTGAAGCTATCACGTCCGCCGAAGCGTGCCAGGACGAGGCACCACGAGCCTGCGCTGGCGCGTTGCCGTGAAGCGGCCGTGATATACTCGCGCAATCGCTCTCCTCATGCACCAAGCCGGCAAGCCGCCCAACCATTGGATGCTCCATGTGGCACAGTTGCATGGGCTGCTGGCGGCGACCTCGTGCCGGGCACGTGGCCGCGAGATCCCGATTGACGAGGGATTTGCGCGCTGGCAGCGCCTGACCGCAGCGTTGCGCAATCGGCGTGGCACCATCTATCTCATTGGCAACGGGGCCAGTGCCTCGATGGCCAGTCACACGGCGGCGGATCTGGCCAAGAACGCGCAGTTGCACACCGAGGTGTTTTCAGACCTAGCCCTCATCACCGCGGTTTCCAACGACCTCGGCTATGATCAGGTCTTCTCGCATCCCCTCTCCGTGCGATCGCGCGCCGGCGACATGCTGGTGGCCATCAGCAGTTCGGGCCGGTCGCCCAACGTCTTGCGGGCGGTCAAGATGGCTGCACGCAGGCGGCTTACCCTGGTCACGCTTTCGGCCATGGATCGGGACAATCCCTTGCGTGGCTCCGGAGCCTTGAGCTTCTACGTCGGCGCTCGCAGCTACGGGCTGGCCGAGACCTGCCATGCGGCGCTTCTGCACCACTGGATGGACTTGGTCGAACAACGGCCGCGTCAGGCCCGAGCGGGCAGCGCGGATGGGGATGGCAAATAGGATTGCGAGGCTGATCAAGGTGCAGAGCAGAGCAGCAGACCCTGGTGTTCAGTCCAAGATTCTGTCGCTGGACCAGCTCGCCCGGCGCGTGGCGGCTTTGCGCGCGAGCGGGAAGCGGGCGGTGCACTGCCACGGGGTCTTCGATCTTCTGCACGTCGGGCATATCAAGCATCTGCAGGCTGCCGCCCGCCTGGGTGACGTGCTGGTGGTGACGATCACGCCAGACCGCTTCGTCAACAAGGGCCCGCATCGGCCAGCGTTTCCCGAAAAACTCCGCGCTGAGGCCTTGGCCGCCCTGGCGTGCGTGAGCTACGTGGCGGTAAACAACTGGCCCACCGCGGTCGAGACGATTCGTCTGCTCAAGCCCGACTTTTTCGTGAAGGGCGCGGCCAAAGAGTCGGGTCCTCGCGACCACACCGACGCTATCCGGCGTGAGGAGAACGTGGTCAAGCGTGCCGGGGGGCGGCTGGTGCTGACCGACGAGCCGACCTTCAGCGCGTCGACGCTGATCAATCAGTATCTCGACATCTTCACGCCCGAAGGCCGCGCCTTCCTCGAGCGCTTCCGCACCCGCTATGCGGCCGAGCAGGTGGTCGACGTCCTCCGGCGCATCAGGCCGTTGCGCGTGCTGGTCATGGGCGAGACCATCGTCGACGAGTACCAGTTCTGCGAGGTGATGGGGAAAACCAGCAAGGAACCGGTGCTGGCAGCGCGGCGCAAGCGCACCGAGCAGTATGCCGGCGGAATTCTGGCCGTCGCCAACCACGTCGCGGGGTTCTGCGACAAGGTCGATGTGCTCAGCGTGCTCGGGCGGGATGATGCGCACGAGTCTTTCATCCGCGGCAGCTTGCGCGAGAACGTGGAAGGCCATTTTGTGCTCGATCCCGAGGCCGTGACCATCGTCAAGCGGCGGTTTCTGGAGGAGCACCTGGCCGCCAAGCTTTTCGAGGTCTACGAGATGCAAGCCGGGTCGCTGGCCGCCAAGGTGGAGGACGATCTGTGCGACAGGTTGCGCAGGCTGTTGCCCAAGATCGACGTCGTCATCGTGGCCGACTACGGGCATGGCCTGTTCACGCCCAAGGTGATCGATCTGGTGTGTCGCCGGGCTCCCTTCCTCGCAGTCAACACCCAGACCAACGCGGGCAACCGCGGATTCAACACCCTCGCGCGCTATCGCCGGGCCGACTACGTGGCGATTGGCGAGCCGGAAGTGCGCCTCGAGTGTCGCAACCTGCATGGAGATCTCGATCGGATGACCAAGGAGCTGGCCAGGCGCATGGGGACCCGGCAGTTTCTGGTCACCCGCGGAAGCTCGGGCTGTCGTTGCTTCGATCGGCGCCTGGGCATTTCCAATGTCCCAGCCTTTGCCGTGCGCGTGGTTGATCGGGTGGGCGCGGGTGATGCCGTGCTGGCCATCACAGCGCCCTGTGTGGCCGCGGGCATCCCGCCCATGGTTTTGGGATTCATCGCCAACGTCATCGGCGCAGAGGCGTGCGCGATCATGGGCAACAAGTCGTCAGTGGAACCCATCAACGTTTTCCGCCACATCACCTCGCTGCTGAAATGACGAGGCCGAGCCACGAGATCTTCGACCGGCGCCGGTTGCGGCTCTTGCCGCTCGCCCGGCGTCAGCACGACTTCTTGGCGGAGGCGGTGCTGCCCTTGCAGCCCTTGCCCTGCCGCCGACCTGCCCTGGCGCAGATCGCGCGCCGGATGGCAGCGGCCCGCGAGCGTGGCGTCGCGGTGGTGCTGATGATGGGCGCCCACGTCTTGCGCTCCGGCGTGCAGCGCTACCTACTCGACCTGATGGAACGGGGATACCTGTCGTGTATCGCCATGAACGGTGCCGGCATGATCCACGATTTCGAGCTCTCTCTGGTGGGCGGCACCACGGAGAAAGTGGCCCGCTACATCCCCGATGGCCGCTTCGGGCTTTGGCAGGAGACGGGCCGACTCAACGCCATCGCCGTGCGTGCCATGCGCCGAGGCCTGGGGCTGGGCGAGGCGGTGGGGCGCGAGATCGAGCGGCGAAGGCATCCTTTTCGCGCGCTGAGCGTCCTGGCTGCCGGCGCGCGCCTGGGCGTGCCGGTCACCGTGCACATGGGTATCGGATACGACATCGTGCACGAGCATCCCAACTGCAACGGAGCCGCCTACGGCGATGCGAGCTACCGCGATTTTCTCAGGTTCGCCCATGTGCTGGAAAGGCTGGAGGGCGGGGTGGTCATGAACTTCGGCAGCGCTATCATGGCCCCCGAGGTCTACCTGAAGGCGCTGGCCATGGTTCGCAATGCGTCTCGACGCCGGAGAGTAGCGCGCTTCTCTACCTTGGTCTGCGATCTGGTTTCCCTCCCGCGTGACTTTCATAGCGAGGCGCCGCGCACCTCCGCCGGTTACTACTTCCGGCCGTGGAAGACCATGTTGGTGAGAACGGTGGCCGACGGCGGCGAGAGTTTCTATGTGCGTGGGCCGCACGCCGAGACGCTGCCCATGCTGTGGACGGCGCTCGGCGGCGTGCAGCCGGGGAGGAGAGTGTGAAGAACGCCAACGGATTTGCAACCTTGGTTGTCACCGGCGGGGCTGGCTACGTGGGCAGCGCTCTGGTCCCCTCGTTGTTGGCTCAGGGCTACCGCGTGAGGGTTGTGGACACCTTCTGGTACGGTCGCGACGTGTTCGGCGACGCCAACCGACACCCAGCACTCGAGCGGCACGAACTGGACATTCGCGAAAGCGCCAGGCTGCGCCCGATCCTGCAGGGGGTGGACGCCGTCATCCACCTGGCGTGCATATCGAACGATCCCAGCTTTGAACTTGACCCGACCCTGGGCAAATCCATCAACTACAACGCCTTTGCCGGGCTGCTGCAGGCCGCTTGCGATGCTGGCGTCCGGCGCTTCGTCTATGCCAGTTCGTCGAGCATCTACGGAGTCAAGGACGAGCCCGATGTGCGGGAAGACGCCGAGCCGGAACCGCTCACCGACTACTCGCGCTTCAAGCTGGCGTGCGAGCGCGATCTGCTTGCCCATCCCAACCCGGGCGGCATGGAGCGCGTGATCGTCAGGCCGGCCACCGTGTGCGGCTATGCCCCGCGCTTGCGGCTGGACTTGACGGTGAACATTCTCACCGCCCACGCACTGGTCAACCGCAAGATTCGCGTGCTGGGCGGCAAGCAACTTCGTCCCAACCTGCACATCAAGGACATGGTGCGTGCCTATCAACTGTTGATCGAGGCGCCGGCGGCCAAGCTGGACGGCCAGGCTTTCAACGTGGGTTTCCAGAACCGCACGGTCGAGGACATTGCCCATCTGGTGCGCGATACCCTGGGCGGCGGCGACATCGCCGTCGAGCAGGTGCCGACGCAGGATCAACGCTCGTACCATGTGAACGCGGACAAGGTGCGTCGCGTGCTGGGCTTCGAGCCGTGCTTTACCATCGAGGATGCGGTTCGCGATCTCGCGGACGCATACCGCCATGGGAAGCTGATCGACCCGCTCAACAATCCCCTGTACTACAACATCAAGCGCATGCAGGGGATTCGTTGTGTCTAGCGACGGGGATGTGCGCGTGGGCGTGGATTTCGACAACACCATCGTCAACTACGACCAGCTCTTTCACCGCTGCGCGATCGAGCGCGGCCTAGTGCCAGCCGAGACGCCCGCGCACAAGAGCGCGATACGCGAGTTTCTTTGGCGCTTGCCTGACGGCAACACACCGTGGACCGAGCTGCAGGCCATGGTCTACGGGGTGCGCATCGCCGAGGCCACGCCCGCCCCGGGAGTGGCGGACTTCTTGCGCCAGTGCCAAGCGCAGGGCGTGCGGGTGAGTGTCATCAGTCACAAGCTGAGATTTCCGGCGCTCGGTCCGCGCGTCGATCTGCACCAAGCCGCGCGTCGCTGGCTGCAGGACCACAACTTGTACGCGGATGGCGACGCTGGCTTGCAACCCGCGCGGGTCTTCTTCGAGCCCTCGCAGGAGGCCAAGTCGGCGCGCATCATGGCCGAGCGCTGCACCCATTTCGTCGACGATCTGCCGGAAATGTTCCGCGCGCCCCATTTCCCCGCTCGAGTGGCGCGCCTGCTGTACCAGCCCGCGGGCGGGCCGGCTGGCGAGGGGATCGAGCTGTTCCGGAGCTGGAAGGAGATCAGCCGCTACCTTCAGACAGTTGTGGGGCATGGCCACCGTGCTCACGACTGAGCAAGCCGCTGCCTTGCGGGACTTGCTCGGGGCGGAGCCCGAGTCGCTCTCGCCGCTCGCCGGGGGCAACAACCTGGTGCTGGCTTTGGCCTGCAAAGGCGAGCGCTGGGTGGCGAAGTTCTATTTTTCCCATCCCCAGGACAGGCGGGATCGGCTGGGCGCGGAGTTCTCCATGCTCTCGTTCCTGTGGCGCTGCGGGGTTCGTTGCATTCCCGAGCCGTTGGCGGCGGACCGGCAACGCCAGCTAGGCCTCTACCGCTTCGTGGAGGGGGTGCGTCCGCAGCCAGACGAGGTGGGACCCGACGACGTGAGGCAGATGGGCGATCTCTTGCAAGGTATGGCGGCTCTGCGCAGCGAGGCCGAGGCGGCCCAGCTTCCGCCGGCTTCGGAATGCTGTCTGAGCCTGCGGAAATACCCGGACCTGGTGGGCGGGCGCCTGCTTCGCGTGCGGGACGGGCTCACGCGCGTCCGCGAGGATGCTCTGCACCGGCAAGCGCGCTGCTATGTGGAGGACGAGGTGGTCCCGCTTTTCGAGCAAGCTGTCCGGCATGCCCTGGCCGGTGTTCCGCTCGGCAGCCCCCTCGACGCGGAATTGCCCAGTTCCGAGCGCACCCTCACGCCTGCGGACCACGGCTTTCACAACACGCTTCGCCGCAGGGACGGTTCGCTGGTGTTTCTGGACTTCGAGTACGCCGGGTGGGACGATCCCGCCCAGATGATCGGCAACGCCTGCTTGCAGCCGGAGGTTCCGCTGCCAGCGCTTGAGCGGGCTCCCTTCGTGCGTCGCATGACCGGACTATTCGGGGACCGCGGGCGGTTGCTCGCGCGAATCGAGCGCGTGTATCCGCTGCTGGCCCTAAGATGGTCTCTCATCATGTTGAACGAGTTTCTTCCCGTGGAGCGCGAACGCCGTGGGTTTGCTCAGGCCGACCCCGAGACTCGGCGTGGGCGCCAGTTGGCAACGTCGCGCGGACACCTGGCGCTGGTCCGAGAGGCCCTCGCTGGTCGCCATTTTCTGGCGGAGGTTGAAAGTTGAATTCTGCCCGCCTTGACGAGCGCGGCATCAGTCAGCGCCACGCCATCTTGAGGATCCTGGAGCAGAGCCAGCGCGGGCACATTGGCTCGGCCTTCTCCATCCTGGAAGTCGTGCGGGTCCTCTTCGACCAGGTGCTGAAATACGACGCGCACAATCCCCATTGGTCCGAGCGCGACCGATTCATCCTGAGCAAGGGCCACGGATGCCTGGCGCTCTATCTCCAGTTGGCGGACAAGGGCTTCTTCCCACCAGAGGAGCTCAATCGTTTCTGCGCCTTTGAATCGGCCCTGGGCGGCCACCCGGAATACGGCAAGGCGCCGGGCATCGAGGCCAGCACCGGCTCGCTGGGGCACGGGCTTTCCATCGGCGTGGGCATGGCGCTGGCGGCGCGCATGGACGGCAAGGCCTATCGAACCTTCGTGCTCCAGGGCGATGGCGAGTGCAACGAGGGTTCGGTGTGGGAGGCCGCGCTGAGCGCGGGCAAACATCGTCTCGACAACCTGCTGGTCGCCATCGACTACAACAAGATGCAGTCGTTCGGCACCACGTTCGAGATCCAGGATCTGGAGCCGCTGGCCGACAAATGGCGTGCTTTCGGCTTTGTCGTGCGCGAGGTGGACGGCCACGACGTGATGGCGCTCGGGCAGGTGTTGGCGAAGCTGCCTTTCCAGCCGGGTAAGCCCGGCGCGCTCATCTGCCACACGGTGAAGGGCAAGGGCATTCCCAGCATCGAGAACAATCCCTCGTGGCACCACAAGACCAAGTTGCCGCCCGAGGAGATGGCCGCGCTGGTGGCGGAACTGGAGGCGCCGCGATGAGAAAGGCGTGCCTGCTTTCCATCCATGAACTGGCCCGCCGCGACGGACGGGTGGTCTTCATCGGCTCGGACATCACCAAGCGAGACCTGGAGAGACTGGCGGCCGAGTTCCCCGGGCGTTTTTTCATGGAAGGGATCTACGAGGCCCACATCGTCGGCATGGCGGCGGGCCTGGCGTTGTCCGGGAAGATCCCCTACATCAATACCATCGCCACCTTTCTCACCCGGCGCTGCTACGAGCAGATCGTGATCGATGTGTGCCTGCACCGGCTACCGGTGCGATTGATCGGGAGCGGCGGTGGGGTGGTCTATGCGCCGCTGGGCCCAACCCATTTGGCCAACGACGATCTGGCTATCCTGCGCGCCATCCCCCACATGGCCATTGTCGCCCCCTGCGACGCCGAGGAGATGAGACGGCTGATGCCGGCCACCCTGGATTGGGATGGGCCGCTCTACATCCGGCTGGCCAAGGGCTGGGATCGCGTGGTGTCGAGCGAGCGATATCCCTTCCGCATCGGTCAGGCCATTCCCCTGCGCGAAGGCAAGGACGTTCTCTTCGTCACCACCGGGGTGACCACGCAGCGGGCGCTACAAGCAGCGGACTTGCTGCGGGCTCGGGGAATCCAGGCTGCCGTCCTGCACGTCCATACGGTCAAGCCGCTGGACGTCGCGGCCATCCTGGAGCGTGCCAGCCAAGTTCGCGGCGTGATCGCGGTGGAGGAACACACAGTGAACGGTGGTTTGGGCAGCGCGACGGCGGAGGTGCTGGCGGAAAGTGGCGTTCTGCGCAGCGCACGCTTTGCCCGCGTGGGATTTCCCGACGTGTTCACCGAAGAATTTGGATCCCAGGACCAGATAATGGCCAAGTATGGAATGAACCCCGAGGCGCTGGCCGACAAAGCGGCGAGCCTCGTCTAAGCAAGGCAATCAATCGAGGAGGACAAGATGGGCCGCCTGCTCAACATCGTGACGCCGCTCCACAAACAGACAAAGCGGGACTACCTGGCCCGCATGGTGGACGACAAGGTCAAGTGCATGGTCAAAGCCAAGGAGTACGAGTTCGACTACTGGGACGGCGACCGGCGCTTCGGCTACGGCGGCTATCACTACATGCCCGGCCGCTGGAAACCGGTGGCCCAGGCATTGATCGACATGTACGGCCTCAAGCACGGCTCGAAGGTGCTCGACGTGGGCTGCGGCAAGGCCTTTCTCATGTACGAGATGCAACTCATTCTGCCTGGGCTGCAACTGGTTGGCTTCGATATCTCCCAGCACGGGCTGGCGCAGCGCCATCCTGACTTCCGCGGCACGCTCTTCCGTCATCGCGCCCAGGAACCCTATCCCTTTGGCGACAAGGAGTTCGATCTGGTGATCTCGCTGGGGTGCCTGCACAACCTGAAGGTGTTCGACCTCAAGACCGCTCTCGGCGAGATCGAGAGGGTGGGTCGGCAGAAATACGTCATGGTCGAAAGCTTCCACAACGAGTTGGAACAGTTCAACCTGCAGTGCTGGGCCCTGACCGCCGAGGCTTTCTACGACACGGCGTCGTGGATCTGGCTGTATCAGCAATTTGGCTATACCGGCGATTACGAGTTCATCTACTTCGAATAGGGCAAGCCAACGTGAAATTCAAAGCCGCCGTCCTGGTCGAGACCGGCCAACCCCTGATTGTGGAGGAGATCGAATCGTCGCCCCTGCGCTTCGGCCAGGTTCTGGTCAAGATTCTGTGCAGCGGGGTATGTGGGGCGCAGATCAACGAGATCGATGCGGTAAAGGGGCCGGACAAGTTTCTGCCGCACCTGCTTGGGCACGAGGCCACCGCCGATGTGGTGGAAGTGGGCGAAGGCGTCGCCACCGTCGGCAAAGGCGACCGCGTGGTGTGCCACTGGCGCAAGGGCGCCGGACTGCAGGCACCGCCCGCGGTCTACACTTCAGCTCGCGGCAGGATCAACGCAGGCTGGGTGACCACCTTCAGCGAGTACTCCGTCGTGTCCGAGAATCGCGTGACCCGCGTGCCTGCGGACTTCGATCTCGAGGCGGGCGCGCTCATGGGCTGCGCCGTGACCACGGCCATGGGGGTTCTCAACCACGATGCGCATCTGGGCATCGGCGAATCGCTCGCTGTTTTCGGGACCGGCGGAGTCGGTCTGAGCGTCGTGCAACTGGCCGCCCTGGTTGCCGCGTATCCCGTGGTTGCGATTGACCTGTACGACCACAAACTGGAGTTGGCCGAGCGTCTGGGTGCCACCCACACCATCAAGGCGGGGGTTGGCGCGGATGTGGCCACTGCCTTGCGGGCCATCGTGGGCGAGGCCGGGGCCGACGTGGTGGTGGAGACCACGGGCAATGTGCGGGCGATCGAGCAGGCCTACGAGGTGACCGCGGCGCAGGGGCGCACGGTTCTCGTGGGTGTTCCCCGCAAGGGCGAGAAAGCCAGCCTGTACACACTGCCCCTTCACTTCAAGAAGGTGTTGACCGGCTCCGAGGGCGGGGGTTGTCGGCCGGAAGTGGACATTCCCAAGCTGGTCCGGCTGTGCCGGACAGGCAGACTCGATCTCCAGGATCTGGTGGGACGCCGCTACCCACTGGAGCGGATCAACCAGGCCATCGCCGAGCTTCGTTCCGGGCACGTGGCCGGCCGGTGTATCCTGCACATGGGACCGCCAGCGGATTCTCCGACGCCGGTCAAGGAATGAGCCGCGGCAGCCTCTCGTTGGTTTTCGGATCCGACGGCCTGATCGGCGGGGAGTTGGTTCTTCGGCTCAAGGACAAGGGGTGCCGGACCCTGGGCACGGTTTTTCAGCGGCGTGCAGGTTCGGACGAACAGTTCCTGGATCTGGCGCAGGACATCTCGACCTGGCGGCCGCCCCACGGCACGACGACTGCGTATTGCTGCGCGGCCGTGACATCGTTGCAAGCTTGTCGCGAGGATCCCGCGGGCAGCCGGCGGACAAATGTGGATCACACGGTAGCTCTGGCGGCGCGGGTTGTGGCAGATGGCGGGTTCGTGGTGTTTCCTTCCTCCAGCCTGGTGTTCGACGGGGCCGGGCCGTCCTGCAAGGCGACCGATCCGGTGCGCCCCTTGACCGCGTACGGGCGACAGAAGGCGGACGCCGAGCGCAGCCTGCTCGCGCTGGGGAGCAGCGTGGCGGTGGTTCGATTGACCAAGGTGGTCGGTTCTCGCACGCACTTGCTGGAGAAGTGGGTTGGCGCTCTTCGGGCGGGCGAAGTGATTCGTCCCTTTCCCAACATGGTCTTGGCGCCGCTGCCTGTGTCTTTCGTGGCGCGGGCGCTCGTCCGAGTCGGGGAGAGTCGGCGGCCAGGGATCTTCCAGTTGTCACCCGACCGGGACATCACCTACGCGGAGGCCGCGTATCACGTGGCAACACGCGTGGGTGCCGATGCCTCACTCGTTCAACCCGTCAAGGTCGAGGAATCGGGTGTTCGACTGGAGTCCAACCCTCGGCACACGACTCTCGACAGCGAGCGAGCGCGCCGGGAACTCGGCCTGGTTCCCCCTGGTGTGTATGAGGCGCTGGACTTCGCTTTGGAAGCTCTTTTATGACCGCGCCGGTTGCTCAGGCCACCGGGCATGTTTGCCACGTTTGTGGTGGCTGGGATGTGGCGGCTTTCCCAGAGTACACATCCATCCGTCGGATAACGTCCGACTGCAAGCTCTGGCCGGCGGGAGGTGAGCTGTGCGTGTGCCGTTCCTGCGGCTGCGTCCAGAAAGTGGTGAACGCTGCCTGGCGCGCGGACGAGCAGAAGATCTATCAAGGCTACAGGATGTACGAGCAGAGCGCAGGGGCCGATCAGATCGTGGTGGACCAACACACGGGCCTGCCCACCGGGCGAAGCGCGTGGCTCATCGACCAGGTGGATTGCCGGACGCGCCTGGAACGCAAGGGGCGCCTGCTGGACTTCGGGTGCGGAAACGGGGCGCTGCTGCGGGTCTTTGCCGCGCGCTTCCCGGGCTGGAGTCTGGTCGGGGTCGAACTAGGCGGCCAGTACAAGACCGAGGTCGAGAGCATTCCAGGTGTCGAAGGCCTGTATACCGGCGCATTGGACGGTGTTCCAGGGAGGTTCGACATGATCACCCTGGTCCACGCGATCGAGCATGTGGTTGACCCCTGCGCGCTGCTGTCCCAACTGAAGGGACGGTTGGGAGCGGAAGGGTTGCTGCTCATCGACTGCCCCGACTATACGCAGAACCCGTTCGACCTTGTCGTGGCCGACCACTGCACGCATTTTTCCCCGGACACGCTCAGGAATCTGGTCGCCGCGGCTGGCTTCGACGCCGTGCTGGTTTCCACGGACATCCTCCCACGGGAGATCGTGGTGCTTGCCCGTCCCAGGCTGGACGCATCGGCTGGCCCATCCCCGTCGAATTCGGACGCGGCGGCGGTTAGACGGTCGCTGGCCTGGCTCGCTGCCGTGAGAGAGGCAGCACGGATGGTAAAACCGCCCGGTCCCTTCGGTATCTTTGGGACCGGGCTTGCAGGCACGTGGCTGTTCGGCGAGATGGGCTCGGCGGTTTCGCTGTTTGTGGATGAGGATGAGAAGAAGGCGGGCCGTGATAGATTCGGTTTGCCGGTGCTTCGTCCCCGCGAAACCCCGGCAGCGGCCAGCGTCTTTCTGGCGTTCTTGCCCCCGCAGGCTCTGGCCGTCCAGCAACGAATGATTCGGGCCGGCTGCCGGTTTACAATGATTCTCCCTCCGCGTGTCCAGACATGAAGCCTTCGATATCGATCATCATCCCGGCCTACAACGAGGAAGCCTGTCTGGCCAGCACCGTGGAGATGGTACTGGGCGTTCTGGCCGGCAGGTTCAGCGACTGCGAGTTGCTGGTTTTTGACGACGGAAGCACGGACCGAACCTGGGAGATCGTCACTGGTTTGGCGGCAAAGGACCCGAGGATTCGCCCCTTCCAGAATCCGGGGAATATGGGGATAGGGTACTCGTACCGAAGAGGCATCGAGCTGGCCGCCATGAGCTACGTAACGTGGTTGGGGGGAAATACCGTCACCTTGAACCGCGCCGAGGATCTGGCGCGGGTGTTCGACGCCGTGGGACAGGCTGACATCGTGATCCCCTATCTGAGCGATGACGCCCGATCTCTTGCGCGGCGGACGCTCTCGCGGCTCTACCCGAGCACCCTGAATCTGTTGTTCGGATTGAAGCTGAGGTACTACCACTGCGCCAACGTCTACAGAACCGAGTGGATCAAGCAAGTCAAGATCACCAAGGACGGGACAGCGGGCGTGGCAGAGGCCCTGATCCGTTCATTGAAGGCAGGGCAGAGTTGGATTGAGGTTGGCATTCCCAACCGGGACGTGGGCGGGAAATCGAGCCAGATGCGATTCAGCAACATCGTTTGCGTGATCACGTCGGTACTGGAACTGTGGTGGGACATGCAGGTCCGCCGCCAGCAACGATGAAAGCAACGGGCACGACGTTTCTGGCCGGCGGCACTAGAGTAACTCGGTTTCCTGCCCGGCGTCGAGGAGTGGGCGCCGATTTTCCCCGCGGGGGGCGGGCGGCTTCCCGATCCATGGGGCGAAAAAGTCGCCCCTGTGGAATAGTGATTCCCCGCATTTCAGGGGAGACCGACCACATGAGAAAAGCCAAGCGCACCGCTTCTAGCCGGACTCGAGAACCGCAGTATCAGCGAAGCGTCGAGTTGGCGCGGAACGATGGACTCACGACGCTCGGACTGATGAGCAATCAGGAGTGGATCGATGATCCCCGGCACATGGTGTTCACTCTGGTCCGATACAAGTTCGTCGCCAAGATGCTTGCCGGTTGTCGTCACGTCCTGGAGGTCGGTTGTGCCGATGCGTTTGGCACCCGCCTGGTGCTGCAGGAGGTTAGCCGGCTGACAGCCACGGACTTCGACAAGGTCTTTGTCGACGACGTGCTCAGGCGGATGGACCGACGCTGGAAATTCGAGTGCCGCCAGCACGACATGCTGGAAGGCGCGTTTCCGGGCAGTTTCGACGCCGCCTACGCGCTGGATGTGGTCGAGCACATTCCCGTCGAGAAGGAACTCATCTTTGTGGAGAACATCGTGCGATCGCTGACCCCGGAAGGAATTTTGATCCTGGGCTCACCGTCGCTGGAATCGCAGCGCTACGCCTCGCCGCCCAGCAAGGCGGGCCACGTGAACTGCAAGACAGGGGAGACCATGCGCGGTTTGCTGAGGCAGTTCTTCCACAACGTATTCATTTTTTCGATGAACGACGAAGTGGTGCACACCGGGTTCACGCCCATGGCGCACTACCTTTTCGGAATCGGGTGTACCCGGAAGGCCTTGGCAAGATGAGGCGGCGTGTCTGCCAGGTGGGACCGGGAGAGCGCGGGGCTCGCACCCGGGCGCGTTCCCGAATATAGTGGGCGCTTCTGACGTCAAGCCCTATGGAGGTATTCAAGATGCGCAAATTAGTCATGGCCGCAGTGTTGACCGCGACCGTTCTCCTGCCAGCCATCTCGCAGGCCGGCTGGATGTTGGAGGGATCTCTGGGCCAGGGTGCCCAGGTCTCCAGCCCGCGGGCCTGGGAGCAGCTCAATCTGATGGTGACGCCTGGCTATTCGCTGCCGGTTGTGTCGCTGATCCGGTTGCAACTCGGCATCGTGAGTGACTTCGCCGACAAATCAGGCAGCAAGACCAATCTGGAGTTGCGGCCGATGATTGCCATTGTTCCCCCCATTCTGCCGGTCTACGGTCGCGTGATTCTGGCCGTGACCAACCTGCTGGATCGCAGCGGCGAGAAGCGCGAGATCGCCTATGGCGCCGCCGCCGGTCTGCGCTTTGGCCTGGGTCCCGTCGGAGTGTTCGGCGAAGTCGGGGTACTGCCGCGCAACCGTGACATCGCGAGCGAGGCCGGTGGCGTGCTGACCACCAGCAGCAAGTTCGTCTGGCTCGTGGAAGCCCGCGCCGGCGCGTACCTGGAATTCTAGCGAGGCGCGCTCGGGGCAGGGCGACCGGCGAGCAAGTACGGGACGTCGCTGCCCGAAGGGGGTAAAATGCCGGGCATCATGCGCAAAACCCTCTTGGCTCTCGGTGTGACGTTCGGGTTCCTGGCGGCCTCAGGGACCGACGTCCGTGCCCAGGCTCAGATCACGTTCACGCCTGGCGCGGACACGCAGAACTTCTTCAACCTGACCGGGTTGAGCCAGCAGGATCTCACCAACAAGCTCAATGGGTTGTTCCAGGCGGCGGGCACCCAGAGCTTTCTCCAGAGGTTCGGAGATGCGCAAGGCTTCACCAGCAAGGGACTGGGCGTGGACTACGCCTCGGAGGCGACCTACTTCGAGGTTGGCGGCGCAGCCAGCTTTGCCTTGGGGATGGACAGAACCTACCGGCCCGGCAACACCCAGGGCTTCCCGATTTCAGGCGCGAGCCTCAATGCCTCGCTCATGGGAGGGTTGAGCCTGGGCTTCCTCGGGATCCCTGTCATGGTGTTCGGTAACTGGATGAAGGTGCCCACCACGAACTACGGCGACATGAGCGGCAGCCTCGACAACTGGGGCGTTCATGCGCAGCTTCGGCTGTTGGGTCCCTCGCACAGCATGTCCGCGCTCAACATGCTGGTCCGCTGGGGCGGCATCGCTATCACCACGGGGCTCGACTATTCGCACATGACTCTCGGGCTGAAGCAGCCCATTTCTTCGACGTTCACCTTTCCCAATGCCAGTATTCCCGACGTGACCGTGGATACAACGGGAGCCGCCACTGGCAGCATAACGGACGTGAACGGTACGGCTGCCGGGACAGCCCATCTCAACATCGACATGACCACCAAGAGCATTCCCCTGGAGGTCACCACCAGCCTGCGCCTGATGACCCTGTTCACCGCGTACGGCGGTCTGGGCTTCGACTGGCAGCTGGGCGGTGGCAGCAACATGGACGTGGGCGTGGACGCAACGATGGTCGGCCATGCGGGAGGGCAAAACTGGGATCTGGGCACGGCGCACGTGAAATTCGCGGCCCACGCCGACCCCAGCGCGGCGAAGATTCGCGGCATCCTGGGCGTGCAGGTCAACCTGCTGGTGGTGCGCCTCTTCACCCAGCTCAATGTCGAGAACACCAACCCCACCATGGCCAGCCTGGCGGTGGGCGCGCGGGTGGCGTACTAGCACGTCTCGGCAGAGAGGCCGTTGTGAGCGAACCCGTGCTGCGCCCTGACCCGCGGGTTTCCATCGTAATCCCGGTCTTCAACGAAGAAGCGGTGTTGCCGCTCCTCTTGCCGCGCCTGCGGGCCGTGATGGACGCCTTTTCCGGCGGGGCCGAGGCCTGGTTTGTCGACGACGGCAGCCAGGACGCCAGCGCGCACTTGATCGAGCAGGCGCACGACGAGGATGCGCGCATCAAGCTGGTGCAACTCTCGCGCAACTTCGGCCACCCCGCGGCCATCACCGCCGGGCTCGACTGCGCCCAGGGCGACGCCGTCATCCTGATGGATGCGGATCTGCAGGATCCGCCTGACCTGATTCCCGAGATGGTCGCGCTCTACCGGCAGGGGTTCGACGTGGTCCAGGCGCGACGGTCGAGCCGGCCGAAGGAATCGCGCTTCAAGCGGGCCACGGCCTGGCTGTTCTACCGAATCATGGGTTTTCTCACCAAGAACGAGATCGAGGCCAACGTCGGCGAGTTTCGCCTGATGAGCCGCGCCGTGGTCGCGGCGCTGGGCCAGTTGCACGAGCGCCACCGGCTGGTGCGCGGTTTGGTGTCATGGGTCGGCTTCTCGCACACCACGCTGGATTTCGTACGGCCCGGGCGCGCGGCGGGAAAGACCAAATACCCTCTGTTCAAGATGCTGCGGCTGAGCGTCGACGGGCTGACCAGTTTCTCGGCTGCGCCCTTGCGCATGGCCAGCTTGCTCGGCGGGTGCGGCCTGTTGGCCGGGCTGGGCTATGCCATCTACGCCGTGTACGTCCGCTACGGGCTGGGGCAGGCGGTGCCCGGCTGGACGTCGCTGGTGATCATCAACATCTTCTTTTCCAGCATCGTTCTGGTGTGTCTGGGTTTCGTGGGCGAATACGTCGGGAGGATATTCGAGGAGGTGAAGCGCCGGCCGCTCTACCTGGTCCGCCGCAAGGTCGACGGCGCTGCCGCAGCCGCGCAGGAGCCGAACCGCGGGTCAGAGCCACGCTAGGCATTTTCGCGAGTTGCTGTCGTCGTGTTACCCTGACTGCTCTGCCGGTGGTCGCGTCTCGTCGCATCCGCCGGTGGATACTGACAAGCCAGTCTTGCGAGGACCGACATGAAGATCTCTCTCACCATCCAGCTCAACAAGACGTCATTCTGGCGGAACCTGCCCGTGGCCGCGCCGATAGTAGTCGCGCTGGGGCTGCTGGGCGCGACCTTGCGCAAGCGCAGTTTGATGGAGCCGTTCTTCGTCCACGGCACCTACTTCATACTTCTGACCATGGTGGCGTTCTGGGCGTCGGCGTACATTCTCGCGCTCAAGGGCACGAGCAAGGACAGCCTCGTGGCGTGGCTGAAGGACAACTGGCGGGGCCTGGTGCTGGCGGCCGTCGTCTCGCTGATTGCCATCGTTGCAATCCAGCCAGCCCTGCGCGTGCTGGCTGACGAGACCAACCTGCTCGGCGTGTCCAAGAACCTGTACTTCAACAAGACAGCCGACTTCGCGACCACGGGCAAGTGGTACTACGAAACCTACTGGAACCTGAACGTGACCATGGACCGGCGCCCGGCGCTTTTCCCGTTCCTGGTGAGCCTGATCCACGCGGTCAGGGGCTACCGCTACACCAATGTCTTCCTCGCCAACGCCATTGTCATTCCCTTGCTGGTCCTGGTCTCCTACCGCCTGGCCAAATCCCTGGGTGGCGAGGTCTTCGGCATCCTGGCGGGTGCTTTTGTGGTGGCCCAACCCATCACGCTGGTGTCGGCCCGATCCGGCGGCTTCGAGGTGATGTCGGCCTTCTTCGCCTTGGTTTGCATCAAGCACTTCCTCGACTATGCCAGCGAGCCCACCGCCAACCGCCTGGCCCTGCTGTGGCTGAATCTCTGCATGCTCGCGCACATCCGCTACGAAGGCGCTGCCTCCCTGGTCGCGGCGTTCGCGGTGCTGTTCGCTCTGCGCATGGTCAAGTGGGAGCAGGTGAAACCCTACGCGTACGTCTACGCCTTCACGCCGCTCTTTCTCTTGCCTCGTTTCTGGCAAACGATCTTGAAGGCCAACGACGGTGAACAGCCGCTCAATGCGACGTTGTTTGGCTGGAAGGATCTGTCCGAGAACACCCGCAATTACTTCGGCCTCGTGCTCAAGCCGTTCGATTTTGCCAAGCCCCATTCGGCCCTGCTGCTGCTGCTGGGCTTGGTCGGCTGCCTGATCGCGCTGCGGCCGCTGTGGCGGCTTTTCCACCAACGCGAGCGCAATGTTGCCAAGGAACGCTTCGCCATCTTCACTGTTGTCTGGGTGGTGGTGATGGCGGCGATCTACTTCCCCTATTTCTGGGGCAAGCCGTTGCACCCGGCATCGGCGCGGCTGTTCGTGCCCGTCGATGTGTTCTTCTCGTTGATGGCCGCGTGGGTGGTGACCTTGCTCTGCCGGCGCGCGCCGCTCTGGCTGCCGGCGCTGGTGGCGGCGGTCGCCGTCTGCCTGCACGTGTCGGTGGCCAGCGAGTGCCGTTTCATCAACGAGCTGACCTTGACCCGCGAGGTGGCCCAGACCTGGCGCTACTTCGAGCAGATTCATGACAAGAACATCATGGTGGTGACCGACCGCCCGGGGCTGTTCACGGTCATGGACTATGGCGCCCAGGATCTGTCCGTGGCAAAGCAGGGCCAGGACCTGATGTACGAGCTGTCCCGCCACCTGTACCGCGACATGTACGTCATTCAGGAAATTGACTTGACCACCAAGAAGCCGCTGCCGGAGTTCGAGATCTGGCCCGAGCACAAGAAGGAAGTCGTCCTCGAGTTCCAGAACGCGGAGAATTCCACGGTCCGGGTTGCGCGCATGTTGCAAGAGCCGGCCACGCCGGCCCCGGAGGCGCCGCCGCCGGCCCCGGCTGGGCCGTAGGGCGACTTGCGGCCGCCCCATTCTATTAATGGGCCCTGAAAAGTTTGCGGGGTCCGCAACGGCGTTCCGGGTGCAAGGTGGTCGCCAGGGGTACACGAGGTTATATCGACCTACCAGAAAAGTAACATCCCGCTGCGAGATCATTAGGCTTTTCGTGGCTGGCGGACCTGGCCAGCGGCTTGCTTGCTGCAAATCTCTGAGAGAACTCCTATGACCGCCGCCCCATCCCGAGCATTTCGTCGCTGGTGTGCGGCGACGAGCTTGCTGGTGGTGTCCTGGTCGCTCCCGGGCTCGGTCTACGGCCGGGTCAGCCCAATCTCGATCGTGCAGTACCAGCTACGCAAGCCGAACTTTCTCATCGTGGTTGAGAGCGCCGAGTCGATGCAGGGGATTTCGGGCGAGAACGCCACGCGCTTCAACGAGGTCGGCGCGGACTGCCAGAATGGTGATCGCTACTGCCGCCTGTATGGGCAGGCCAATCGCTGCGAGTTCTCGGGCATGGGCAGCCAGGGGTACGTGTTCGACTATGTGCCAAGCACGGCCACCGCAAGCGGGACGCAGTCCCAACTCGTCACGACCTCGACCGTGACGGTCACGTATTCCGGTACCAACACGTTGACCTCGGCAACCAGTGCGGCCATGACCGCCACGTCGTCGGGCATGAGCCAGACCGCGATCGCGACCGAAACGGTGAGCGTCACCAATTCCGCGACGGGAACCAACACTCAAACGACGACGCCCACCGTGACGCGGACAGACACCTCAAGCAACACCGGGACAACGACAACGACACAAAGTCAGTCGGTGACGACGACGAACACTGGGACGACGCCCAGTACGGCGAGCAATTCTGTGACGACGACGAACGTCGGTACGACGACGAACACGGCCAGCAAGTCGGTGACAACTACGAACGTCGGCACCACAACGAATACGGCGAGCAATTCCGTGACGACGACGAACGTCGGCACCACAACGAATACGGCGAGCAATTCCGTGACGACGACGAACGTCGGCACCACAACGAATACGGCGAGCAATTCCGTGACGACGACGAACATTGGCACGACGACGAATACCGCGAGCAAGTCGGTGACGACGACGAACGTCGGCACGACGACTAACACGGCCAGTAGCTCTCAGACGACGACGAACACGGGGACGACGACGAACACGGCGAGCAATTCCGTGACGACGACGAACATTGGCACGACGACGAACACTGCGAGCAATTCGGTGACGACGACGAACATTGGCACGACGACGAACACTGCGAGCAATTCGGTGACGACGACGAACGTCGGCACGACAACGAATACCGCGAGCAATTCGGTGACGACGACGAATGTTGGCACGACGACGAACACTGCGAGCAATTCGGTGACGACGACGAATGTTGGCACGACGACGAATACGGCGAGCAATTCGGTGACGACGACGAATGTTGGCACGACGACGAACACTGCGAGCAATTCGGTGACGACGACGAA
>Ga0181530_10000959_pt1 | contig 36761 bp, 39 predicted proteins | sample PEATcosm2014_Bin_42_FD_119769 | JGI IMG/M metagenome (GOLD analysis project Ga0181530, IMG submission 119769) | Peatland microbial communities from MTU Mesocosm Facility, Houghton, MI, USA - PEATcosm2014_Bin10_60_metaG | ecosystem: Environmental > Terrestrial > Soil > Wetlands > Peat | place...
CACATGGCCACCAAGTTCAACCGCCTGCTTGAAGGTCAGCCACAAGGGGCAGGCATAACCCTTGGTCACCGATGCCGACCACAGCATGATGACGTTGATGCCCTTGTAGGGAATTCCGTTGTGACGCAGGGGCCGCGTGATCCTGCCGGCGGCATGATCTGCGCTCCATGGTTTCATCCAAGGGCGCACGCCCTGCTCAAGATCAGCGATGATCTTGTTCGTAATCCTGCTGTATACGTCTCGGAATTCTGGCATTGTCCGCTCTCCTTTGGGCATGAGGTTCAGCGCGTCTGAACCTCTGCCTCAGCGGCGAGCGTGAAGATGGAAGGGGAAAACAGGCTTCCCGAGGATCTAAAACGAAACGAAATTGACCGCCCTTCAGGGAAATTTCGTCTTCGTTTTGGACGGAAGCCTGTTTGGGGGAGAGAAGAGGCGACGCCTCTCGGCCCCCCGTGGGCCGCGTCCGCGGCCACGTGAGAACCTTGCGCGAAGGATCGTCACCCGAAGGGGCCGAAACCCGGATGCGGGGTTCGGGGAGGGCGGCTTCGCCCGAGTAGAGCCTGGCCCGCCGCTTGGCGGGACGCGCCGGAGAGGGAAGGGGTAAGCCTATCAGGCTGTATTTCCTATATGTCTGAAACTACGCGGCTTTCCCTTGCTTTATGTCATGTGTTTGCGTATATTGGTGTCATGTGTTTGCAAGCTGGATGCGGACTATGCCCAAGCGTCGGATGACATTGCGCCAACAGGTCGAAGCGCGGATCGCCAAGCGCCGCGACGATGCGTTCCTGACCCGCGAATTCCTGGATCTCGGCGGGGAGCGCCAGGTGCTGCGCGCGCTGCGCGAGCTGACCGACGAAGGCAAGCTGATCCGGCTCGGCTACGGCGTCTATGGCCGCGCCGAAATCTCGCCGATCACCCAGCAACCGATGCTGGCGGGCGACGGGTTCAACGCCGTCGCCCGCCGTGCCCTCGACAAGCTCAAGGTACGTTGGGAGCCGCCGACGGCCGAGCGCGACTACAACGAAGGCCGCTCCACGCAGGTGCCGATGAATCCGATGGTGCGTCTGCGCGGCGATCGGTTCAGCCGCAAGCTCCGCTACAAGACGATGGAGCTGGCGTTTGAGCGATGAGGCACCGCTCGACCTCCGGGCCGTCGCCGATTTCTTCGGTCTGCGGGGAGCGGAACCGGTCGCGAAGGATTTCGCGGTCCTGCGCGCGATCCGCACCCTGGCCGCCCTCGATGCCGCGCCCTTCACCCTGGTATTCGGCGGCGGCACCGCGCTCGCCCGGGCGCACAAGCTCATCCGGCGGATGTCCGAGGACGTGGACTTCAAGATCGTGCCAACGCCGGCCTCCCCGGTCACCCGCAGCGGTCTTCACCGCCAGCGCAGCGCGTTGCGCGATCGTGTGGCGTCGGCGCTGCGAGCTGCCGGCTTCGCCTTCGATCCGAAGGACCCAGCGCAGGTCAGATCGCGGGACGAGAGCGGCTACGTGGTCTTTCAGTTGCCGTACACGGCGAGCGGGGCAGGGGAGGAGCTACGCCCGACGATCCAGATCGAGCTGAAACACACGACGCTGCGCCTGCCGCGCGTCACGCTGCCGGTGTCGTCATTCGTCGCGGAGGCCCTGAACCGGCCGCCGGAGGTGCCGGCGATCGCGTGCGTCAGCGTAACCGAGACCGCAGCCGAGAAGCTGGTCTCCCTCACGCGCCGCACCGCCATGGATCTCGCTGGCCTCACCCGCGATTTCGATCCCGCCCTGGTGCGCCATGTTTACGATCTGCACATGCTGCGGGATCACGTCGACCGCGGCACGGTCATCGCCTTGGCCCGCGACATCGCCCAGGTCGATGCCGACGAATTCCGCAACCAGTATCCCGCCTATCAGGCCGATATCGCCGGTGAGACGCATAAGGCGCTCGATGCCCTGCGCACGGACCCGGTGCATCGCGAGCGCTACGATCGCTTCGTCGCCGCCATGGTCTATGGCGAGCGGACGGACTTCGGCGAAGCGATGGGGACGGTTGCCGACCTGGTTGGCGACGCCTGGTGAGCAAAGAGCCCGGCCCGCCGCTCGGCGGATGCGCGGGGGAGGGAAGGGCGGATCAGCGAGAACCGACCAAAAAATCTTCAGCGGCCCCTTGAAGCATGGCCTGGTAAGAATATCTTACCAGATGTAGGAGGCAGGCCAGCATGGACCCGACGCTCATCCGGAAGAAGCTGATCGAAACACTCGTCCGCATCCAGGTGGACAGCGGCTTGCCCTGCCCGCCCATCGTCGGCGGGACGAAGCCGATTGGCGAGCTGGAAAAGTTCGACAGCAAAATATGGCCAGTTGCCACTGGAATGCTTGCGACGGCCATCGGCGTCGAGATTCCCGTGAACATCAATATCTTCCGCATCCGAGGAACCAAGACACCCATGACGATCGACGAGACGGTGACGCTCGTATGCAAGCTGACTACGACTCAGGCTGTAGCGGCGTGAGGCAACGATGAACGACGATGATGACACGCGCCGGCGTGCCGCGAGGGCCGTCCGCATCAAGGAAGCACGGAAACTGGCAGGTCTGTCGCAAGGGCAGGTCGCCAAGATGCTTGGACTGCACAGGCCGTCGGTGTCGGAGATAGAGGCGGGCAATCGCCGCGTCTCTGCCGATGAACTCACTCGAATGGCAGGAATTTTTGACGTTAGTGTTTCGTGGCTTCTTGGTGAGGCGCCGGAAACCCTCCAGCCCGACGACCCTCGCCTTGAACTTGCCGCCCGCGAGTTGGGGAAGTTGAAACCGGACGACCTCGACCGGCTGCTTAAACTGCTGGCGGCAATGCGCCCCACCGGCGCCCTGCCTGACGATGGAGGCGCGCGGTGATCGCGCTACGGAGCACGCCAAATATGCCCGACCGCCGCACGCTCACACACCAAGGAATGCTTGCGGCCATCAAGGCGCGCCAGGACGTAAAGACTGATTTGGTCAACCCCATCTGTATCTATGATGTTTGCGCGGCGCACGGCGTGCCTGTCCGGTTCACGGACATCTCCAGTATGGAGGGCATGTACGAGCGCGCGCCGAAACCGCGGATCATTCTGTCGGCTCTGCGACCACTTGCCCGGCGTGCGTACACCTGCGCGCATGAGCTGGGGCATCATGTGTTCGGGCACGGCTCGACCATTGACGAGTTGCGGGACGAAGACGCCGCTCAGGCCCACAGCAATCCCAAAGAGATCCTGGCGGATGCCTTCGCGGCGTTCATGCTTATGCCGACACTCGGCCTGCGACGTGCTTTCGCCTCTCGGGGTTGGAAGGCGGAGATCGCGACGCCACAGCAGGTGTATGTCGTCGCCTCTGAGTTCGGTGTTGGCTACGCCACCTTGGTCACCCATCTCGCCTATGGCATCCGTGAGATGCCGGTGGCGCACGCCACTGCGTTGCGCAAGGTCACACCCAAGGCGCTACGGGCGCATATTCTCGGCGAACTCACGGGTGATCCGCTCATCGTGGCGGACGCACACTTTACCTCCCCCACGCTGGATGCGGAGGTCGGCACGCTGCTCTTGTTGCCACCGGGAACAGTACTGTCCGGCGCGGTCGCTGCGTTCGTTCATGACCTGCCCGCCGGTCGATTGTTCCGGGCGGTACAGCCTGGCTTGGGGCGCGCCACGGTACCGGGGACACCGTGGGCGGCATTCGTGCGCATATCGCGGTCCCAATATGTCGGGCTCGCCCAATACCGCCACCTGGAGGATGCCGCCGATGAGTAGTAGCGCGCCTGAGCCGCTTGTCATCATCGATACCGACCTGTCACGCGCCTGGTCCAGATTACTGGTGCACATTCTCGACCACGCCGGAAAGGAAGTATCGCCATTGACGTTGAGCCTTTCCGGCTTCGGTCCCAATGGCGAAATTTCCGAAGACGCCCGTCTCCGCGCCGCGCTGGATGCCACGCTCGCTGAAACAAAACACTGGGATGTTGAGACGGTGGCATTCACCATCTTCCCACAGCGTTATTGGCAGTTGGCTGGTGGCGACCGCGCGAAACTATTCACCATTTACCGGGACGCCTTCCCGCGTATCCGCGCCATGAACCCGCGAGCAAATGGCCGCGGCCTCTACTTCGAGCGCATGGTGATGTACGGGCGTGGCCCGTGCGATGGCAACCAGCTCGAATTCATCTTGTCCCAATACAACGGCCGCGATGGGGTTCGCCGTTCCATGCTACAGGCAGGTGTCTTCGATCCGGGACGCGATCACGTGCCAGATGCGCAACTCGGCTTCCCCTGTCTGCAGCAGGTCAGCTTCGTGCCCACCCAGGCTGGCCTCGTCGTCAACGCCTTCTACGCGACGCAGCAGATTTACGATAAGGCCTATGGCAACTATCTCGGGCTGGTGCAGCTCGGCGCCTTCATGGCCCACGAGATGGAGCTGACGCTGGCGCGGGTGAACGTGACCGTCGGGGTCGCGAAGCTGGAACGTGTGGGTAAGTCCGACCAGCGGCTGATGTCTCTGGTGGATGCAGCGCGCGCATGCGTGGCGGCGACACGCCCCCCATTAGGTGAACAGGCGCGCCGGCTGCCAACCCCAGCAGCGGCATGACGAGGCGACGGGTTCGACCGAAGGAGCACCGGCAGCAAGGGCGGGTGATCGCGGACGAAGAATCAACAGAGTCCCGTGACCAACTGACGATAGGGCTGCATCCCGATGCCGGTCGCGAGGAAATCAGGAATACCTCTCCGCACCATCAGATGGAGGTGCCAGCGGATTTCCCGGCACCTGTGGTGGTCACGCATCACTTGGCGCCCGCGCGTAGCACGGCGGTATACGACAGCTACTGGCATTTCGCGGCGGAGCGGCAGCGTGTGTTTTTCAGCCGCGTGGCGGGCAGTCCTCCGCCCTGGACGCAAAGCCCTGTCCTCGCGGCCTACAAGTTCACAAACGCGTACCGCGCATCGGACCGCGTTAGCCAGTACATGATCCGGCAGGTGATCTATCGGGATGACTTGCCATCCGATGACGCCGAGGTCTGCTTCAGAATCCTGCTGTTCAAATTGTTCAACAAGATCGGGACATGGGAATTGTTGGAAGCCACCTTCGGTGCGGTCACGTTGGCTGACTACAGTTTCAAGCGCTACGATGACGTACTTACCCGCGCCATGGCGGCCGGCGAAAGAATCTACTCGGCGGCATACATCATGCCTCCGGGCGGCCGGGCCTTCGGCCACACTGCGAAGCATCGGAATCATCTGTGCCTCATCGAGCGCATGATGGCCGATGAGCTACCCAAGAAACTGGCCGGTGCGCGAACCATGCAGCAGGGATTCGATTTGCTGCGCGCCTATCCCACGATAGGCGATTTCCTTGCGTACCAGTTCGTGACCGATATAAACTATAGCCAGGTGACGGATTTTTCGGAAATGGAGTTCGTCATCCCAGGGCCAGGCGCGCGGGACGGGATCAGCAAATGCTTCGCGGATACCGGAGGCCTGAACGAACCCGAGGTCATTCGACTGATGGCCGATATGCAGGAAGCCGAATTCAAACGGCTTGGGATCGAGTTCCTCTCGCTGTGGGGTCGCCCGCTTCAGTTGATCGATTGTCAAAATCTCTTCTGTGAAATCGGTAAGTATGCGCGCGTCGCCCATCCTGAAATAATCGGACGGGCGGGACGCACGCGCATCAAACAGCACTTCACGCCGACAGCGAGATCGCTTCTCCCACCCTGGTATCCTCCAAAATGGGGCATCAACGAGGAAATCACCCGCGCCGGGGGTGTCGGAGCACGAGAAGCCGATCACGAGCCGCAGCCTCGCCTTTTCGCATAACCCATTGCCATGATTGGAAGGCTCCAATGGACTTGGACAGCTACCAGCGTGAGGCACTAAAGACCGATCAGGTTCCGATTGCGTCCGATCCCGCTGCTGCCGCAGTTGGGCTTATTGTGCCACTGCTGGGTTTGGCCGGTGAGACAGGCCAGTTGTTGAGCGAGTACAAGAAGCACCTGCGCGACGGCCCCGCCTATCTTCTATTCAAGGAGCGCGTCGCGGAGGAACTCGGCGATCTGCTTTGGTATGTATCCAATGTTGCGAGCAAGTTTGATCTCAGGCTGGAAGATGTTGCGCGCACTAATCTGGAGAAAGTTCAGGGCCGATGGGGATCGCGCCCCAGCGCTGCCCACGTGTTCGATGAAAGTTTCCCAGATCGCGAGAGGTTGCCGCGTCGCTTCGAAGTCGAGTTGGCTGAGGTAGCCGTGGGCGAGTCAGTGAGAGTTCGCGTTTTACTGGATGGCGTGCAGATCGGCGCCGACCTGACGGACAACGCTTACGATCCCGACGGCTATCGATTCCACGACGTGTTCCACTTTGCTTTCGCCGCTGTTCTGGGTTGGTCCCCGGTGACGCGCGCCATCCTGAAGCGCAAGCGCAAGAGCGATCCTGCCAAGGACGAAGTTGAAGATGGCGGACGCGCGGCTGTGATCGACGAAGGGGTAGCGGCGCTCATCTTCGACTACGCGCGGCACCACGGCTTCCTGGAAGGTGTAACAGACCTCGACTACAATCTGCTTCGCACGGTGAAGAGTGTGACATCTCACCTGGAGGTAAGCGCGTGTTCCATTGGGGACTGGCAAAGTGCGATTCTGCAGGGGTACGCCGCCTGGCGTCGGATCGTTGCAAACCATGGCGGGCGTGTTCTCATTGACATGGACGCGCGGCGCATCTCGTTCGTCGCCCCAGCAAACTAATCGTCGGGTCGCCCATCTGTTGCTGGTGGATCGCGCGCGCCGGAGGTCCATATCAAGGAAACGCCGGGGGGATCCGAACTGCTATTTCGCGGCAGACAAGCCAATTGCGTTGGCAACTGCATAGCCACCGTCATGGCTCGTGCTGACCAGCCATCCCGCGATCCCCAGGCTGGCAGCTATTCGGGCAGCCTCGTTGTGCAGGACGATGCTCGGTGCTCCCGACCCGGCCGTACGAACCTCGATGTCGGTCCAGGCGATGCCATCGCCCCACCCCGTGCCCAAGGCCTTTATGACGGCCTCCTTCGCGGCGTAGCGGCCCGCCAATCGCTCAGCGCGGTTCACTCCCTGGCCGGCATCGGCCAATTCTGAGGCCGTGAAGTTCGCGAGAAAATGGCCTCCCGGTGCATCCGCGAGCCGTAGGATTTCCGCGATCTCCACGATGTCGATACCCAGTGCAACAACGTTCACGGTGCCTACCTCCTACGCGGAAAATGTCGCCCAGGCAGGTAAACCCCAACTCTACGTCGGTCAGCGGTTGCTCGTGATGCCGGAGCCACGGTGAATCGCGATTGTCCTATGCCCAGCGTACCCGTCCATGGTGAAGGACGAAGTGACATTTGCACCCGGTCTTGAGCCAGACCGACGGTTGCAAGCTAACCACGCCGTTCGGTTGCTCCTTGATTGTCCATACAGGATGGGCATCAGGCAGCAGGTTCATCTCCAGTGTTTTGCCGCATCCCCCCGGACACAGCATCGCCGCTGACCAATCGTAGCCGTCCTCACCGACAACATAGACGATCCTCGGCTTGAGCTTGTCCGGGAGGTCCGTGACATGCTGACTCCGGTAGTGAGCCTGCCGGATGCCAAGGCGCTCAAGCAGGCTGAGCAGAAAAAGCCAGAGACGCGCGAACATCTCACGCACTCAGTTCGGGCAGATTGAGCAGAGGATCGATATCGCCGGCGCCAACACCGGGAGCGAAGACAGGGCAGGGGTCTCCGTCGCCCTCGGTCTCGATCTCCATCTCCGCGAGATTGATGCGGGTGATGGCAAAGCCACGGTTGGGCTGGTTCCGTGTGCGGTAGAGTCGAGCCAGCAGTTCGTTCACCGCCATCGCCGCGATCGTCATGTTGACGCTTATCACGGCCGGCGCCTCCTCTTCGGCACCCATGATGTATTTCTCGCGCTGGCGTTCAGCGTATAGCGCGGGGTTGGCTCGTCGCAGCGCGTCCGCGGCAACCTGGCTGGCGCGATAGGCCTGCCGCGACAGAAGACTGGAACCACCAGGTTGGATGTAATGCACGACGGCGTCGATCTGGTCGATCGTGCCGTCCATAAGGGCGCCGATCCGCACGCCGACATCGATATAGGGCAGTAGGTAGTAAGTGCTGATCCGGTTCAGCACGTCACGCCCTTCGGCTGAATCGACACAGCCGAAGAGAACGTCACACTCGGCCACGGCCTCGATCACGTCGCGATGGACGATGTTCGCGGCATAGGTCTCGACCCCCGTACCGAGGCCCATCGCTTCGATAGATCGGCGGGCAACTTCCACTTTGGCAAGCCCGCGCTCGGCGTCCTGCCATGTCGCATTCGGGATACGATTGAGGTTCTTGGGTTCGACTGCCTCCGGATCGACCAGCAGCAAACGACCAAAGCCGAGACGTGCCAACTGCTCGATAACGATGCTGCCGGTTCCGGAGCCGCCGATAACGGCAGCCGAGAGGTTGCCAAGCTCGGCTGTCATCCGATGGCCAAAGGCTGGGGTTGGACGCCCGACCTGAAGGGCACGGGCGCTCGGCACGGGCGGGCGGTCCCACCATATCGAGAAATCGTCGCCGGTGACGGTGATGGCGTCGAGAGGGCTGAATTCTCCGCCTGGTCCCACGCTGCGGCCGAACATGGTGCCGTCGGCCAGTATCACCGCGCTGGCATGAGGCATGGGATGATCGACAAGGGCATGTATCCCTGGGAAAAGCGCGGCATCGCTCTTGTCGTCGGCCTCGGAAAACCGGCGATAGTCGGCCGGGTGGCTATGGAACTTGACCACGCTCCAGCGCTCGGCGGCGGCGCGGTCGAGAAGATCGTCCAGCCATTCGACGGGCCAACTGATGGAATCCGGCGCGCGCCGCGTGCAGACATCGTAGGGCACCATGTGCAGTTCGCGCACCAGCAACCGGTGATGCCGCGTGCCGGACCGCCGCCCGCAAAGCGCAATAGCCGCCGCCTCCTTCCCATCACCGGGAAAGAGGTGGGCTTGCAGTTGGCGGTAGTGGGTTCCGGAGAGGCTGAGCCTGACCGGCGGGCTCATCGCTCGATCTCCAGGCTGAGCCAGTCCTGAACATAAGCGAAGTGGCGTTCAAGGTTATCGACCCCCGGCACCCAAACCGACGCGCCCGTCCGATGGCGCGACCAACGCTGCCAGCCCTTGCCGTCGAGCTGTTCGGTCGCCTCGACGCGCGCGATGGGTTTGCCGTCGGTGCGCGCCAGCGGCGGGTTGAAATACGCCATATCGAGTTGGCTGGTCGGATAGCCAGGGGCGATCTCGATCGCCACGTCGGCAACCGCCACCTGATACCCGGCAGGCAGCGGAACATCATAGATGATGACCCAAAGCCGGTTGGCACTCCGCAGCGTTTCCCAGCGCAAACCCAGACTGTCGAGAAATTCCTGGTCCCCCGCCGCGAGAGCGAACTCGCGGCGGCTTTCCAGGCCGTCCTGGACCTCCTTCGGCTGAGCGATGAACCGCTCGATCCCATGCTCGCGGAGATGGACGGTCTGCCCCGGCTTGATCTCCTCGGGAGGACCGTGCCGGCGCTTGAGGCGCAGGCGGTACTGATCGGTCGGCACCAGACCGGCCTTTTCAAGGATCTGTTCGCACGTCAGCTCCGGGGTCTCGGAGATGAAGTGCTGCTTGTTCACGCGGTACTTGTAGCGATGCGCGTGCGGGACGGGCCGTCCTTCACGCACATATTCCTCGATATCGACAATATCGAGGATGATCAGAACGTCTTCGGTTTCGCTGCTCATGGCAGAGCTCCTCTGGGTTGCAGTCCCGCTCGGGATTCCCAGCGCCAGGGTTCTGTGCCACGTTGAGTTGCCGACTCGGGGGCACGTCTCCCGGAACTGCCCAGCCGTTCGAGCGCGTTCGGCTGGTAGAAACGGCGGTCCGGCGCCAACCGGGCCGCCGTTTTGTTTTGAATCAAGGCCTTGACGCGGATTAAGCGTTGGTTTACAAACCTGTGGTAAATCATAATCTGGAAACCATCGGAGGTCAATGATGATTGGAGAGAGGTTGCGGATCGCCCGCCGCAAATCCGGCCTCTCCTTGCGGGACCTGGCGGATCGAATGGGCGGACAGATCACCCATGCGGCGATCGGCAAATACGAGCGCGGCGAGATGGAGCCGAGCTCAACCGTGCTGATCGCGCTGGCGAAGACGCTCTCGGTGTCGCTCGAATTTCTGGCGGCGCCGATGGATGTTCGTCTCGGGACGCTGGAGTTCCGCAAGAAATCGGGAACGAGTGCGCAAGACCGCGCCGTGGTCGAGGCGCTCGTGCTGGAGCATGTCGAGCGCTACCTCATGATCGAGGAAATCCTCGATCTCGACAGCTCCACCTGGAAGGCTCCATTCCGGCCGAAAATCGTGCGCAGCTTCGAGGATGCCGAGAGAATCGCCAAGGAGGCGCGAGGCGAATGGAATCTCGGGAACGATCCGCTTTCGGACATCACCGAGCTACTCGAAGAGCGCGGTATCAAGGTGATGGTATTGCCGTTGCCGGAGTCTGTTTCCGGACTGACCTGCCTCGTCGAGCGACCGGATCAACTGGCCGTGCCCGTGATCGTCGTCAACAAGGCATTCAATCTGGAGCGCCGCCGCTTCACGCTACTCCATGAGCTCGGTCATCGACTGATGCGGGTTGAGGGTGTCGATGAGGAAAAGTCGGCACACCGCTTCGCCAGCGCTTTTCTCATGCCGGCCGATCATCTCAAGGAAACCGTGGGCCGGCACCGGCATGGCTTCGGTTTTTCAGAGCTCGTCGCGACGAAGCATCTTTATGGTGTCGCCGCAACGGCATTGTTGATGCGGTTCCGCGATCTTGGCATCATCTCGCAGGAGCAGCTCGGCTCGTATTTCCAGACGACGGCACGCCACTGGCGTAAGGATGAGCCACGTCCCCTTGATCCCAATTTGGGGATTGAACAGCCACAACGCTTCAAACGGCTCTGCTACCGGGCGCTGGCGGAACAAATGATCACGGTGCCCAAGGCAGCCGAACTCCTCCAGGAGCCGGTCGCCGTCATCGCCAAGGAGATGCGCGGCGATGACCCGCCTGAAGATCGTTGTCAGTGACTCGTCGGTCTTGATGGACTTGGCCAGGGTCCGCCTCATCGAGGCGACCCTTGCCTTGCCGTTCGACTTCGTCATCCCCGACGTGATTTTTGTTGGGGAACTGCTCGATCTCGGCGCGTATACGAGTGGCGATTTGGTCCGCCTTGGGTTCCGGATCGGTGCCTTGGGCGGCGACGACACCGGCCGGGCGCTCGCCTATTTCCGGCAGCACCGGCGCCAGTTGAGCCTGAATGACTGTTTCGCCTTGCGCTTTGCCGAAGTGCATGAGGGCATTCTCATGACCGGCGACGGCTATCTTCGGAAGATCGCTACGGATGGCGGTGTCGAAGTTCATGGCACACTGTGGGCCGTCGAACTGATGGCCCAACACGGCACCTGTCCCTCTCGTCAGCTATCTACCTCATTGGAGTTGCTCGATGGTGATCCGCTGGTTCGGCTACCTCGCCATGCTCTCAGAGCACTGAAGACGAAACTCGGCAGTACCGGGTAAGACGTCCGCCCTGCTTGTCGCGCCTTGCTATCGCAACACGGCAATCCCTTCTCATACATCACCGCCGGAGCGCCCATGCCTGTTCTGGATTGGATCGGAAAACGGGCTGTCGTCAATCATCACCGGCATGTCCCGTACCGGATTATCAACTGCGATTCCGGTCGATCAGCGGGCGCCGCTGACGCCGGCAACCTTCTTGTGCAAGGTGACAACCTCGAAGCACTCAAGGCGCTGTTGCCATACTACGCAAACAGCGTGAAGGCCGCGTATATCGATCCCCCATATAACACGGGAAACAAGGAGGCCGAGAAGAACGCTTGGTTCTATAACGACAATGTAGACTCGCCAGAGATCCGTGAGTGGCTTGGTAAGGTCGTAGGCGCAGAAGGTGAGGACTTCTCCCGGCACGACAAATGGCTTTGCATGATGTATCCGCGGCTGCGGTTGCTCAAAGAGTTTCTGTCCGACGATGGCGTGGTCTTTGCCAGCATCGACGACAACGAGCACCGTCATCTCCACTCTCTCATGGATGAGATTTTTGGACCGGGCAACCATGTCGGCACCATCATCTGGTTCAACGCGACGGACAATAATCCAACCAACATCGCGGTCGAGCATGAGTACATCGTCTGCTTTACGAAACGCAAAAGCAGTCTGGAAAAAGTCTGGAAAGCCAGTGACTCGCCCGTGCGCGACGCGATCCAGACAAAAGCACGGGAGCTGATCGCGACTTACGGTCACGATCTCCCCGAACTGCAAAAGCGATATGCCGCATGGTTTCGGGAGAACAAGTCACAGCTGTGGCCATTTCAGGAATACGATCAGATTGACGCAACGAATGTCTTCACCGGAAGCCGCAGTGTCCACAACCCGGGTCGGGAAGGCTACCGCTACGACATCATCCACCCTGTGACGAAGAAGCCCTGCAAGGCGCCACTCATGGGTTATCGCTTCCCGCCGGAGACGCGTGATCAGTATCTGGCGGAGAAGCGGTTCATCTACGGTAAGGACGAGAACAAGATCGTCGAAATCAAAATTTATATCGACGAGTGGAAGGCCAAACTTCCAAGCATCATCGAACTCGATGGGCGCCGAGGGGCGAATGAGCTAGCACGCATTTTTCCGGGCAAGAAGGTCTTCAATAACCCGAAGCCGACGGACCTCATTGTCGAACTGCTTTCCTTCGCAACCGGTCCGAATGATATCGTGCTCGACTCTTTTGCGGGGTCAGCCACTACAGGACACGCGGTGCTTAAACTGAACCAGCAGGATGGTGGTACCCGTCGCTTCATCCTTGTTGAGATGTCTGAAGACACGGCTCAAACAGTGGCAGCGCCGCGGATCACGAAGGCGATCGAGGGATATAGCTGGCAAGGCAGGGATGGAGGTGAAGGGGGGTCGGCGCCACCTCTTGGTTCCGGGTTTCGCTACTGCACGCTTGGCGAGCCGTTGCTCGATACCGACGGGGGCATAGCACCTCACGTCCGCTTCAGCGATCTCGCGGCGCATGTGTTCTTCTGCGAGACCGGTAGTCCGATTCCGACCCGCTGTACCGGCGCCACGCCGCTTCTTGGCGTCCACCAAGCTCGTGCCGTCTATCTGCTCTTCGCTGAGGCGACCCCTGGCGTTGCGACGCGTGACAATGTCCTTACCGCTGCCACTCTCAGGCAGCTCACAGTGCCGGAGGGCTTCAGCGGTACGCGCGTCGTCTACGGCGAAGGTTGCACGGTGCCGCCCGATCGGCTCGTGCGGGCCGGAGTCGTCTTTAAGCAAATCCCCTATCAGATCGAGGGGATTTAGCCACCATGACCTCCTCTGTGACCTTGAAGGGCTACCAGACGGGCGCGCTCAAGACCTTGCGGGATTTTCTCGATGTCGCCTGCCGCACCGGCAACGCAAAAGCGGCGTTCATCGCCCTGACGAACCGCCCCTATATCGAGCCGCTTCAGCTTCCCGGCTTGCCCTATGTGTGCCTTCGCGTGCCAACCGGCGGCGGTAAGACGTTCATGGCGGCGCACACGGTTGGGGTCGCCGCTGATGCCTTCTTACTTGTCGATAATCCCGTGGTTCTGTGGCTGGTCCCGTCGCAAGCGATACGCGATCAGACCCTCAAGACGCTCAAGAGCCGTGAGCACCCGAATTGCGGAGCGCTCCGCGATCGGTTTGGTGACAACTTTCGGGTGATGACGCTCGCCGAAGCGCTCTATGCGAAGCGTGCGGACTATGATGGGAGCGCTTGCATCATTGTCGCGACGATCCAAGCCTTTCGTGTCGAAGATAAGGAGGGACGGAAGGTCTACGACGCCAACGGCGAGCTGATGGACCACTTCACGGGATTGCCTGGCGAAGTGGTGCCGATGCTTCAGCCGGGTCCGTCGGGTGCACCCGTTCCGTCGCTCGCCAACGTGTTGCGCCTGCGGCGCCCTGTCGTGATTGTGGATGAGGCGCACAACGTGCGGTCGCCGCTCTCTTTCGACACGCTCGCCGGACTTCGGCCATCCATGATCGTCGAGTACACCGCGACGCCGGTGCTTGAGAGCGTGCCCGCGAAGGGCATCTTCGCATCCAACGTGCTGCACCACGTTTCCGCCGCCGAGTTGAAGGCGGAGGAGATGGTTAAGCTGCCCATCATCCTCCGCGGCCGGCCGGATCCTCGTGAGACAATGAGTGACGCGATCGGGTGGCTGGATGAACTCGCGGGTTATGCGGAAGACGAACGGCGGGAAACCGGTGAGTTCATCCGGCCGATCATGCTGCTGCAAGCCGAGGCACGATCGAAGGATCGGCCGACCTTGCATGTCGATGAGGTCAAACGATTGCTGCGCGAGGATTTTCGGATTCCCGAAGACGAAATCAAGATCGCGACGGGTGAGAAATTCGAACTCGATGGCATTGACCTTGGCGCGGCGGATTGCCGGGTCCGGTATATCGTGACACAGCAAGCATTGAAGGAAGGATGGGATTGCCCGTTCGCCTACGTGCTGTGTTCGGTCGCGCACCAGCAATCCGGCCGTGCCGTCGAGCAGCTCCTCGGCCGCGTGCTGCGGCTTCCTGGCACCCGATGGAAGAAGCGCGTCGAACTCAATCAGGCCTATGCCTTCGCTACAACCACGGCTTTTCAGGAAGCCGCACTCGCTTTGCGTGACGGACTGGTCCAGAACGGTTTTGAGCGGATCGAAGCGGAAAGTCTCGTCCACGCCCCACAACAATTGCCGGGACTTGAGATCGGCGGCATAGCCTTCGAGCACGAAGAACCATTGCCGGAGGGCGTTGAGCCGGAAGCGTTCAAACAGGTCGTGGAATCCGCCATGGCCGGGCGGGTCACCGTTGACCTGATGCGCGGCACCATCAAAGTCCGGGGCGCGCTATCCAATCTCGATCGAACCACCATGCAGCTCGCCGCCCCGAAAGCCGCGGCAGCCATCGATGCGCTTGTCCATAAGACGCGGGGCGCGAGGCTTGCCGCGCCGCCGGCGGCGGCCGAGAGACCGAGTTTCGTCGTGCCTCGCCTTGCTGTTCGCCGCGGAGACACGCTTGAGCTCTTTGACCGGACGCACTTCCTCGATATCCCGTGGAAGCTCGAACAGTGCGATGCGGCACCTGTGCTTGAACGCTTCTCCGCACTCTCAAGGGCCGCTGAAGAGGCTCGCCTCGATGTGTCGCGGGCAGGGCAGGTGACCGTCAACTTCGTCACCAGCCTGCAAGATCAGTTGGCTCTCACTCTCGAAGAAAGAGGTTGGACCAAAATCTCACTGGTGAACTGGCTGGATCGACGCCTGCCAAATAGCGCTCGGACGGACGTTACCCGTACGTCGTCGGCGCTGTTTATTGGCAAGGTGCTCGATGCGCTGGCTGGACGCGGCGTCGCTCTTGAAGTTGCCGCGCGTGGCAAGTACCGCCTAGTGGAAGCTCTCGTTCGGGCGATTGCTGCGCATCGCACCGTTCGGGAGACCGAGGCCTATCAGCGAGCGTTGATGCCACAGAGCGGGCTCGATTTCGCCACATCTTCAGATGTTGGCCTTACCTTTGATGAGAACCGCTACGGCTACAATCAGCCGTACCGGGGTCCGGTACAGTTTCAAAAGCACTTTTGCCGGGTTGTTGGTGATCTTGAGGAGACAGGCGAGGAGCATGAGTGTGCCATCTATCTAGATCGGCTCCCGGAGGTGCGGACTTGGATTCGCAACACGTCACGACAGCCGCATTCCTTCTGGCTGCAAACCTCGACGGATCGCTTTTATCCGGATTTCGTGTGCCTGCTGACCGACGGACGTGTTCTGGTAGTCGAGTATAAAGGCAGCGATCGAAGCACGGCTGAGGACGCTATCGAGAAGGATTTTATTGGGCGGCTGTGGGCGGATCGATCTGGCGGCAAGGGCCTTTTCATCATGGTGGACAACCGCGAGTTTCATCGCATTGCGACACACGTTCGCTAGGAAGGTCGGAGGGCGATGAGCCAGCAACAGATGACGCAGCAACAATGGGATCAGGTTTACCTGAACGTTGCGGCCCAGATGCGGCTGCAAATGATGCCCTTCGTCACACCGCTACCGCGCCGGACCGAAGACGGCGGTGGCGAGCTGATCGGCTCCGGGAGCTATGTCGAGCATGCGTGCCGAAAGTTCTTGTTGACCAATCAACACGTGATGCAGGACGGCCTTGGCACCCTGACGCAGAAGCATTTCGACGCTGATGACTATTTCTTTTGCGCGCCATTCACCTCGCAACCATGGCCCTTGGATCTCGCGGCGGCCCGCGCCGAGCCGACGTGGGGCGTCCATGATCATAGCGCGATGACGTTCCCGGAACATCGCTTTGCGCCGACACACGCCCCGGTTTCAGGCGAACTTCTGTTTCTCATGGGTTTCGCCGGATCCCGATCGTACTATTCACCTTCAGCCAACCAAATGTTGACGCACGGGACGCCGTTCCTCAGCCAGGAATTCGACCCCGTGAGAGAGGGGAGACCAATCACGTCACCGGACTTCGATCCGGCCTACCACTTCGCCATTCCGTGGCAGCCGGCTGGCACGCAAGTTGTCGAAGGCGACACGCATACCGTTCCGCTGAGCCCCAAAGGCTTTAGCGGATCACCCGTCTGGAATACGCGTTTCATGGAATATAGCATGGCCGGTGTCGACTGGACGCCGGGTGTCGCGCGGCTTACGGGCATTGCGTGGGCGTGGCAGCCAGCTGATCGTGCGATCTTCGTGACGCGCATTGAGCACGTCCGAAACTTTCTGGCCAGCCTTCCTTAGAGAGCCGTGATGAGATCTCTCGTGACACGTCTTGATGGTGCTGCTCATGAGCGGGATCAAAGGCGCATTTCGCCGGCGGTGACGCGTGGTGAGGAAGAGTGCCGTGTGATCGTCTTCCCCTATCAGTAGGTCACCTTGAAAGTCGGGCTGTCCTCCGGTCGAGTTCGACGGTGATCGTAGATTCGCGTGGTGGCGATATTCGCGTGGCCGAGCCACTCCTGCACCTTGGCGATGTCGGCCTGGTGGTCGAGTGCGTTGGTGGCGGCCGTTGCCCGAAGCGCATGCGCCCCGATCTCAAAGCCGAGCTGCGCCGAATAGACCCGTACCAGCTTGTAGACGCCATCCGCGGTGATCGCGCCGATGAGTTTTCCGGTGCGGTTGTTGCGGACCGGCCGGAACAGCGCGCCGGCCTCGTCGTCACCATGCCCGGCAATAACAAGGTAGTCGTGGATGAGCGCGTGCGTGCCAGGGTGCAGCGGGAGATACCGCGTCTTGCCGCCCTTGCCGGACACTCTCAGGTGCGGCACGCCTTTGCGCGCGTGCTGGGCATCGCGCACCTTGAGCTTGCACAGCTCCTCGCGCCGTAGCGCGTGGAACAGCAACGTGGAGAGGATCGCGCGGTCGCGCTTGCTCTTGATCGTGTCTGCCTGCGGTGCGCCCAGCAGTTCGCGCGCCTGGTAGTCGCCGATCGCCGGCGTCTTGCCTTCGCCGCTTTCCGTCTTCGGCCGCTCGACGCCTTTGACCGGATTGTGGGTGACGGCGTTCTTCTCGCAGAGATATTCGAACAGCGATGCAAGCGACGCGAGCCGATGCCGGATTGTGCTGCCGCCAAGCCCGCGCCCGGTCAGCTCGTCGCGCCAGGCGATGATGTGCGCGCGGGTCACGGTGCGGAATTCCTCCGGCCTGGCGATGCCGGTGAAGCGCATGAAGTCCTTCACCGCATTCTCGTAGGCGCGGCGGGTGTGACCGTTGGAGATGTTGGCGAACCACTCGACCTCGGGCGGCACGTCGGCCAGCCGGTGGAACTCGGCGGCGGTCAACAGCCGGTTGGCGGATACGATCTCCGCTGGGAGCTGCTCGGTCATCGATTCTTTGTCTTGTTATGCGCCGCAAAAATCTGATCGAGCGATACCTTGTAGCGTCCAGCCAGGTCGCGCCAGAATTTGGCCCTCTTTTCGAGCGCTTGGCATTTTTTGCAGATCGGCTTTTTCGGGCGAGGCATGGCATCTCCATGGTTGGGGTTGGTGCCCCCTTCTTACTATTGATAAAATCTGTTATCAAGAGTAAACGCGGTGGAGGAAGGGAGGCGAGCCATGCGGGCAATCGTAGTGGCTATAGTTGCGGGCGTGATTGGTTTCGCGACGTGGCTATGCCCTATAAGCTAATGCCACGCGTCGCGCGGGACGCAGCACTGTGACTGGAGCGACAGCAGGAGGGAGGCGACGATGGGCATCTGGGATCTTTTTCGTCCACGGGCAAAACACAGAACTTCCCACGTCACGGAAATTCCCGCCCAGAGGCCAATTATCGATCAGCCCGCCCAGAGGCCAATTATCGATCAGAAAATGGTGTTCTGGGTCGCGATGAACGGCGAGAGCGAAATGTCACGCGACAACGCAGTGAAAAGGCTGCTCGATGAGTCGGAACTGGAGGCAGTTGTTAGGAGGGAGATGAGCCGCCCACCAAAACCGATAATCACCACCAACTTCACGGGAAGCAGCGCTGACCCCGCACGGACGGCTGTTAAAAAGATTTCTGACCAGAAGATATTGGCAGGGCTCGCGAAAATTGGCGCTCCAGGCGCAACCGAAAAGGTCACAGATCAGAGGGTGTTGGCAGAACTCGCGGAGGGGCATGACGATCCTAAGCATCGTCATGAAGCGCTCTGGAAACTGACTGACGAAGAAGTCCTTGCCCGCATCGCGCGCAACGACAAGGAGCCGGGCGTTCGCGAACTTGCTACCAAGCGCCTAAAGAGAGTTATTGGAAAATCCATCGCCATAAGTCCTAGGCGGAAGGAATTATATGACGCCTACAACAAAGAGAAGTTCCACCAAGACAGACTACGGGCGGAGGGGGTTCCTTATTATGGGTCCCCCGAATACGCCTTGATAAAGGCTAGGTTTCCTAATTATGAGTTCCGTGACCACGCCAAGTTAGAGGCATTGAAAGCAGCCTTTTTGGAAGAGGAATTCCGCGACGAGCGGCGGCGCAATGAAGAGATTGAGCGAGAGCTGCGGAGGCGTGGATGGACCTAAAGGAGACGGCCCGCCCTACGGCAGTTACGGCGCACTCCCGGCGCGCTGGCTCACAGCCAAGGGATGCCAACATCTCTTTCGTCCAGAACTCTCGCTCGCGCGAAACGTCCATTCTGGAAAGGCCGATAAAAACGCGTTGAGGCACTCAGGAAGGCGCGCTCCGGGATATTTCTCTCGACACCACTCGTTTTCAAGAGGGCCATTCCGCTGGTGCGTTGCCATCCCCCGCCGCCGACGCTTGGCCCGGAGAAAAACCCGAAAGCTTCATCGGCAGCTATCTGGGACGGAAGGACGCACAACCATGTGGGCAGCTGTTGACTCAATTGGAACGCCTTACCTGTGGCCACTTGTTGTGGTCCTAGTGGCCGTCGCTTGCCTTGGTATTGTGCGGCGCGGAAAGAACGCGCGACTGAGAGAGGAGACAATCGTGAGAGAGGAGATCATAAAGCGGTTGCCTGACCTTGAGAAAACTCGGCTGATTAATCAATCAGTGATCCGGGAAGCAAGCGGGTATCTACGATGTGGCACGGACTTCTCTGTTGTTCATGTTGAGGAATCACGCGGCGATTGGCATCATCGGCCACCATCATTCACCGATGGCGGAAGCCATGATTTCGCTGCGGCGTATCAGAGAGCTTATGAGGAGCAATATCTGACAGAGCATGGGGTTGACTCGACAAGCGAGTCCTGGGTCGATTGGACAGGCAGCTACCCAGAACATTTGCGTCTCGTTGCGCGCCCCCAGTCCTGAACCCCGGTAGAACGATCCAGAGGAAGCGGTGGCATTTGTAAGGACAAGAGCGCTGCCCTGCGTTGGCCGTTCCCGTGACACATGAGCCGCCTTCGGCGTGGTCTCGTTCTGCATCAAATATACGCATTGTAAAAGCTCACTTTAATCAGCGACCTAGGTTTGATGCGAATATTTTTGACTTTTGCATGGAGGTAAGCCCGATGAGCCGGCGACGGAATGGATTCTAGCTTGCCGCCGGGTCAATGTTGAGTTCGATCAAAAGTGTCTTGAACATATAGTGCTTGCCACCCACGCCGTACGTCTCAAAACCGCCAAGCTGATGCTCGGACTGCGGCAAGTTGGACCTTGCAGTCCGAAAATCGTCCTCTAGCTTGGCTTCACTTTCGAGCAAGTTCATAAGCCAGACCTTGAGTTGCTCCTCCGTCAGGTCCTTGATCATCGCAAACATATGACGGTTATACAAAATCTCGAAAGGGTAAGTCCGGTTGAGGGCCGTCGGCGTATGGACGAAGCGGATTAACTCCGGAGCAGCTGTCAACGCTTGTTGTATCTGCTGACGTAAGGCCGGATAAACGGACAGCACTGCGACTTTGCGCGTAAGCCTAAGAAGCGCGCATTCGACCTGGTTCAGTAGTGGCAGATCAGCGTCCTTGTAGAGATCAAAGAATTCACGGCATTGCATGCGTATGCGATCATCCTCGGTGCGGTACCACAAAAAGCAGAGCGCCAAAAACACTTGCGTCTTACGAAATATGGGCTGGCGGGAGAAGTCGTGCGTAAGCTTGTCGAAAATCGCCTGGGACTGGGCCCCTGCCGCCAAGCTCTTCTCGACAAAGTAGTGGGCCGCTTGTCTGGGGCCAGCACGAAACGGCGAATCCATTTCGTCAAATGCCTCTGCGGCGTCAAGTTGCTCCATTCGAGCACACCAGTCAGACTGGTGCCGGTCTATTTCCCCCAGATATAGGCTCCGAACGTGCTTTTCGATTTGCCGCGCATGTTCGCCTGCGGATGCACCAATCTTACGGAGCAACCGCTGCGGATAGCTGTTGTCGAGGCTGGAAAGGCACAACTTGTCGTACATCGCCTTGAGGTCGTTCTCAACGCGCGCGCGCAGCGTCTCCGCAGAAAGGAGGCCGAATATCTCTCCCCAGCGCGAAGACAGGTCGGATGATGTGAATTCGAGAATCGGATCATAGATTTCCCGGTCAAAGAAGACGGCTCCGTGTGCGTCGTACACGGCAGAGTGAATGCCGTTGGTCACCATCAGGTACTTCGCCTGTATCTCTGGATGGATACAATATTGCAGCCCTTGCACGAGGTACTGAACCTCAAACGGATATGATACCTCCTTCGCCGATTTGGCCTCGATAACCCAGAACATCTTCTTGCGGATCGTCGGCACATAGTCGGGATAATAGTGCTTGACCCGCTGCGCCCCTTTTTCCACAGGCGGATAGCGCAACTTGAACGCCGCGCCGTCATCGCCGTGGCGGATCACCTCGTAATCCCGGTGAGCTTCATATCCGAGACATGCGAGCAGCGGAGTCAGGAATCGTGATTCGACAAATGCTTCGGCCCTGCCCGTAAAATCCAGGGCCTCAAGCTCGCGCAAGGACTGCTTGGGATCGAGCGACACAACACACCGTTAGGCCGTTTGCCAATAATAGACTGTGACACTGGATATCGGAAGAACACAAGTTGCAGTCGGTCTCTCCCACCATTGCGGAGCGATTTAACAGGGCCGACCTCGGGCAGCCCACGGCGTGAGACGTGGGCAGGCCGCAAGGCGCGCGGACACCTAACGCCGGCGCGCCCGAACCCGGCCCCGACGCTGCCGCCGAGGTCGGATCGTGGCTTAGGCCGCCGCCAGGCGGCGCGCAACAGGGCCGTATGCCAGCCAGTGCCGGTAAACCGAATCCGAGCAGCTCTCCTAGTCGCCACGCCCCAGGAGCCGCGTCCGCCAACGGTCGTTTCCCGGACACGGCGGTCGATGTGGCAGAAGGAACCCGTCTAGGCTGGCGCAGCCCTGCGCGTCCCGCCCTTTCTTTCGCTGCCAGCCGGCTGCGCGGTGCGCCCCGGCGCCGCTCCACCTCACGATGGTGTACTTCGTATTGATTCGGCAATACTGTGAACGGAATGGGGAATTCCGTTCATACCGTCAATCCGCAAACTTTGCCGGCGCGCACGAGTTTTGTAACCGATCCGTCCGCAGCCTCCTTGATCTATGATCGCACGGGAAACAGGAAGTACCTGACCGCGACAGAACGCCGTCTTTTCCTTCGCGCAGTGGAGGATATGGCGCCCGAATTGCGCACCTTCTGCCGGGTTCTCGCCTACACCGGCGCTCGCATATCCGAAGTGCTCGCGCTGACGCCGGCACGCATCGACGCCACGGCACGGCTGGTCGTTGTGGAGAGCCTGAAAAAGCGACGCCGCGGCGTGTTCCGCGCCATCCCCCTGCCTCCCAGCCTGTTCGACGAGCTTGATCGCATCCATCACCTCACGGATCTTCGCGCACGCCCTGACATGGCATCGCGTCGTCTTTGGCCTTGGTGCCGGACCTTCGCATGGCGGCGCATCAAGGAAGCCATGGCCGCCGCTCGCCTGGAAGGTCCGCAGGCGAGCCCGAAAGGACTGAGACACGGGTTCGCCGTGACGGCCCTACAAGGCGGCGTACCGATCACCATGGTACGACGTTGGCTGGGCCATGCGCGACTGAGCACGACGGAAATCTACGCCGATGCCGTCGGCCCGGAAGAGCAGGCAATCGCACGCCTTCTCTGGAAAACGTTCTGATATCAGCGGCGCGTCAACGGAATTCCCCATTCTGTTTACCACCATGCTGGAGCTGCGCCGGATGCCCGAATGTGGGGACTTGGCCGCGTTACCGCCAGTGCCAACGGCACGGCGGCCATGACCCTGATGCATGCGGCCTATCTCTTGCCTGGGAACAACTGCGACTCGCCGTTGTGCAGCGGCGGACCGGGCAGAGCGTCCGGTCATAACCGGAGTAGAGGCCATGGGATTCTGGTCGACGCCAGACGAAAAGGCGCGGATCGAACGCGAGAAAGCCGCGATCGCCAACGGCGGTGCGGCAAGCGCCAGCAACCTAGCCGGGATGTCGTGGAACGCGCGGCAGGAAGTGCTTCGCCGTGAACAAGACGCACGTGCGGCGAAGGCGCGGCAGCAGGAGCGGAAGACGAAGTAGCGGGCGAAACCTCCTTCTGCCGCTTCAGCGACCGCCTCCCCGCGAGGTTACCCCGGTCAGCACGTTCGGAACTTTGATGACGGCTTGCGGACCAATTCCCAATCCATACGTCGAGCTGTCTGACTGACCGGGTTGCGCAACAGAGTTCGGAACAAGGGACCGTCTCATGAATGCGATCAAAGTGCCTTCGATTTTTTTGCCGGTGATCCTCGCTTTCGCTCCGGTATCGGCGCACGCGCAGGCCACCAATGCAGCACAATGCGATGCACTGGCGGCGAGCCCGCTCGATACGTCACGTCCCACAGGTGTTCCCGGCGTTGCAGCGGAAAAGATCGACGCGACCTTGGCGGAAGCCACCTGCCAGCGTGCCGTCGAGGAGCAACCGTCGGCACGGCTTTATTTCCAGCTAGGCCGGGCACTCGAAATGGGCCACAAATACCTTGCGGCCGTAACGAACTATCGCCTCTCGGCCGAGCAGAATTTCGCGCCGGGCCAGAACAACCTGGGGCGAATGTATCTGCGAGGACAGGGCGTCAATCAGGACGATACCGAAGCGGCTTTCTGGTATCGCAAGGCTGCCGAGCAAGGTTACGCCGCGAGCGAAACAAACTTGGGTTGGATGTATGAAACCGGCAACGGTGTTGCCACGGATGATGCGCAGGCGATTGCTTGGTATCGGAAGGCTGCTGACGCCGGGTATGCCGAGGGTGAAACAAGCCTCGCCACCATGTATCTGAATGGCAGGGGGGCGCTCAAGGACGACGGCCAAGCGATCGCCTGGTTCCACAAGGCCGCAGACCAGGGAGACGTCGACAGCCAATACTACCTGGGCTGGATGTATGCGAACGGCCGCGGCACAACGAAGGATGATGTGCAGGCGGTGGCCTGGTATCGCAAGGCTGCCGAGAAAGGAAGTGCAGCGGGCCAGAACGCATTGGCCAACGCGTATGAGGACGGCGCGGGCGTCACGACCGACGACGCGCAAGCGGCATTCTGGTATCGCAAAGCCGCCGAGCAAAGCAACGCCGACAGCCAAAGCGAATTAGGCTGGATGTATGCGAATGGCACGGGCGTCACGAAGGATGATGCGCAAGCGCTATACTGGCTCCGCAAGGCAGCGGACCAGGGCCACGCAGGTGGTCAAAACAATCTGGCATATATGTATGCGGAAGGCCGCGGGGTCGCGCGAGATTATGCGCAATCCGTGTCTTTGTATCGGAAGGCCAGTGAGCAAGGCAACGCGACAGCGCAATACAATTTAGGTTTGGCGTATCGAGACGGAGAAGGCGTCGCGAAGGATGCCGTGCAAGCGGCATCCTGGCTCCGCAAAGCGGCAGACCAGGACCTCGCCGCCGCGCAGGCGGAGTTGGGAGCAATGTATTCCTTGGGCCACGGCGTCACGCAAAGTGATGCTCAAGCGGCTGCCTGGACGTTGAAGGCTGCCATGCAGGGAAATCCAACGGGGCAACGCAACCTTGGCTGGGCGTATGAAAACGGCCGCGGCCTTCGCAGAGACATCGCGCAGGCAAAGAACTGGTATGGGAAGGCCGCCGCTCAGGGCGACGTCAAAGCGAAGGCCGCGTTGCAGCACATCCAGTTGGCGAACAGCGAGCCGCAGCAGCCAGGTCGCGCGCCGAGCAGACAATCAGCGGCACCGCCGGCGTCGCCAAATGGTGAGCACGGACCGCCGAACCTCAACAGGTATACGACCAGCCAGCAAAACGGAATGGTGATGGGGGCGGGGCTTGCATTGCTTTGTTCACTTGTTACGAACCCCGCCTACGGCCTCAGCGCCGAAGAGACGCAGCGAAGATACGACGCATGCATGAAGAATGCCACCAAGTGAGTCCCAACGACGTGACCGAGTGCGGTATCCGGAAACCGTGACGATGTGTGGGTGGTCGTGCGGCGACGGCTCGGTGCGACCCACCACATCGGCATTTGCACTCAGATCCGTCGATCAGTCTTCGTATGTCATAGAAGCTGCCCCGCACGTGCCGCGGCGCTCGGACTGCCATCCTCTTTCGTCCCCTGCGCGACGATCCGCAGCGCGCCATCCGACAATGGCCGTTGCAGCTTCAACGCGTCCGCAGCTGGCGCCGTCATCCAGGTATCCATCTCCGCCGGCGTGCGCAATATGACTGGCATAGCCTTGGGATGAATTGCCTCGACCTCGACATTCGGATTGATCGTCAGAAAGGCGAAGATGTCGTTCGTGGTCTCGCCTTCCCTCATCTTTCGTACCGATGTCCAGCGCGTCCAGATGCCGGCAAAGCAAGCCAGCGGACGCGCTTCGTCAAACGCGAACCACACCGGTGTGCGCCCGCCGAACGTGCCGTTGTCCGGCTCGGCGAAGCTGTTGAAGGGCACCAGACAACGGCTCTCGACGCCCAACCACCGCCGCCAATGCGGCGACGTGGCGTTGCGCACGTTGGTGACACCGGAATCAGATTTTTTGCCTTCGAGAAATTTCGGCGGCGTCGGCATGCCCCATCGGGCCATCGCGAGCTCGCGACCTGCAGCTGAGTTACGCACGATCGGCGCGGCATAATCGGGGTAGACGCCGGGCATCGATGGCAGATTGCCGGTGTTGTCCACGGCGACCTTGAACAGTTGCCGGATCGCCTCCTGGTTCGTGGTCATGGAATAGAGGTTACACACAGGCAGCCTTCCCTCGTTGCGCCGATGCCGCCGGTGACCTTCCCCCGCGGATCGGCCTCAGCACAAGTACATCGACGGCCGGCGGACGCAAAAGGGCTGCGGGATCACCAGACACCTCGCCCAGCCACACTGCCCAGTCCGCCTCATCGAGCACGAGCGGCATGCGGTCGTGAATTTCTGTAATGGCGCCAGCGGCCGGTATCGTGATGATGCAGTAGGTGCGCTCGATCTCGCCGTCTGTCCGCCGGAACGCTTCCCAGAGGCCAGCGATCGCCATCGGCTGGCCGTCGCGGCGCGAGATGGCATACCGCTGTCCCGGCTCGCCTATCGTCCGCTTCTGATAATATTCTGCCGCGGGCACGATCGCCCGGCGACGGCGAAAAGCATCGGCGAATATGGGAAGCTCGGCGACGGTTTCCGCACGGGCATGAATCGGTCGCGGCGCGTCATCGGGGTTCGCCGTCCCATGTGGCAACAGTCCCCACGTCAGCCAGTCCAGATGCCGCTGCCGTGTCGTGGGGTGTAACCGAACCACCTGTGCCGGCCGGCCCGGTCCGGCTCCCGATCCAAAATCGAGGCCACCTTGATCCTTGTCCGACAATCTCGCCGCAGTTGATGACATTGCTCTCGATCTTAGTCGCTCACGGCGGCCGTGACATCTCAGGCGGCCTCAGCGACCAGGGATTGGAGGTGTCCAAAACAGTGATCCGACGCAGCATCCGCGTGCTCTTCCCGTAGGTCGCGACCTTTACCAGGGTCACCAGTTTTGGCCTGCCCCGGCACTTCCCTTCGCCGCGGAAGCCGCCGCACCGCAAACGCAGGATGACATTCATAACGCGCATCCGCCCGCCATGTTGCTCGGCGAGGTAATCGAGACGCAGCACAGTGTGCTGTCGGCAGCGCGCGCACCGGATATGAAGCTGCCAATCCAGCAGGTCGCCTATCGGCGTCCCTGGCACCGGGTCGGCGTTGAAGGCCAACTCGGGCACGGGTCACTGGCTGTGCCTGGCGGGCGCGCGCACGACCTCCAGGCCCAAGCCGCGCAGTTCCCCTACCAAGTACCGCGCACACACGCCGCAGAGGAGCAGGTCACCCGACCGTGACAGCCTTCCGCTCCGCGCTATCGCGTCCTGTAGTGCCTCAACCACTTCCTCATCTGGCACCGTGGCGGAAGGCTCAGGAAAGAAGCTGCCTTGGATCATGGTGAGGAACATAAAGGGAACTCCAGAGAGGAGTCGAGTCGAAAAATCGGCAGGGTGAGGCATTGTAGCGACAGAGGTGCAATACCCCGACATGGCGAAGTTCGTCTCCAAGGTGCAGGACTCTGCCGTATAGAGTGTCAGATTCGAAATGGCCGAAAGATCCATTTCTATCAATGGGTTGACGTTGACGCGAATGATTAGATTTTGTATCATTGCCGAGCTGCCGAGTGGCAGCCCTATCAGTGGGCAGGCAGGCGCCCGCATTTACGTTTATGCTGCCAACGACGAGGCAACTTCGGTAGATAGATGGCTTGGATTCCAAGACCTAGCTTAGCCAATCGGGCCCACAGCCAGGATCCCGGAACGCGGATGGCCGCCGCGCGCTCAGCCGAAGCAACGATCGAAATTCTAGCCGAGCTTGCGCAGGACGAGGACGAGGGTGTCCGGGAGGCCGTCGGCGCTCATGCGGGTGCCTCCGAGGAGACCCTTGCCATACTTGGCAAAGACTCGAACATCAATGTTCGACGCAGAGTTGCTGCGAACTCCAATGCCCCACCGGCAGCGCTCCTCGACTTGGCGAAAGACCCCGACGATTACATACGGGAGTGCATCGCGGCAAACCCTGCGACTCCAGCCATAGCGCTGGCGGAACTTGCTAAAGACAGAGATCCTAATGTGTGGCGAAAGGTTGCCGCAAATCCCTCAGCGCCAGCTGATGCTCTTGCCGAATGCGCCAAGAACTCCGATCGAGACGTGCGACAAATGGTTGCTGCAAATCGTGGCACCCCCGCTAAGGTCCTTCACGCACTGGCCGGGGACCTCCTTCCGACGGTGCGACGGGCAGTAGCCGCAAACCGAACTACACCGGCTGCGACGCTCGAAGATCTTGCCAAGGATTATGATGCGGAAGTGCGCCTCTGGACTGCAAGTCATCCATCAACGCCCCTGGAAACGCTGGCTACACTTATCACTGACCGCAATCAGAACGTCCGCTTCGAGGCCATCAGGAATGCGTCTGTGCGGGCAAACGCCCCGCAGACGACCCAACACGCCAACGGCGCGTCCGAGAAGGGGAAGTCCTGGGGTCCCAGTCAAGCAATTCTTGAAGTCATCCGGCGGGATTCGGCTCCTCCCCCAGGAATTCTTCAGGTTATGATCGACAATGCCCAAAGCCCAGACGCAAGGGTGCGCCAACGCGCCGCTGTAAGTCACTTTACACCGCCGAGCGCACTCAGACTACTCGCTCAAGACGCGGAAGCAGGAATACGGGAGGCGGTGGCAATGAACCCTGCCACTCCATCTGAAGTTCTGGCCTTATTGGGTCGAGACCCGATCGTGACGGTGCGCCTCTATGCTGCCTGGAATGATGCGACCCCCATTGAAACCTTGGCCGCACTGAGGCGAGACACAGATAGCGGAATCGGTAGCCATGACCGAACAATTGCGGCCTGGAATGCCCGCAAACATGAAATAGGTGAAGAGGGGGACTCCTCAGATAGTATTGAAACTTCTTCTGACTCCGTTATAATACTACCATCTCCAATTTTAGACCCTCCGGCGCACGCGCCGGGTATTCTTGGTACGTTGTCAATGACTATACGGGAACTCTCTAAGGATTCTGCATTAGAATTACTTGCCAATGAATATAATGTTTCTGTCTCCGACGCTCGAAAAGCGCTTGAGGATTTGCGGTCGCGCGCGACGCACTCGGCAACACAACGTACGGGGACAAAACTACGTACAGCGCCCGCCACGCCCGAACCTCATCCCGATGCATCTCCACAGGCTAAACCGCCCGTCGCTCGGCGCTCGACGGTGGCCAGAGAGCTATTCGACAACGTGCCGCCAGCGTTGCAGGCTAAAGAATATGAGAAGGGTGGGTTTCCATCGGAACTTTTGGATGACACTGAAGCAGTGCGAGCCGCACGACGGATCGTCAGTGCCCGGAATCGACGGAAGGGAATCGAGCTCACCGATGAGGAAGCGGCCCTTGTCCGCAAGGCGAACCGCTTCATAAGGGCGGCCGAACGCCACCAAAAACGGACGCAGGCACATCAGCCTGGCTGAATGTGATATTTGTGGTTCGTGTGGTTTTTATGGTTGCATTTTGGTCGGAGACCCCATAAGGGTTGGCACTGGCGGCTAGCCGACGCTCGCCATAGGTCGCGAGCGCTGCTCCCCGCCGTGCGGAGGACCTGTCATGCCACTCGACCCTATGAGCGAATTCGTCGAGCCTGCTTGCGCGGTAGCGCGCCCTTCACATCCACCGGCCAAATCTGACCATCGTACGATCCAAGAAACGGCGGACAAATTAAGCGACCCAACCCGGACAACCTACCTCGACCTGGCCTACGCATATGATTTCTTTAACCGCCGTCTGTTTGCCGGACGCCTGCCTCGCTGCCTGATCACCATGCAGCGGCGGCGAACGACCTATGGGTACTATGCAAGCGCGCGATTCGGCACCGCCGACGGCTCCGAGATCACGGACGAAATCGCGATTAATCCCTCACCACTTCGTAACCTCACCATCGAGGACATTCTCTCCACACTCGTACATGAACAGACGCATCTGGAGCAGCATCACTTCGGCACGCCGGGCCGCGGTCGCTATCACAATAAAAAATGGGTCGGCTTGATGATTGCCGTCGGGCTCGTTCCTTCAGACACGGGATTACCCGGCGGCAAACAGACCGGGGAGAGAGTCAACCATTATATCCTGCCCGGGGGACCTTTCGATCAAGCATGCAGCGAACTCGTGCGTGAGCGGTTTGTCATCCGCTATGTCGAACTGCCCACTCGTGCTGCTGATCAGGTTGAAGGCCCCGAAGCCGACCTCAGGAAGAAAAAGGCAGCCAGTAAGACGCGATATACCTGCCCGCGCTGCGCCCTGAACGCTTGGGGTAAGCCGATGATCGCCTTGGATTGTGGCAGCTGCAACGAGCGTCTGATGGCCGCTACCGGAGATGCCGAGACGCCAACCCGCCAGGGCGGATCGTGATCCTGCAATCGAACCAGAGACCGCCAGCGCACGCGGCGGCTGTTTCCAGTGCGGTGCAGAAAAGGAGGTCGCTGTGAACTTCATGCCAGGACCAAATGATCACTCGTCTGGCAATCCGAAAAGCAGGTCAACCTTCGCCGCAGTCATCATGCCGCCGGTCCCGCTCGCGGAGCTGATCGCAGCAACTGATCTGCCTTCGTCGGACGAAGAGATCGAGAAAATTGCTGTGTTCACCTTCGACCAGGCGAACCATGCTCTCATCGTGCAGTTGAGCCGAATCTCTACAGAACAATGCGAGGCTGACGAGGCGCGCAAGATATACGACGCTCACATCGAAAAGCGGCGCAAGACCGATCCGGACCACCATCAGATGGTAAAGGATCCCGAGCGTCCATTAAGTCTGTTCGACAGGCTGGTGTCCGCCTGCCTCTTTTTGGTTTTTCTCGGTGCGCTCGCTTTCGTGGCCGCCGTAACAGCCAACTTTGTCATCGATGCCGATCTTTATCCGGCTCTCGACAATTCGTACTGGCTGGCGGTACTCACGACCGGCATCACGATGACCGTCGGCATCGGCGGCCCGATCGTACTGTACCATCTGAAAGATACCGATCAGGACCGCAGGCGTTTTGCCGAGCGTGCGGCGACGCTGGGTATCGTGATTGGCATCCTCTGGTTGGTGCTGTTTGCGCTCGTCGACGGCCTCGATAATTACAATGTCGTCTTTTTGCCGAGGCATCGCTTCATCGGCACCTGGTCATTTTTGAACAGCCTGCTGCCGGCCGCCGAGCAGGTCGCCAGATTTTTTATGGTGATTGCCCAGATCATGGGCGAATGCGCCGGTGCGGTCGCGATCGAACTGCACGCGACCCGATTTCGGGCGTCCTTGAAAAGGCATGTCACGAAGCCGAACCCTCAATACGTGGGCTTCGAAGCACGCCGCCATGAAGCACGTGCCGAGGCGAACGAATTCGCCCTGGACTTGGCGCATCTGCTGAAGACCAAGGAGCACCTAGACAACGGCCGCAGGGTCTTTCTTGCGATGTGTCGCGCGGCCGTCAGGACCTTTGAGATCGATAACGAAATCGCGAAGGCAGCAGATGGACGCAAATTCCTGCACGCCAGGATCAATCACAGAGCGACCAAAGGGCGCAACAACAGCCATGGGGAGAAGATCGATGCGTAACCTTGCATTGGCCGCCGCTCTGCTGGCGAGCACCGCTATATCGAGCGCTTCCGCGCGTTCCTTCGTCGTGGCGATGCCGGCGAATCTCTCGCCGCCGACCCAGGAAGCTGCCCGCAGTTTCTTCGCCGGTGTGTTCGATAGGCTGCAGGCGGGCGATACCTTGGCAGTCGTCGATACCAGCCACTTCACCGTGCCTGTGCAGGTGACCTTGCCAGCAAATCTCGGCCCGACGCCCAAGGCGCGTGCCCGCGTCTTGGGTGAAGCGGAAGGGCGGATCAACGACATGATCGATCAGCCGGACCCGAAGGTGTTGCCGGATAATCTCCACATCCCGGTCTTGCTGCGCGAGATCGGACTGAACGTGTTGCCAAATTTGCCGGACCGCGACCCGCAAGTGGTGCTGCTCGGCAGCTTGATCTGGGAAGATCCAAAGGAGGGAGACTGGACCTTCCGTGAGTTTGTACCGTCCGACGGCTTCCTGGTCGAGCCCATCGGGAGTTTCGGCGTGACGGGTCAGGAATCCATCCTGGCCGGATCGCTGATTTCGATTTGCTACACGGACAAGGTGGATGGCTTCCAGTGGGAAGGCTTCCGCCAGATGACGATCAACTTCTGGGGCAAGTCGATCGCCGGGCGCGGCGGCAAGGTCGGCAGCATCGAGCCGATCGCCGAGGACTGTGTCGGCCGCCTGTTCTCCAGAGCGGCGGACAAGACGCCCTACGTCATCAACCGGAAAGAGAAAGCGTTCTTGAACACGGTGCACTGGGTGCAGGTGCCGGTTCGATAGGAGGTGACCATGCCTGATGGTTTCGTTCCTGATGCGCATTCATCGTTGTCGTGGGTGCGGTCACATGCGCGGAAAGTCACCCTGTCCGCGGTTGCTCTGGCGTTGGTCACGAGCGTAGGCGGCTGTGCTGACAACGCGGCTCGTACCGATCTGGCAGGCCTTCGCCAAGCGTACCTCATGCTTGCTGCACGCGACGAAGAGAAAACCCGGACGATTAGCTCTCTGCAACAGCAGCAAGCCGAGCTGACGAACAAGCTGAACGCCATGCAAGGGCGCGTGAGCCGCATCTGCTTCACAACAACACCAGGTGGCGAGGTCGTGGTGCCATGCAGCGAATTGAAAAATCAGTAGAACTGACGCGGCGCGCGTTGCTGGCTTCCGCTGGGGCGGCGGTTGTCTTCATGCCCGAGCGCTCCGAAGCTCAGGGCTTGCTAAGTTTCCTGAGTGGATCGGTCTTTTTGCGTAGGGCAGCGATCGTGGGGCTCGCGGTCGGCGGGTACTTGCTGTACGAACACTACTATGGTGAGCAAGCCCGCTCCGAGCCGAGCGCTTCCCCGCCTATGGACCAGCAGATCCTCGCGCGGCGACTCGGCGGTGATCTCGCCCTCGCCACACAGATCGTTCAGCTCATCGGCAAGGAACAGACGCAACGAGTCATCCGCGGGGACTTGGGGTTATGGGCTCAACGGGACCACACCGGCAGCGGGTTGAACCGGCTCACCGCGCATATGTCGAACTCATCTGAAAAAGAGACCCCCTGGCAGCTAAGATTTGCCGTCGATGACGTTGAAACGAACCATCGTGAATTCGAATTCAAATCCTACGGCTACCGCATCAAGCCGTATGCCTCGATCGACGTGGACACGCCACTGAAAGCGGATATCCCCAAGCCTGGACTGAAAAAGGTCTCCGTCATCAATCAACCGCCGGGCATTTCGTTCGCTGCGATCGACGTGCTCGTGGTGCCCTGCGAAATCCGGCAGAAGGCATAGTGTGTCATGTTGGGATCTCTCGGAACGATCTTCGGTGCCGCCGGCAAGGCGATCCAGCACGCGGTGTTTGCGCTGATCATCTACGCCGTCTTTGAATTTTTTGACGTGGTGCCTGGACCCTTCGATCCGCTGCGCGAACTATCCTCTATCGTGGGTCTGTTGCTTCTGTCCGTGCACGACGTGTTGAGGGGGGCCGGCTGGCACGGTGTGCATCTGTTCCCGCCGGCTGGGTATGGTCAATCTGGCACGCTCGATCAGTTTTTCTCGTCGCCAATCGTCTACGGCCTGCGAATGATCGAGATCTGGCTGTTGATGATAGCCGCCGGGTTCATGGTACTAGCTCTAAGCCCAGTTTGGATGATGTTGACTGCCGCCGGTCGCCGCCGCCGCGCGTTGCGGGCGATCAGCCGTCAAACCGTGTTCGGCGCCGCCACCGATGCAACAGAGGCGCAAGCCCTCACGGCGTTGCGCGGCAAGCCCCTCTTCGCATTCCTGAGCCGCCGCTCTGCCGATGATCGGGAGTTCTAGCGATGTCCTGGCCCTGGCTGCCGGCGTTTTACCGCCCGAAGTCCTCCCCGATCCTGCTTGGCCGCTATTGGAACACGACAACAAACGAGATCGGCAGCCCTCTTCCGTACGATCTCGAACTCCACGGACGTCATATCGTTTTGATAGCCCCCAACGGCTCGGGCAAATTCACCCGGATTCTGGCGCCAAGCCTGCTGAGCCTCGAAAATCATTCGCTCTTGGTGATCGACCCCAAAGGCGAGATGACGGCCGTGACGGCCGATTACCGTAGCAGGATTGGCGATGTGGTGGTCATCGATCCGTTCGACCATCTCGACCGGCTCGGCGTGCGCGGCTTGCCGCGCTTAGGCTTCAATCCTTTGTCCTATCTCAACCCGCAGGCGCCGACCTTTTACGACGATGCGGCGGCGATCGGCGACGCGCTCATTAAAGTTGAAGGCAACGATCCGCACTGGCCGAAGAGCGCACGCGCGCTCATTGTGGCGCTGCTGATCTGGGTGCAAATGCGGGGCGTCAGCAAGGGGAGCGTCGGCATCGTGACGGAGGTGCGCCGGCTGCTGACGGCGCCGGAAGTGACGGACAAAGATAAAAAATTGGTATCCGGGCTGCGACATACGGCACGATTGATGGTGGCATGGGGACGCGCCCATCCCGAGAACGGCGGCTGGCAGATGGCGAGCCTGGCTTCTCGTTTCATGGGTAACAGCGGAGAAATGCTCAGCATCCGCTCCACGGCCGATACGCAAACCGAGTGGATGCTGAGCGAGCTGGTGAGCCTCGATCTCGCGACACAAAAGGGTGTGGACTTCGCCGCGCTGCGGCGCAGGCCGACCACCATTTATGTCGTCCTGCCCGCCGAGGAATTGGGTCGCCATAGCATATATTTGCGCCTTGTCATCACGACGGCTTTGCGCGTGCTGCTGCGAACGCCCGGCCGGCGAGTCACTTTCGTGATGGATGAGTTCCACGGGCTTGGCAAACTTGAGGAAGTCGAAAGAGCGTGGGCCGAAGTCCGCGGGTACCGGGTTGCCATGCTGCCGGTGCTCCAGTCCATCGGTCAGTTGAAGGGTCTCTACCGCGAGGACTGGGAAACCTTTGTGGCGCAAGCCGGCGCGGTCGTAGGTTTCGCGCCCAACGATATGACCACGGCCAGACTGATGTCGGAGCGCTCGGGCGAAAAGGGCGTGCTCGCGATGACGTTCAACGAAGGTGATGGTCAGGCTTATGGCAACCAAGGCTCGATGAACCAATCGAGCGGCGAGCATTATCAGCTCATGAAGCGCCGGCACTTGCTGCCTCAAGAGGTGATGGATTGGCGCCCAGGCTACGGCCGCATATGGATGTCGGGCATGGGTAGCCTCGGGATTCCGATGTTCGCCCCGAATTATTGGAAACTGACCAGCCAGGGCATCGCAGCTCGGGCGCAGCGCAATCCGTACTATGACGGCGTTCTGCCGGCCGGGTCTCCGGACGGGGACGGCCCCAGTCGCCTGCCACGGTCACCGCCGCCGCCGCGCATCACCTGAGCGCTCGCGAGCCGGTTGCCCATGCGGTCAGACACTCCCGCAAGTCAGTTCCCCCTGCCTCTTTCCCGTTCCGGATCAGATGCAGCCGAGGATCGAAAGCCAAAGCGCAAGCGCCCGCATATGCTTACCGTTAGGCTCGATGAGAAGGAACGGGCCGAACTGGATGCACGGTCAGGCGATAGCGGGCTCAGTGTGGGGGCTTATGTCCGCGCCTGTTCCTTCGGCGACGCCGGCCCCCGTTCCCGCCGCCGACCGTCGGTCGAGCGCGAGCAACTCGCGCGCGCAAACGCCGACCTCAACCGCATCGGCACTAGCCTGAACCAGATTGCCCGCGCTCTGAACGTTGTCGTTCAGCGCGAGCGGGAGGCCAACCCGATCATAGCTGCACACATCGGTGAATTGGTGACCGGCCTTGATCAGCCGATCACGGCAGCCATGGCCGATCTCTCCCTGGCTCTTACACTGATCCGTCAGGCACTGGGTTATGATCGCAAAAGGTAACCCGCATGGCGACGGCGCGAAGCTCGCCAAATATCTCACCACCGCGAAAAATGGCGAGCGCGTTGAAGTTGCAGAGCTGCGCGGGTTCGTCGCCGACAACGTCCGGGATGCCTTCATTGATACAGAGATCCAGGCCGAGGCGACAAAGTGTGAGACACCATTCTTTCATGTTTCTGTACGGCCGCCGGCAGATGAGCGGTTGACGCGCGAGCAATGGCAGATCACGGCCGATCGGATCGAAAAGAAACTCGGCTTCACCGGTCAGCCGCGCGCGATTGTCTTCCACCACGAGGCCAATGGCGATACGCACATGCACGTGGCCTGGTCGCGAATCGACCTCGATAAGATGCGGGCGATCGATCCCGGCCTCTACAAGAACAAGCTGAAAGAAATTTCGCGGGAGCTGGAAAAGGAGTTCGGTCTGACGCGTGTCAGAAATGAGCGCGACGCCGAGGAAAAAACCCGCTCGCCTGACCGCGACGAATTCGAGCAAGCGCGCCGGCTTGGTACCGACCTGAAAGCGATCCGGGAGACGATCCGGGATTGCTGGGACCGCTCGGATAATGGGCAGGCTTTCGCCGCAGCCCTTGAGCAGGAAGACCTGATCCTGGCGCGCGGTGATAAGCGGGATTTCGTGGTCGTGGACCGCGACGGTGGCTACCACGCACTCGGCAAGCGAATTACCGGAGCAACCGCCGCCGATACCCGCGCGCGGATGGCTGACATCGATGCGCGCAGCCTGCCGGATGTAGCTCAGGCAAAAGAGATCAAGCACGACCGCTCCCATGGCCTGGCGTCCGCGCGCGACGAAATGCAGTGGGAGGACAGGCTTGCGGCGGCGGCGATCGAAAAGGCAGAGCGCCAGGATGCAACGGGGCGCAGCGCGGCGCGCGCGGAAGACGACAAGGCCATGTTGCGCATCAGCGACAAAGCAGTCGCCCGCGATCTGGCTTACCATCAGCGGCAGGAGGCCAAACCCTATACCGCAACCGAGACCAAGGTGATGGATGCATTCCGTGCCAGCACGAACGGCATGGAGTTCACCGAAAAGCTCAAGCAAGAAGGGCTTTCGCTAGCCATCGCCACGGCAGGTGACGTGAAGGACCTCGGCATCGAGCGGGCAGTGGAATTCGCTGCCCACAACCCGCGCACTAGCAGTCCGATGCACTTCGTGCCCAAGGTGCGTGAGGGCGAGTTGGCCGCGGTGGATCGCTTCGGAGGTGTGCACCGCTTTAACGAGCACAAGATCGACATTGCGGCACTTGAGGGGCGGGCCGCTGAAACCGCCGACGGCGCACTTCCCAGCATCGGCAGGGTCAGAGCCGTGAAG
>Ga0181530_10000961_pt1 | contig 36733 bp, 47 predicted proteins | sample PEATcosm2014_Bin_42_FD_119769 | JGI IMG/M metagenome (GOLD analysis project Ga0181530, IMG submission 119769) | Peatland microbial communities from MTU Mesocosm Facility, Houghton, MI, USA - PEATcosm2014_Bin10_60_metaG | ecosystem: Environmental > Terrestrial > Soil > Wetlands > Peat | place...
CCATTATTGTTCCAATAACCGGGCGGGTTGGAGGGCTAGTTAGATGCTGAAGTACATGCGAATCAATGACATGCGAACGGTTGATTACAGCCCTGAAAAGGCTGGCGTCGGCGGTTCGATTCCGTCCCTGGCCACCATAAAATCAACAACTTAGAAGTAGCCAGAAACATAGGGTTTCAGTCAAGGGAACAATACGGGAACATTCAACGGGTTCCCAGGGATTGCTCCCGCTTCTCTCCTTCCATGAGTCTCCACATCTCGCGGGCGGTGTTGCCGGTCTTGGCAATGTGGCTCTTGGCCAGCTTGGCGTACCGCTCCGTCATCTTGATATTCGAATGGCCCAGGATCTTGGCTAGTTCGTAAAGATCTCCGCCGTTCATCATGTACCAACTGGCAAAAGTGTGCCGCAGGTCATGAAACCGGAAATCCTCGATGCCAGCCGACTCCAGGATGGTGCCAAAGCTCTTGTCCACCCGCTGGCGTTCGCGCTTGGCACCCGGCTCCGGAGGGAAAATCCGCGCCTCCCCCAGGATCACCGGATACCGCTTGAATTCCGTGGCCAACTCCGGCGGCATGGGTACGTACCGGACCTTGCCACGCTTTAGCTTGGCCCGCACGGCCATCAGTTCTTCCCGGAATAGCAGGTCGCTCCATTTGAGCGAGAAAATCTCTGCTATCCGCATGCCCGTGGTCAAGGCGGTCAGGACGATCAACCGCAAATGGAAAAACGTCTGGTTGATGCCCTTGCCGGCCTTGCGGAACATCTTCTGATCGAGAGCCCATTTCACCTTTTGGATCTCCTCCGCACTTAAGTACCGCTCGCGCTGGTCATCCGGCCGCTTCACTTCCACGTCATCAGCTGGGTTCCGGTCTATGCCGGTTTCCTTGCTCCAGATCGTGGCGGCCTTCTCCATCATGTGGTGCATGACGTTGAAGTGCCGCAGGGCTGTACCCTCGGAGAGACCCTTCGCCTCCGTGAGGCCCTGGTACCAGCGTTGAATGCCGGCGCCCTCAACTTCTCGGACGAACAGGCCCCCGAGTTCGCCCCGGATACCCTCCAGAATGGCCTTCTCGCGGTCCTGGGATTTTTTCTTGCTGGCGTACTGCTCCCAGTACCGATCAATCAGCGCGGACATTCGGAAATTGACCTCGCGCTTGATATCCAGATGGCGGTTCTCATCGCGCGCCGACAACTTCTTCCGAAGGATCTTCTTGGCCAGTTCGTGCGACCCATGGACGTTTAGGCTGCGGTTCCGGCCTCCCTCCCTCCAACGGATTTTGAAAACTCCGTCTTCGATTTTGTGAATAGACATTCCTGCGTCTCCTTTCATTCGATGGTTTTGATCGTGTGCTGCTCAACAAAGCGCTCCAGCGCTTGTACGTCGAACCGCAACGCTCGCCCCACCTTGACGTAGGGAAGCTCCCGGAGCCGGGCCTTCTTATAGATGGCGTCCACCTGCAGACCCAGGTATCTGGCAGCCTCCACGACATTCAGGAGCCGCTTATGATACAGCGCCAGCAGGGCAAGCCCATCGGGTAGCCTTGCATTCTCAGCCTATGAAAAAAGCATGCCAGGCATTAGGAGAGTCGCTTAATGAGCGAGTTTCCAGGTTCTGCGGCACGAACCTTTCCGATTACTATTCATTCGGGTTGTCGGCTGGATGGATGGGCCGTTGATCCAAGGAACTGAGCCATTCCGCCACTGATGCCCCGATGCCACTGGAAGACTCCTTGTCCGTCGTCTCCGCTACCGCCACAATGGCAAGCCTGAACCTGATCTGTGAACCGATTGTCCTTCCGTCGGCTTCCCAGACCGCGCGCCCCCGCCGTACGAATTGAACAGCGGTTTTGTGGGTGGTGTACCCAGCTCCGCCAGGCGGGGGATTGAGGATCAGGACCGCCCTCCGTGCCAACATGGATGAGACAGATCTCCTGGTCGTAATTACTGAGCAGGGCGAGAATAGGAATCCATGTGAAGAACAACGGAATATCTTCGGCTTCTCCTGCTTCTCCCCCGGTTTCGCCTGCCCCTGCGCAACGTCGGGAGGCCGAGCGGAGCGAGGCCGACCGGAGTGCAGGGGCAGGCAAAACTGGCGCCTCCGAGCCGCCCGCCCCACCTCGACCGAACCCGGAGGTGGTCGCCAACGCCAAGCGCCGATCCTTCACCGCGGAATACAAATTGGGCATCCTGGCGGAGGCCGATGCCGCCACCGCTGACCCCGGTGCCATCGGCGCCCTACTGCGCCGTGAAAGCCTTTACTCTTCGCACCTGGCCACCTGGCGGCGCGAGCGGCGTACCGGCATTCTCCAGGGCTTGACCCCGCACAAGCGCGGTCCTAGTCCAAACGCAATCCGCAGGAAGAAGAAATCCAGAAGCTCCGCAAAGACAACCAACGCCTGACCGAGCAACTGCGTAAAGCCGAGATCGTTATTGATGTTCAAAAAAAAAGTGGGCGCTCTGTTGGGGTGGCCGCTGCCGAAGGCGGACCCCGAGGAGACACTCTGATGGACACCGTCACCCACCTGTCTCCCACAGTAGGCGTGGGGGCCGCCTGCGATTGCCTGGGTGTGGCGCGCGATTCTTTCTACCGGCAGCGTCCGGTCTTGGGCCCATCCGTCGGGCCCCTGCCGGAGCCGCCCCTGGCCGCGGATCGGCCCGCTTCTGCGCGGGCCCTCGGTCCGGAAGAACGCGCCAGCGTGCTGGCCGTCTTGCATGCAGAGCGATTTCAGGACCGTTCTCCGGCGGCTGTGCAGGCCACCTTGCTGGACGAAGGTCAGTACTTCTGCTCGACTCGTACCATGTATCGCATCCTGGAAAAAGAGGGAGAATTCAGCGAGCGCCGCGATCAACTCGTGCACCCGTCTTACCAAAGACCGGAGTTGCTGGCCACTGCACCCAACCAACTCTGGAGCTGGGACATCACCAAGCTGCTGGGGCCAGCCAAGTGGACCTACTTCTATCTCTATGTCATCCTCGACGTCTTCAGCCGCTACGTCACCGGCTGGATGGTCGCCCATCGGGAAGCCGCCGAACTGGCCAAGCAATTCATCGAGGAAACCGTCCGCAAACACCAGGTCCCCGCTGGCCAGCTCAACATCCATGCGGACCGCGGCCGAGTCATGACTTCCAAGCCGGTCGCCTTTTTGATGGCCGACTTGGGCGTCACCCAGACGCACAGCCGACCGTATGTTTCTGACGACAACCCTTATTCAGAAAGCCAGTTCCGCACCGTGAAGTACCGTCCGGAATTCCCGGATGGCTTCGGTTGCGTCCAGGACAGCCGTGCTTTCTGTCAGCAGTTTTTCCAGTGGTATAACGAAGACCATCGCCACTCCGGCATCGGGCTGCTCACTCCTGGCATGGTTCACTTCGGAGAGGCACCGACCGTCTTGGCCCACCGGCAGGTGGTGCTGGATGCTGCTTACCTGGCGCACCCGGATCGCTTCGTTCGGCAGCCTCCAAAACCACTGCCTTTACCCTCGGAGGTTTGGATCAACAAGCCGGTTCCAACCGACCCAGAGACAAAGGAAGATAGTCACTAAATATCTATGCCGGGTGTCTCAAAGTGCTTGACACGCGCCGCAACACGCGTCGCTGGATCTCCAGGGTCTGACGATAGAGCGCCTGCGCCTGCATGTACTTGCCCTGCTCGTAGTAAACATGGGCCAGGTTGTACATGGAACCCACCGTGGTCGGGATGCTCGGGCCCCAAGACTCGTCGCCGCATCTCCAGTGTCTGGCTGTAGAGCGCCTCAGCCTGCGCATATTTGTTTTGCGCGTTGTAGGCGTTGGCCAGATTGCTCATGGAACCCAGCGTGTCGAGCATCACGTCAAGATCTTGGTGTCCGTCGATTTCTTCACGGTGCCAACGATTCGGTTTCAGGTCCTATTTGTATTCCTGGTTCTGGCTCACGAACGCCGCCGGATCCTCCACTTCGGCGTCACGGCCCACCCCACCGCGGAGTGGACTGCCCAGCAACTCCGCGACGCATTTCCGTGGGACACTGCGCCCTGTTATCTGCTGCGGGATCGCGATCGGATCTTCGGTGACGAATTTACCAAGCAGGTCAAGGATATGGGCATCCAGGAAGTCCTTGCGGCCCCGCGATCTCCTTGGCCGCGAGCGTACATCGAACGCCTGATCGGCACTCCTCGCCATGAGTGTCTGGACCACGTGATTGTCTTCCACCAAGCCTCGCTGTATCGGCATGTGCAGTCGTTCCTGGCGTACTATCACGCATCCCGGACGCACCTCTCGCTGGCTAAGGACACGCCGAAACCGCGGCCCGTGCAGCCGGCGGAGCGCGGAGCCGTGGTTGCCATACCGCAGGTTGGCGGTCTTCACCACCGGTACGAGCGGCGCGCAGCCTGAATTTCGTAAGGCTCCATCCGAGCCCCTCTCGGGGACCAGTGCGCCCCGATTTGGGCCTGCTTAATCACCGAGCCGCCGTGCGCTCGCCAGCGGCAGGTCCGGGGTGCCAAAAGCGGCGCGAAACAGGCCGCCGCAGACTCGACGTCGACTTGCCACGTACCTTCGAAGCCGCGACCGTTTTCGCCTGCGCAGATTCTGCCGCATACAGGGTTTGCGAGAGGCAGAGGTACTTAAACGGAATCTGGTAATCGCCCGGCGGTTTGACGAGTTCACGGGTGCGGCGCCAATCAGAAGACCCAGGTAAGGCTCGCTCATGGGAATTCTCTAACGAGTGACCTCATCTGGTCACCCGCGGCCGTAAGATGGCAACGCGAACTGGCGGTAGTTAGCCGGCGCCGGCTTCCGGGGGAGCGGCTTCGGTGCTCCAATCCGACTCGCTGAAATCGTATCCCTCATTAAATTGCCTCAACACGGCAACCTGGCGCGCGGTCGGGGTCGCATCCCGGCCCAGACCTGTGATGGTTTGGCGCCCCCAAATCCTGAATGGGATCGAATTAAACTTCCCAATGGCGGGTGACCCAGAAGAGTCGAACGAGTCGGATTGTAGGCAATTCGAGCGGCATGACTTGCTCCTATCGCTGGTCCAGATTTCCCTCCTGAATCCCGTCCCAAAAGGCGATCCTTTTGGGACAAGGGAACAGCAGCCTGCCTACTATTTCACAACGATCACGGAGTCCGGGTGTGTGTGCCGCCACCGGAAATAATCCTCCCTCTCCGGGCCTCTCACGTCCCGCCATTCACGATACTCCTTGTGCTGGTCTCCCAGGTAGGAGCGGTAGGCACGATCTTCCTGGCCGTTCCACACGTGATAGTCGTGCCCCGCGTGGTCGTAGTATCGCCTGTTATCGTAGTACTTCTTGTTGTAAGGGTGGTCGTCTCCGTCAGCCCTCACCACAATAGGGGCGATCAATGCGGTGCCCAGCAAGAGCCCGCCCAGAATCAGTAAACGATGCATGTTGTTAGCCTCATCGCAAGCACATGCATGCCGGTGGCCGTTCCGTTAGTTAGCGAGGCGCCTCCGGTTGCCGGACGCGTGTCTCACGAGCGTCCAGAAGCATATTGTTGGTCTCGGCACTCGTTACCAAGCTGGAGTTTCCGGGTGGTTAGCCTTCTAACAGAAGTTTTGAGGGGCAAGCAAGTTCGGCACCTCTCTGCAGGTTCTGCATCCCGGCAGAGTATCATTCCCCGAAACTTGCCTAACTAGACCAGTCGACGCCTAATTCTTATCTACCACTCCCAAGCAAGTTGGTCCATCCCGTGCAGTGGCAGCGCCCGTATCTCATGTCGCGTCACTAAAGGAGAGGAAATATGAAATCGCTCAAACCACGGTTCGCTTTGTTTACGGTATTTGTGATCGGAATTCTCGCTGGCTGTTCCACGACGTCGTCGAAATCGCCGGATGTTTCCGCTGGCATACGCAAGTCGCTCGACCAGGCCGGCTTCAAGAATGTTTCCATCAGTCAGGACAGGGACGAAGGTGTAGTAACCCTGAGTGGCCACGTCCCATCTGAAGGCGAGAAGTCACAAGCCGAATCCATTGCCAAGTCGATTGCAGGGAACCAGGTTGTATCGGACCAGATTGCGGTCATGCCGGCTGGCGCCGAAAGCGATGCCAGAACGGTGAACTCGGATCTGGATAGGGGCATCGCGAACAACCTGGATGCCGCTCTCATCCAAAATACCCTTCACAAGGATGTAAAATACGAGGTCAAAAACGGCGTCGTCACGCTGACTGGCGAGGTCGACTCTCAATCTAAGGACACACAGGCCGAGACGATCGCGTCTGCGGTTCCAAATGTGCTTCAGGTCGTGAACGAGCTGCAGATTAAGGATCAAAAGGCCACATCATCAAGGTGAGCGCATAGGGCTACTTTGCACGGCCTGCCCGCCGGAGAGCGATGATCGCCACGATGGGCACTCACGTGCACTACGAGGGGAGCGATGCCTACAACGCGACCGATGAAGTCTCTATTGCTTCTGACGGCGGTATTGTTCTGCTTGCCGGCTGGCGCCCAAGTGCGGAGGGCAAGCCGACTGAAGGCGGGGGCGGGCGCCTCCGAAGCCGCTGAAATCAACGATTCAACTCAGTCGCGCGCCATCGGTCCGAATGCCAGAGGCGCGCCAGTGGTGCGTGCACAGATCCTGTTGGATCGCGCCCATTTTTCCTGCGGCGAAATCGATGGCAACTACGGCAGCAACCTGGAGAAGACCGTGGCCGCCTTTCAACGCGCCCGCGATATTCCCGTCAACGGCGTCGTGGGGCCGGAGACGTGGGCCGCGCTCAATGCGGACCAAGCGCCGGCGCTGTTCACCTATACGATCGCCGCTGAGGACGTGGCGGGACCGTTCGTCAAAGTGCCCGCGGGACTCATGGAACAGGCCGCGTTGCCATCTCTCGGATACGAGTCGCCACTGGAAGGACTGGGCGAGAAGTTCCACGCCAACCCGAGCCTGCTGAAGGCACTCAATCCGGAGAGCCGTTTCGATCAGGAGGGCGAAGCAATTCTGGCGCCGAACGTAGTAGTGCCACCGCCCGGTCACGCGGCTTCGGTCGTGGTTTCCAAGTCCGATAGCTCAGTCACAGCTTTGGACGCTGAGGGAAAGATCCTGTCCTACTACGTGGCGACGATTGGGAGCGAGCACGATCCGCTGCCGATCGGCGATTGGAAAATCAAAAAAGTGTGGCCGAATCCCGTATTTTATTACGACCCGGAGCTTTTTTGGAATGCGAACCCTTCGGATCAGAAGGCACAGATCCAGCCTGGGCCGCGGAACCCGGTGGGCGTCGTTTGGATGGATCTCTCGAAAGAGCACTATGGCATTCACGGGACGCCCTCTCCGGGAAAAGTTGGCCATGCGGAGTCGCATGGCTGCATACGGTTGACCAACTGGGATGCACTCGAGTTGTCCCATATGGTCAAGCCCGGAACGCCTGCCATCCTGAGGGAGTAGGACATGCGCGAGAGGCCGGTTACCGTTTTTTTCGCGGGTTTTGTCTTCGGTCTTGTATTCCTCGCGCTGGTCCTCTGGCAGACCGGAATCTTACGGACCAGCAATGCCTCGGCTGCGCCAGGCACGCCGCTGGAGTCCCAGACGCAGTCGGCGCCGACGCCGGATACACGCCGCTCGCATGTCTCCGCGACGCCCGTAAATCCGCCGCCGGCGAACGGCGCCGGTCAAAGCCTGCCTGAGCAGACGTTGATCGAACGCAGGATTATCATTCCGGTGCAGGGCGTCCACCCTGAGGACCTTCGGGACAACTTCAGCGATACGCGCGGCGGCCACCGGCACGAAGCGACCGACATCATGGCCCCGCGTGGCACGGCCGTGTTGGCGGCCGATGACGGGAGTGTCGTGAAACTATTCCTCAGCAAACCAGGCGGCCTGACGGTCTACCAATTCGACGACAGCCGGACCTACTGCTACTACTATGCTCACCTGGAGAATTACGTGCCGGGGCTGAAAGAAGGCACACACTTGGGGAAAGGCGACCTCTTGGGCTATGTAGGCAGCACCGGCAACGCATCGCCCGATGCCCCGCACCTGCATTTCGCCATTTTCAGACTGGGTCCGGAACGTCACTGGTGGGAGGGCGCACCCATCGACCCCTATGGGTTCCTTACCGCTTCCAAATAGCAAGACAACTTAGCCGGCGATAAACGCCGATAAACGCTGATGCCTGCTGATCGGCGTTCATCGGCGGCTAAGTCGCCTTTAGAGTTCTTTGGCGGCTGCAACGATCGCCCGAGGATCATCCTCGCACAGAACGTTGGAATCCGTCAGACTGTGAATGTGCTCCAAAGCCTGCTTGAGCGTGGTAACGACTGTGTTAGCGAAAGCATTTCCGAGTCTTTCCTGATAGTCCGCGCCGCCATCGGAGAAATGCCATAAGCCTATGACGATCTTCAAGTCCGGAAAGCGTGCTTGCAATCGCCTGCTCAGGGTGCGAGCGTTCATCAGAGCAAAAGGCGGCAGCGCACAGATGCAGACTATATCGCCGGTTTGATTGGACAAATCTTGCATGACCGCCACTGGTGAGTCCGCTACCGAAAAAGATAGCGCGGCATACCCGGCTTGCTCCAGAAGTTGCGCCAACATCGCGCCAGTAATCTCGTCTGCATCGTCCTTGGCAGGAAAGCAGATAACCCGGACATTCGAGCCGAGGGTTCCAATTGCGGGGTCCGATTGCTTTTGGCGGGGAACGTCCCCATTGGTTTGGCTCGCTACTAGTTGCTCCGCGCGGTATCCCGCCAGCTCGACTATAAACTCATTAATACTTTGGAAGATGAATGCTTCCTTCGTTTGATCCAGAGCGCCCTGATGCCGGTCGTGCTCCGCCATGCTTAGAGCGGGGATGATGACCTCGTCGTACAGGTCGACTAGCTGGCCTTGTTTAAGAAATGCGTCGATTACCGTTTGCGCCTCCTTTTGATCCATAGCCAGGAGCCGCTGATACAACTGAGCTTCGCGCACAAGGACTGGTTCATCGCCCAGCACAATATTCAGAAATGACAACTGAGGAACGTACCTGCCGAGCACCAGCAAACAGACGGTCAGAGGAGTAGACAGTATCAATCCCACCGGCCCCCAAAGCACTGTCCAAAAGACAGCCGCGACCAGAATAGCCAGAGAAGAAATTCCGGTGTGAGATCCGTAGAGCCACGGTTCAACCAGGTTGGACAGGATCAACTCGATCACTAGAAAAAGACATAAAGTCAGCACGGGCCGCGTCCAGCCATCGAAGGCAGCCAACGCCAGGATCAGAGGCAAGGAGCATCCGATCAAAGGACCGGCGTAGGGAATAAAGCGCAGCGATCCTGCCAGCACTCCCCAGAGCAAAGCATTGGGCACGCCGATGAAGTAAAGGCCGGTCGCGATAAGCACGCCGTAAGACGCGTTCACGATGAATTGCATCAGGAGGTAGCGGCTCACGCGTTGTGCCGCGTCATCCAGCGCCTGCGTCATAACATTCAACTGTCTCTGCCCCGCCAGCCGAAACAGCCGGTTTCTAAGGTCTTCGCGTTTCATCAACATGAAGATCGTAAAAACGATGACGATAGCGGCGGTGCCCAGCGGAGCGACCAGTGGACCGAGCAGGTCGCGGAGAGATTGAAGGGCGCTGGCCGGAGGCTCCACAAGCTCCACCGGAACCGGATGCACCCCGGATGGTAAGGGAGGACCGGCCTTCGTGCTTTTTGCTGGTTGCCTGGAAACCGGCGCCGGCTGATTCGGCGCAGTGGTGGACAGCTCTTTGGTCAGCTCTTGCACGTTATCGGTAGCCTTGGCCAGACTTCCACCCTTCGGTCCATGAATAGATTGGAGTTTCCTTTGGATGTTCTCCCGATAGTTGGGCAGGTCGTTGATGACATCGATTAGTTGATTTGAGACGACCCAACCGATGCCGCCGATCAAGCAAAACGAGATCATCATTACGATCAGAACAGCGGGTAGCCGGCCCAACCGCCACATTTCCAGCCGTTTTGCCAGGGGAGCGAGCAGAAAACTCAACAACGCGGCCAGCGCCAACGGAATCAGCACGTTTCTGGCGAAGTAGAGAGCCGCTATCGTGACGATAGAGGCGACCACAGGTACAAACTGGGAACCTGATGGTAAGCGGCTAAAGTGTGTCAGAGGCTTGACCTCGCGTTATGGATTGCGATCATATCAACTGGATCCTGTGAAAGACGGTGGGCCCCTGTGTCATCGTCACTCCGACCTCGGAAAAGACATCTTGGCCTCTTTCACGCTGTGCGTCTGCCATAGAGGCGCATCTTTCCCCCCTCGATTCACCTCGCTTCCATCTGCGAAACGATCGGTGAATCAGTCTGAAACTCGCGGCACTTGCTGTAGCTGATTTCCTGTTCGATACGCATCACTTTCAGCAGCCCAAGACGGGCTGAGCCGGATGCCCGCACGCGGCGCGGTAGCCAAACTTCGTCATTCACGACTGTCGCCGAAGCCAGGAACAGCAGCAGCGCGCGCGTCTGGAGCCGGGCGTCCATTTTGGGTCTTGGTTTCCTTTCGTGCGGCCTAGTCGAGTTGCGGTGCGCCGCTACTATCGTTCACTCCAACTTTGCTAAATTTTGTGATTCGCACGTCCATGGAGCAATCCGGTGACCACGATTGGGGCGAACCGTGCGTGGGCGCGACACGCGGCGGCAGGGCTACGCCACGCCAGCAATGGATCGCAGTCTCTCCACCGCCCACTTCGTTCGGTGGCAACCAAGTTCCCCGACTCCTACGCGACCGGCAACGAGCTTTCTTGCGTGATGGCAGTGTTGCCACCTGGTCCGGACTCTCGCGCCGTCAAGTGTTGCAGGTCGCTTTGGGATCCCACAGTCTTCGTATAAACCTTACTGAACTCAGCACCCCAAAAAAACAACTGCGCCGAGTAGTATACCCATAACAACACGACAATTGGCGAGCCGGCAGCACTATACGTCGACCCAAAACGAGTATTCGCGAGGTACAGCTCGATGAACTGCTTGCCAAGCATAAACAGCAATGACGCGATCATGGCTCCCAGGGCGACGTCGCTCCACTTCAATATGACGTCCGGAACAATCTTGTAGAGGGCCGCAAACAGCACCACTATCACTAGATACAGAATCATAAACCTGGCGGCCGGCGGCACAGCGATCCGCATTGCCGCGATCCAGGCGTTCAACACCAGAGAAACCAGCAGCAGGAAACCTATCACCAGCACCGTCGCAAACGAATAGAACCGATCCTTGATCACCCGAATGACAGTGGCGGCGGTAATTCGGTCGGGGGGAAGCGGAACGTGCCAGATCGCGTTCATCGCGTCGTGCAACTCTACGAACACGGAGGAAGAGCCAAATGCCAGGGTCGCCAAGCCCAGTAAAGTCGCTATCACACCTACTCGGGGCTGGTAGGCGCGCATGACGACTTCCTGAATTGTCCGCGCTACGTCAGGTCCGGCCATACCTTGGATTTCCGAAGCGAGCCGACCTTGGGCGGCCTCCTGCCCATAAATAACAGCGGCCACCGCGACGGCTATTACGACAACGGGAGCCAGCGACAGCAGGGTATAAAATGCGAGGGAGGCGCCCAGGCGCTGAGCATTATCGTGGATCCATTCGCTCAGCGCCTCTTTGAACATGCCCGGTAAGGCTTTGAGTCGCAACCATGACACGGCGGTTGCCCCTAGTGTTGTCAACTCTGGCGCCATGTGAAGCTCAAGCTCGACCACGACAGCAGTCTCGAAAGCGAGTGCTGCCTGACAACCGGTCTATCGGGAGCCGGCAGCCGTGAGTTCCGCGTGTTGGACCGGGTGCAGCGCGATTTCCACCGCGCGTGTCGCCCTCAGAATGTCCTTAGCTTTGGCCACCTCGTCCGCCGTGCCGTGAGCCACGATGACAAACTTGTCCGACTTGAGCGCCAACTCGTATTTCACGATGCTGTCTTTAGGAACGCCAATGCCGTAGAGCCCAGCGCCGATGGCGCTCACTCCACCCACCACGACGGCGCCTTCGAGAGCACCGATAATCCAGGCGACCAGGGGGCCGGCTACCAACACAGGCCCGATGCCTGGAATGGCGAAGGCCGCTGCTCCGAACAGCAGGCCCCAGATACCGCCCCAGAAGGCGCCGAATTTTCCCCAGTACTTCATCCGGTCGCCGGTATTGTAGTACCCTACGACGTGCTCATCGGTATGATAGTCCTTGCCGACGATAGACAGTTTTTTCATGTCATACCCCGAGCGCTGCAGTTCCTTGACGGCTTCCTCCGCTTGGGAGTGGTTAGCGTAAACGGCTACAACTGCGTCCATTTTTTCAGGCATTTCCATATTCCTTTCTTTCTCTCAAACCTATTGAGTTACATTTTCGAAGCGGCGGAAAGCAGAAGGCCGCGCCGCAAAATTGAATGCGCCGGCCCCTGGGGCCCGCAGCCTGCGGGGCCCCGCGGACGGGTATTGGACCTTAAAACCAACGCCGACGGCCGTAATAACCGCCGCCGCCTAGTAATATCACGATAAGCACAATAACCAAAATGGTCAGCATTGACGATCTCCTTTCCGCTGAAACGCTGTCTTTCTACTTACCTGGCCGCTATGGGTGAGCCAATCTCGGTGCCAATGATCTCACCAGAGATGACCAGCTCCACGCGCCGGTTTTGCTGCCGGCCCGCAGCGGTGTCATTTGACGCCACCGGCTGGGTTTTTCCAAAACCCCTGGATGTAACAGAGGTGGACGCCATTCCTTGTTCGGTGAGATAGTCGCGAACTGCCTCGCCACGCTGTTCCGAGAGCCGCTGATTGTAGTCGTCGCTGCCGACGCTGTCGGTATGACCCTCTACGCTCAGCCTCAGACCCGGGTGGCCCGAAACGATGCCGGCGACCTTGGCCAGTTTCTCGCGCGCTATAGGCCGCAACGAGTATCTGGCCGTGTCAAAAAGGACATCCGACATGTTCACGATTAGCCCACGGGCCGTATCGCGAGTCTGCAGAATTGCGTTGAACTGGGTCAATAGCTGGGCGCGCAACTCCGCCTTCTCAGCCTCCGCTTGTGCCTTCTCCTTCGCGGCGCGGTCCATGTCAGCCTGGGCGGCAGCCCTCTGCGCGTCATTTTCCCGCTTCAAACGGTCAACCTCGATCTGCGCCGCCGTAGCTTGCGCGTCATTCTCCCGTTTTAAACGGTCGGCTTCGGCCTGTGACGCAGCGGTCTGTGCCTCATTTGCGCGCTTCAAACGGTCTGCTTCGGTCTGTGCATCTAACCTGGCGGCCTCCGCGTCGCGCGCCACGCGCTCACTTTCGGACTGGGCGGCAGCCCGTTCGCTCTCCGCGCGAGCTTCGCGCTCCACGCCGGCTTGCCGCTCGTTGGCCAGCCGCTCCTCTTCAATCTTCTTTACGGTGATAATCCGGGAATCTTCGGCCATTTGGACGGCCTCTCGCGCTACTGTCCCAATGGGTTTCTTGCCGGCCCTCCCCTGCAAATACCCTTCTGCGTTTTCCAGACCCTGGACGGCCTTCTGGAAAGTCTCAGCCGCGTACTGCGGGGCGCCGGTCCAGCGCGCGATCTGAACCGCATTTCGAGCTTCGTAGAGCTCCAACGGCACTTTTCGATCCAGGATGATCGGCCTAATCTCGGCTGGGTTTACGTTAAGGGTGTACTGACCCCTCTGTAGCAGTTCGAACTTCGCATCGACCTCTTCGATGGTACCCGTTGTATCCGACCTGACGAAGTTCTCCATGACTACCACATCGCTGGGTTGCGTAACCGCGAAATATGGCTCCGCGGTCACAATCAAACCGAAAGACTGTAACTCGGTAGTGGCGTCCAACTTGCTATTGTCGCCGTTCAGAAGGACTTCGCCCACGTTGGTAGCGCGCCCCTCGGGGGTAATCGCCCACATGACGTATGTGAGGTACTCAGGGCCGTAAGTGGTAGCCGGCTGCAGGTCGTGCATGCGCGCATCGATCTTGATCACGCCTTGCTTGCTCTCCACTTTGGCTTCGCCCCGCGCCGCGGGCATCAACGCGGTGCCCCGGAAATCGATGTTCGTGGGACCACTGCGGTGATTGTAATTGATCGCCTTCGTGGTACGCGCCACCACGGTTACGCGATAGATGGGCACGGATGGCGCGGCAGTTACTGCAACGCCCGACTGTTGCGTCGGATTGGGAGCCTGCGGCGTCTGCGCCGAGAGAATTCCGCACCCGACCACTAGAAATATCCCGATCGTCTTCATATTGTTATCTCAGCTTTCTTTTTTGCTTGGCTCATTAGTTGAGCTGTGAAATGGTCTTGGGCAGCCGTAGCGAGTAACGGTTCAGCAGGCCCAGCAGCCGCGAGGCCGCCTTAGGCGCACGGATGCCCTCAGTCACGATAGCCCGGTTTTCCAACTTTTTGCCGTAGAGCGCGGCATTATCATCCAGATCTTCGCGAAGCGTCGCGCCTTCCAGAGCGAGCCCGGCAAACAGCCCCTGGGATCGCGACCACGAGAGAATCTCCGCCTTCATTTGTACGTCGGTTTGAGCTGTCGCCGTGCGTCCGACTGGGCCCGCAGCCACTGAGCCTTCCGCGCCCAAAGTGAACTTACTGGAAAGGAGTTTGCCCTCGCCACCCTGGTTCATCACGAGCATGATCAAATCGGTCTCCGAGCCGCCAATCTGAAAGCCAACACTGCCGCCTTCAATGCGGACTGCGGCCGGCGCTGACCAGCCTTCCCCGTCTCTATTCCGGCAGGACAAGAATCCTTTTCCATACTTCCCGCCGACTAGGAAAGCCGCGGTCTTGAGCCCAGGCACAATGACGATGCAGTGGGCTTTTTCGAGCAGATCTTGTGGAATGCCCTTATCCGGCGTCGCCATGATCTCCGAGAAGACCACCGCAGCCTCGCCCAGCCGCTTTGCGGGCGCCTTGTCCATGGCCAGCAGCGGTGTCAGAGCCAAAGCAGTTACTACAATCAGTTTCATTTCGATTCCTTTCCTATGGCTGTAAAGTTATCGCGACGGGTGTCCTAGTGCACGCGCCGCACCACATCTTCTAGCCGTTAACGAGTAATGCCGGGTTGAGCGCAGCGTGGCACAATGCAGGGGTAAGGCCGCAGGGCGGCGATGTCACAGGTTGTTAGCGTTGCCAGGAGTCCGGAGGACGGCTAGGCTTGGACCGAGGGAGAAAACGCGAGCCCAGTCTCGCAGGGTCTTGGCGTTACGCGAGAGCTGGGTCTTCACGGCGAGTGCAGATCTGTCACTAAAGTGCAGTTCTTGCCGATTCCACCTGCGCCAGCCAAAGCCGATGTTACTCTGGCGTGGCTGCCTTCGCGTCGTTTTTGAAAACCTTGAGACGGTTTTGCAGAGTGCGCAGACTGATCCCGAGTATCGCGGCGGCGTGCTTGCGGTTGCCATGCACGTGCTCGAGGGTAAGTTTGATATATGCTTCGTCCAGTTTACTGAGCCGCTGGCCGGGCTGAAGGATGATTGGACCATCACCAATCGCCAGGGGCGTGTTGGAATGAAGTTTCCTGCCGAAGTTAGGAGAGGGAAGGTGATTCAGCCCAATCACGCCGGCGCCAGCCACGATGATCGCGCGCTCGATCACGTTGCGCAGTTCCCGTGCATTGCCAGGCCAATCGTACGCGGCAAAAGCGGCCAGCACTTCGGGAGCAAGACCCGTAACGCGAGTGCTATGTCTCTTGTTCAAAATCTGGATCATGACCTCCGCAATGAGCGGAATATCTTCCTTTCGCTCGCGTAGCGGCGGAAGCGAGATTTGAAACACGCTCAACCGGTAGTAGAGCTCTTCCCGCAATCGGGTTCCCGCGGCCTGGCTGGTGGCGGCAAGCACACGCGCATCTACCGGAACTTCGGTTTTAGCGCCAAGTTTTCGCACCCGCAAGTCTTCGAGAACGCGCAGGAGCTTTGGCTGGGTAGATAGCGGCATCTCGCTAATCTCATCCAGAAACAAAGTGCCGCCGTGAGCCTGCTCAAAGCACCCCGCACGACGCTCCATGGCCCCCGTAAAGGCGCCCTTCTCGTGGCCGAACAGCTCGCTCTCGATGAGGCTCTCGGGCAAGGCGGCTGCATTGATCGCGACGAAGGGGCCGTCACCGCGAGGGCTGAGCCTGTGAATCTCACGAGCGACCAACTCCTTCCCAGTGCCGCTCTCTCCGGTGATCAAAACCGCAGCTGTAGTGGGCGCCACCTGCCGGATGATCGAGAAGACTTCTTGCATGGCAGGGGACGCTCCTACCAAGTCTCCGAGCACGCCACGAAGTCTCAAGTCCTGGGTAAGCTCTTCCGTTTTCTGTAGAGCTCGCCTATGGCGAATCGCGCGATCCAGAAGGATCCGGAATGCGCGCGACTCTACCGGCTTCTCAAGATACCAGAATGCATTGAGGTCATGAACGGCAGATAGCGCCTTGTCCATGCTGCCGAATCCAGTGAGCACGATCGCCGGAGTACGGTCGCCGCGTTCCTTCAAATGCCGGAGCAGCTCGAAGCCGTCCATACGCGGCATGACCAAATCCGCAATGATGACGTCCGCATTGAAGGTGTTGAGGCGTTCCAGCGCTTCCCGCCCATCCGCGGTTACCTGCGCCTCAAACTCTCCACCGGAAAGCATGGCCATCAAGGCAGCCCGCTGGCGCTCGTCATCATCGACGATGAGGATTCGGCCAGAAGTGGCGGGCTGTCGGGGCACTAAGGTCTATTCTACCAAGTCGCGTGGGGAACCGTTCGCCGGAGGCTCCGGCGCCAGCCCCCCCCTTTTCCGGGCCAGTTCCCCGCCCTCCGCTTGCTGAATGAAGCGCAGGATGTCGAAGGTCTTCTCGGCCCGGTCCGGGAAGAAGCTGTTTATCGCCTCCCGCTCATTGTCAAACAATTCGAACGCGAGGGCCAGCCTGGTTAACGACAAAAGCTCCAGATGCGCCCTGTTCAGGTTGAATAGCGCCAGCCTGCCGCCGGCCTTTCTAATCCTGGCCAGCGCAAATACCAATGTCCCCAGGCCAGTACTATCAAGGTGGCTTACGTGTTTGAGATTCAACGCGATGTTAACCTTGCCAGCCTCGTGCAGCACGCGAAGCTTGTCACGCAGTTCCAAATCCGGGGTACCCGAGGTGAGCGGGCCTTTCAGGTCGAGAATGACGATGCCTTCGCTCTCCCGCTGTTCGATTTCGAAGCTCATGGCCGACCGTTTTCGGCGACATCAACAAACAGGTCCGAGCCCCAAACGCACCCTAGTCCGAAGGAAAGGCTATGCCAGTATCCGCCCGTGCGGAACGCATGCCTCGTCCGACTCAAAACCCGCCTTGCGGAATCGAAAAACATCGTGAGTCCTGGCGCCGGCGAGCGTAGAGCCGTACCGCGCCGCCGGGCGCGGACTGTCGGCGCTCGCGACACCATGCACCAGTTTAGCATTCAGATGGCGCGCAGACTGCCGCGAGGGCTTTCCATTTCCGAAACTTCCAGTTATCGTGGAATGCGGTAACTGGTGATTTGTCCCCATAATCCGACCACCTGCAACACCCAAACGCCGACGGCAACTACGACGACAACGTTCAGAATCGCTTTGATGCTGGAAGCCATGGGAATAAACCGATTGATCAACCACAGCGCAACGCCTACCACGATGAGCGCCACAACGATATTTAGTAAAGGCATGTTTTCGATACTCCTGAAGGCTATCTAAAGCACTTTCTTGGCCACTTGCCGGGATGGTCGTTTGCGTATTTCGCAGGCATCCGCGAACCAACTTGTGGAAACCTCCCTGAAGCAACGGCAGCTACTTGCCAGCATTAGAAACCAATCCCGGCATCCTCACTGTCTTGCAGCCCTGTAGAATTGCTCTGGTTCGAGCCGGACCCACCCGAATCGAGACTGAAGAGCGGTCCTGTTTCAGGTTAAGTCACCGGCTGCCGGTTAGTGCCCTTCAGGCGCTACGACGACATCTGGATGGCTGTGGCGCCACCGGAAGTAATCTCTCTGCTCCTAGTTGTTTTGCCTTTGTCCAGTCATGACTCACCACATGCTGCTCTACCAGGTAACGATGGTAAGCCTGGTCTTCCTTCCCGTTCCACTCATGCCAGTCCTTGGAGTCCCGGTCGTAGTACCGCTTGTTTTGCTGATGATTGTCGTCATCGGCCCTCACGACTACAGGGTGAGCAAGCACACACCCAGTAAACAAGCGCTCAAAAAACGCTTCATATTGTTGTAAGTCTCCCGATCTGGACGGTAGGCAGGCTAATAGCCATTCGGGTTGTGCGGCGCGGGATAGGGAACTTTCGGCCTCGCGTTAGCGTGACGATGCCGCTGCCTGGGCCTTCAGCGAGTCCTCATCAGACTTGCAGGAGGTGGTGAGCCGGCTCGCCGCCGAGCGGGAGCGAGGAGCAATCAAAGTTACCAGAGCAATGCCGGCTCCTAGTCCGGTCAAGAAAATGGACAGTGAAAATAGCATCTTATCGGTCATGTTAGCCGCCTCGCCTAATAGAGCTCATTGCGACCTGCCATCCGACTTGGGCCGTGGCACCATCGCGCGGTGCTGCGGCCACCATCGGGATTCGCAACTAAGCAGGACGTGTTGGCCCTAAATAACGGACCGGCGTCCCTGAAACAGGCGGATCAGCACTACAATTACCGCCAGGATTAGCAAAATGTGAAGGAATCCACCCATGGTGTACGAGGTGACCATTCCCAGGGCCCACAATATGAGCAGAATCACGCAGATCGTCCAAAGCATGTTGTCGCGTTCCTTATTGACGCTGCCATGATCCATTGCAAGAGCCGGCCCAAACAAACCAACCCGCTATCTGGACGTTTAGGCATTGATGCCGAGGGCGTGGCCGAAACTCGCCGTGGTGCAGAACCTGCACTCAAGTGCGGATCTTGCCGCTCGTTTCACGCGGCCAACGGACCCCGCCGTTGCCGGCCCGACATCACAAACTGGCGCTTGGTTAGCATCCGGTCATGAAGCTTGCGGCTTTCGTAGTAATGAGTTTATCGCAGCGTCTGGCACTGCCTGGCCGGTCGCGATGATGGCGGCGCGAACAGCCATGGCAGCCGTCGGATACGAGATTCGGTTCGACGGTTGCGTGCCTCCCAAACGCTCGATTCGCGCCCTGATTCCATTGATCCACCGATCGACTGGAAAGGGCCAGCCCAGTCGACTTCTACGAAAAATCACTTGCGACTCAGGAAAGATCTCAAACTCATTGCCGTCCGCCAGTTTGACGAGGGCACTGGAGTGCGCGGACGTGGTGACGATTTCTTCCGATTCCAGATCGCTGCCGCGGTTTAACAGACGCGACCGTCCGTTCCAATGAGCCGAGGCGTGTCCCAAAACGGCAAGAACTCTGGCGGGGGGAGGCGCAGCGACCATCGACCCGCCTTGCTGGTAGGTTGCGTGCACCATGTTCAGCGCCCAGAAGATTCCGGCAGCCACGATCACAACCGGCGGCGCCGTCCCACGAGCCGCGCCGTGGAGGTGGTAACTGCCGATCGCGCTTATCATCGATTTGTTCTTCGCGGTGCTCATCGATTTGGTCTTCGCGGTGCTCATCGATTTGGTCTTCGCGGTGCTCATAGGATTCGTACTCCACTGCACTTGTCTTGCCGCAGCGAAGGCCGACCGGGTATACCGGCCCCTGGGCGCAAAAAGCTGCCATCTGGTGCACGGGTGAACCCGCAAAATGACTTCCGATTCGAGCGCTGTTCTTGCGTTGTTCGCCGAGAAGAATTCCTGAGGCACATGAATTCCCTGCGGCCCACGCCGGAAATGGTGACGTACGTGCGACAGGCCGATCGGCAATCGGCTGGGTAGTATCCAGAGAGGTAACGCACATGCCTGCGACGGGTCGGGACACGCGGTTGGCTCTATTGCTCACATTGATTTCCGTGCCGGGCTTGCCCCTTTGCGCGGACGTATGCAACCCAAAAGACCTTCAAGGGCCCTATGGATTTCAGCTCTCCGGTGAAACGACCATTTCCGGCGAGTCACAGCCGGTTACCAACCTCGGGCGGGTGGTTTTCGCTGGGGACGGAGGGATTAGCGGTTACTCGACCGTGATGTTCGCCGGGCTCCTCTTGGGCAATCCTGTTACTGGAACTTACGAGGCCGGCTGGGATTGCGCCGTCTCCTGGAGCTTGCAGGACGATTCGGGCGCCTTCCAACATTTTAGCGGCGTCGCGATGGATGAGGGGCGGAGGGTGCATTTCCGCCAGACGGATCCAGGCGGCGCCCAACGCGGCATCATGGTGAAGACGTCGGCTGCCTGTAAAGCACCGGACTTACGGAAAGAGTACGAGTTCATGCTATCCGGCAGCTCCATCCCGATGGTACCTGGTGGGGTTGCGAGCGCCGCAATCGCTGCGAAAGGCCTGATTAAGAGGGACGAGAATGCAAATTTCAAGCTGGTTCTCGAGGACGCCTCGGCAGCCACGACGGACGTCACGATCGCCATCGATGCCGAGTGCATTGTCGATATCGAACTAGGGCTTCCCGCTAAGGACGCTGCGGCCACCACACCGATCAAGCTGCGCGGCATTCTGGTCGATGAAGGGAAAGAGATCTTAGCCATCCAGACCGACCCAGGAGCGATGGTGTCGGTGACTTTCACTGCGCGGTGAAAGAGGATCCCGAAGGCGGAGCCCCTGTTCGGGAAGCGGTCGCCGCCAGACCGCCAGAATACCTCAGCGTCGAAGTGCTTCCGGCGCTCCAGACCGCGCCCCATGTTCGAGGCCCGCCCCGATGGCGCGGGCAGGCCTCCTAGTCAAAGCCTGCCCGGGGAACTTCAACAAGGACTTTGGACTGCCATTCGTTGGCTACAGCGAGACAACGATCGCAATTCTGATGCCCGGATACGTGCGGTTGCAAAGGTAGTATCCGTCGTCGTAATCGATATAAACGTCATCGTCAGCGTACCAATTCTCTGCCCAAGATCCTGGCCAGGGATCCACGAGCATGAACCAAAAGCCGCCGTACGAGAAGCGCGGATATCCGTCGTAGATCGTGGGCTCGCCGTTCATCCGGAACCAGTGTTGACTCCCGAAACTGAGATCGTAGGTGTTCTGGGGAATGTAGTAACCGCCATAGCCTCCCCGCTGCGCCCAAGTGCGATGATCGCGGTTCCAGTTTTGATCGCCGTTCGCCTGCCAGGTACTATGCCCCTGCCAGCCGCCGCCCGTCTTTAGCCATCCCTTCTGCTGTTGCCATGCGACTGCCTGCTGCTGCGAGCGTTGTGGTTGCTTGGTTTGGGAAGTTTCAGCCTGCTGCTTAGGCGCCGGTTGCTTAGTCTGGGCATGCTGTTGCTTGGGCGCCGGTTGCTTGGTCTGGGCGTTCTGCTGCTTCGGTGCAGGTTGCTTGGTCTGGGCGTTCTGCTGCTTCGGTGCCTGTTCTCTGGTCTGGGCGTGCTGCTGCTTCGGCGCCGGTTCCTTAGTCTGGGCGTGCTGTTGCTTCGGCGCCGGTTCCTTAGTCTGGGCGTGCTGTTGCTTCGGTGCCGGCTCCTTAGTCTGGGCGTGCTGTTGCTTCGGTTGTTGTTGCCTGGTCTGGGCCTGCGGCTTCGGCTCCTGCTGCTTCGGTTGCTGTTGCCGGGTCTGGGCCTGCTGCTGCTTCGGTTGTGGTTGCCGGGTCTGCGCCTGCGGCTTCGGTTCCTGCTGCTTCGGTTGTTGTTGCCGCGGCTGCGCTTGCTGCTGCTTGGGCTGCTGCGCGCTTTGTGCGTGCTGCTGCTCCTCCGGGTGCTTCTCTTGCGCGTACGCCGGGACTATCGCCCCGAAAAGCACGATGAGGGCAGCGGTACTTGTAGCTCGAAGGATTTGCATAGTGATCGTCTCCATTAACTGTCGCTATCGGGTATGCACGCAGACGGCCAGTGCATTGCAACGATGCTCCACCGCGCCTGCTGCACCGGCCTTGCCGAACTTAAAGATCCGACACATTCCGTCATGGCGTGGCACCCTATTCCTTTGTTTCGCGAGCGACGTATTCTATGGTCCGTGGGGCAGGCACTTCGCTACGATCCATAACGGCCGCGGCCACACTGTGCGTCCGCTTATCCGTCGCCCCGTAGTCCGCGGCTGCTTCCGAGACAGAGGAGATATTCCGGGCGCCGGTGTCTTTTAGAGTTTTCTTCGCCCGGTTAGACCAATCCTGATTGTCGCAGTGAACGGAGAGGAGAATGCCGCCAAGCCTGATTCTGCCCGCGTACCGCTTGGCGACATATACGGGCAGGCCTAGGCCCGCCAGCAATCCCACGATCCAGCCCAGCGCACCGCCGGCGCCGGCACCAGCCAGAGCAGCCAGCACCGGCCCAGCCGCGACCAGCGGCTCTAAACCCGTGATGGTCACCGTTTGAATGCAAACGCACCAGGCCAATGCGGCGCCAATCACCGCACCCGCTGCCGCTCCGGTCGCCGCTCCCTGCAGCGCCTTGGTGTGTTTCTCGTGCGCGAAATCCTTCGCGCCTTGGCTGTCAGACGACAGAACCGAGATGTCCGCCGCCCGATATCCGGTTTTATGCAGGATGTCGATTGCATCCGAAACGGTTGTTCGATCCTGGTAGATTCCAATGACCGATGTATTTCTCGCCATTTAGTGTTCCTCCCTTTGAGAGTGTCGTGTTTCTATCCGTGCACGAATCTGGCCAAGCGCCAAAGACCGCTGCGACGTGCAGATACGGGGACGAGCACACGTGTAGGTGCAGGATTTGCCCTTGTGAGTGCACAATTTAGCTGGGCGAAGAGACGATACAGGGCCGTCGCGGCAGGCCCGCCCCATCAACCTCTCGAAGTCAAACGGCGGCAAACGTGCCACAGGTTACACCGGAACAACTAGGAGAGAAGAATGAATTGGGACCAAATCGAAGGCAGGTGGAAGCGGCTCACCGGTTCTGCCCGCGAACGTTGGGGAAAACTCACCGATAATGACTGGGAAACGATCGCCGGCAAGAAGGATCAATTGGTCGGACGAATTCAGGAGCGGTATGGAGTGGCGCACGCGGAGGCCGAAAAACAGGCCGACGAGTGGTCGCGCGCGCAGAAGGAATCCGAGCGCGAAAGCCACGCGGCCACCCGTCTTTAGAAATCATGTAAACGGATAAGGAATAGAAATCGATGAAACCGGCTCAAAGGCGAATCGCGAGACTCTGGTGCAGGCTGATGCACACAAAACCAATGTGGCCCTCGCACGGCCAGTACGAGTGCCGTACGTGCGGTCGGCGGTATCGAGTGTGTTGGGAAGAACCTTCACCGCCGCATCGCGCGTGATGAAATTACCGGGCGAAATGCTAAGTACCTCTTCATCTCGCGGACCGCGAAGCATCCCTGTCCCCTATCCAGTGTCCGTGGCGCGCGCTTCAGCGTGCCGCGGCGAACTTCAGTTCGCCGGGTGCGATAGTCGGAAAATGCGGGATAGCCCACGGTAGCTAACTGCAAGTCTCCTCCAAATCCCGGTGTAACTCCACGCCGCTATTGCATTGTGATTCACAGCAGATCCTGCATAACCGGCGGCAGCAATTGCATGAATTTGCGCTAAATCCCTTATTGAAGGCTGGATTTCGGACGCTTTACGCTTTGGTGCCCAATCTGCCTATAGACAACGCGAATCGAAAAGGAGATCGATGACCCATATGAAACATTTCCGAAGTATTGCATTCGCAGCCTTCGCCGGTTGTATCGGCTTTGCGCTGCTACCAAGCCTCCAGGCGGATACCTGGAACAAGAAAACTATCATGACCGTCAATGAGCCGCTGGAAGTGCCGTCCTGCTGCACACCGGACCACACAGTAACGCTGCAACCTGGCGAATATGTTATGGTGCTGGTCGACTCACTCGCAGACCGGCACATCGTCCGGATCTTCGATAAGGATGAGCAGCACGTCATCACCACGATCCTGGCGATACCGAACTATCGCCTGCAGCCGACCGGGAAAACGGTCTTCAAGTACTGGGAAGTCCCCGCAGGCCAGCCCGCAGCCCTTCGTGCGTGGTTCTACCCGGGCGACAATTTCGGGCAGGAGTTCGCATACCCGAAACAAAAGGCCGCGGAGATCGCCGCCTTCGTAAAGACCCCAGTCCCTGCAATCGTAATGGAAACAGTTGCGGTAGACGATCTGAAGACGGCGCCGCTCGTCATTGTGGACGAAAGCGGCAAGGCCAACGAATTGGCAGCATCAACGCCCGAGCAGGCTCCCGAGCCGGTTCAGGCTGCTGCCACAGTTGAGGCCGAAACACCCGCGCCAGTGCAGCCGGCGCCGGAAACGTTGCCCCATACCGCCAGCACCATGCCGCTACTCGGCTTGGTAGGACTCGTGTCTCTGGCCCTTTTTGCCGCTCTTGGATTTCGCACCAGGCGTCCTTGCAAGGCCTAACAGCACGGCGCCTGCAATCCCGCCGTGGTCGTTTTAATGCAGACCACGGCGCGGGGGAACAGTGCCAATAGACATTCTCATCCTCGGGCTGGCGATAGCCGTGCAGACGTTCCCTGCGCAGGCGTCCGCGGTCGAGGCCGATCGGCCGTTCAAGCTTACCGCGACCGCGGAGCTCGTGCTTCTGGATGTAAGCGTCAAAGACGCGTCTGGCGAGCACATCTCGAACCTCAACAGGGAAAACTTCCGCGTGTATGAAGACGGGAAGCTTCAGAAAATAACACAGTTTGGCAGCGACGATGTACCCGTTACTGTGGGCCTGGTACTCGACACCAGCAGGAGTATGCGGCCGAAGTACCGGGATGTAGTTACGGCAGCACTGGCGTTTGCTCGGGCGAGCAATCGAAACGACGAACTGTTCGTCGTGAACTTTGGCGATAGCGTCAGCATCGGCCTGCCCGACGACGTTCCGTTCACGGCCGACATCGACCAACTTCTCAAAGCGCTATCGTGGAAAGTGCCCGCGGGCCGGACGGCTCTCTACGACGCGGTTCTTTTCTCTCTCGATCACCTCGAGAAGGGCAAGTGCGAGAGGAAAGCCCTGCTGCTGGTCAGCGACGGAGGCGACAACAGTAGCACCCATAAGTCCGAAGAGGTCGCGCGCATGGTTCGAGAATCCCGCGCGACGATTTACACGATTGGGATTTTTGATGAGAACGATGAGGACCGGAACCCGGGGCTGCTTCAGCGGCTAGCCCGAGTGAGCGGCGGAGAGGCCTTCTTCCCCGAGCACCTCTCCGAAGTCGTCGGCGTCTGCCGGCAGATCGCCAGCGACATTCGTACCCGGTACACAATCGGCTACGTTCCGGTTCGATCCGGCGAGCGGGGTTCGCTGCGGAAAATTAAAGTGACCGCGTCGACGCCCAGCGGGCACAACCTGGTAATACACACGCGTACGAGCTACTTTCTTCCGGATAGACGTTCCGTTGCGGATGGCGAGGCAAGCCAGAAGCGGGGACTATGACGCTTCGTATTATCATCCCGAAGACAGCCCCTCGGACCGTGGCTCGATACTTCTTCTTAACTCTCGCGATCGCTTGCCTCGGGATCTACAGTTATGCGTATCTTGAGCGGGTCCTGTACCAAGCCTATGAAAGCCGGGAATTCGACCGGACGGCGGACCGCAGCGCCGTTGCCGTCGCCGCGCCTAACGATCACATCGCGCCGATTGGCAGCGTCGTGCGCGCGTCCCGGAAATCCGCGTCGTCGCCGAGGCTGCCGTCTCCAACTGCGCTCATTGGACGGCTCTCGGTCCCAAGACTGCATTTGTCCGCCATGGTGCGCGAAGGCATCGGCCCAAGAACCTTACGGCTCGCCATAGGCCACATTCCGGCGACGGCTCTGCCGGGGCAAGCCGGAAATGTCGGGGTGGCGGGTCACCGCGACACGTTCTTTCGCGGACTAAGAGATTTGCGGACAGGGGACGAGATTCAATTCTCAACGTTGAGCGGCGATTTCAAATACGAGGTCGAGTCGCTCGCCGTCGTCGAGCCGGACGATGTAGGGGTACTCGCTCCCTCATCCGATAACGTGCTTACGTTGGTGACTTGCTATCCGTTTTACTATATCGGAGCCGCGCCCAACCGGTACGTTGTAAGGGCCCGGCAGGTGTCGCCGCCAACGGCGCCACCATTAACTGTGGAATGATGAAGAGGGGCCGGCAATGGTTGGCCGATGGGAGTGAACTTGAACACTTCGGTTATTCACGCCGCCCGAATCGTTGTCATTGAAGACAACAGCTCCGATGTCTTTCTTCTGGAGCGGGCGCTGAATCGGCAAGATCTCCGATTCGACCTGGTTCACTTGCTCAACGGAAGCGAGGCCCTCGCTTTCATCCGCAGGCAGGGAGCCTATACGGATGCGGCAATTCCAGACCTGATCCTGCTGGACTTGAACCTGTCCAAATATACCGGCGAAGACATCTTGCGCGAGATTCACAGCGCCTCACACCTCGGCGGCGTTCCCGTGTGCGTGTGGAGTTCTTCCCAGTCCCGGCGGGACGAGGCTCTGCTCAAGGAACTCGGCGTTTCGCAGTTCATCACCAAGCCTTCCGGACTGGATCAATTCATGGAAATCGGCAAAATCATCAAGGATCTGCTCGCGAGTCACAGAGCCGGATGACGGCGGTTGGACGCTTGTCGGGCCTCCTTGCGAGGTTGGCAAGGGGTTACAATTCAGTCAGTTGGTTCCGTCAACCGCGAGGATCAGGGGCCAGTCCGGATAGCGGTGCGAGATTGGCACAGCGCGTGCTACGCTCTTCGCGAGATCCGTTGTAGGGGTGTGCCTGTTCGCAATGGCGAGAAAGGAAATGGGGGCTGTGGCAAACAAGACCGGCGGTCATCGGTCGAGCGGGGTCGCGCGTTCTCCGCGTGCGCCTGACTCGCCCAGTTCCACGGTGGCACTCGCGCGGCCTACGCCCGAGGAACGCGCCGAAGGCAGTTCCCCCGTCATTGTTGGCGTAGGAGCCTCCGCCGGCGGATTAGAGGCATTCACTGAGCTACTCAGCAATCTGCCCGGCGATACCGGCTTGGCATTCGTCCTGATTCAGCACCTCGATCCGAAGCACGAGAGCCATTTAACCGAACTGCTCTCCAAAGCAAGTAAGATGCCCGTCTCCGAAGTGAAGGGTGAAACTCGCGCCGAGGCCAATCATGTTTACGTGATTCCGCCGCGATCCAATTTGGGACTTTCCGATGGAGTCCTTCTTACCCCGCCCCGTCCGGACAATGGCCGCAACATGCCGATCGACTCTTTTCTCCGCGCCTTGGCGGCAGACCGCGGCAGCAAATCGCTCGGCGTCGTTCTATCGGGAACCGCATCGGATGGGACACTGGGACTCCAGGCGATCAAGGCCGCCGGCGGGATCACGTTCGCCCAGGAAAAGCGGACCGCGAAGTTCGACGGCATGCCGGGAAGCGCGATCGCCGCCGGCGCGGTGGATTTTGTCCTCCCGCCGGCCGGAATCGCGCGTCAACTGGCGGCCCTCGCGCACGATTCTCATGCTCCCATCGAGCTTCGGAAGGCGGCTGGGCCGCCGCTGGATGCGGAACTGGCCAAGATACTCCGGCTGGTGCGGAGCGCCACCGGAGTGGACTTCACGCACTACAAGCACAGCACCCTCCAGCGGCGCATCAAGCGGCGCATGGCTCTCCGCGGATTCGCAACGCTGGAAGACTACCGGCGGGATCTCGAGCAGAGCCGCGAGGAAGTACATGCGTTGTGCGAGAACTGTTTTATCACCGTCACCGCATTTTTTCGGGAACCAGCAGTCTTAGAGGAACTGAAAAAGACGGTGTTCCCCGCGCTGGTTGAGAACAGAGGGCCCGAGGACCCGATCCGGATCTGGGTGCCTGGGTGCGCCACGGGCGAGGAGGCTTATTCGATCGCCATCTGCTTGATGGAATTCCTGAAAGACGCGAAACTGAGCGTTCCGTTCGAGATTTTCGCCACCGATATCAGCGAGACGGCGATCGAAAAAGCTCGCGCCGGCATATACACGGCGGCCGCGTTGGCCCCGGTCTCGCCGCAGCGATTGGCGCGGTTTTTCACCAGAACGGAACGCGGGCACCAGATCGCGAAGAACATCCGTGAGGTGTGCGTTTTCGCCAGGCACAACGTGGCGCAGGACCCGCCTTTCTCGAAGCTGGACCTCATCAGTTGCTGTAACGTGCTGATCTACCTGGGAGCTGTATTGCAGCGCAAAGTGTTGTCGATCCTGCACTACGCGCTCAAGCCGACGGGCTTTCTGGTGCTTGGCCCCTCGGAAAGCATCGGCACGCTTTCCGAGTCGTTTCATCAAGTGGATAAGACTCACAAGATCTATTGCATGCGACCGCCAGCGAGTCTGCCTGCGCCACGCCTGAGCGAAGAACGCCGCGCCGAAGGCCGCGTCGATCTCCGGCGAAGAATTGTCGAGGGCGGGGCGGGGCCAGACGTGCAGAGAGCGGCCGACCGGTTGGTGCTGGCGGAACATGGTCCTCCCGGCGCCATCATTGACGACGATATGAATATCGTTCAGGTCCGGGGCCACACCGCTCCGTACCTCGAGCTTTCGCCGGGTGAGCCGGCCCATAACCTTCTGAAAATGGCGCGCGAAGGATTGATTGCAGGCCTGGGTAAGGCGATCAAGTCCGCCAGGCAAACGAACGCCATAGCCAGAGAAGACGGGTTTCGGATCGAAGGCAGTGGTCACTTGATAGAGGTCGCAATCAAAGTGATCCCGTTCACGGGCTCGTCCTCTTCCAAGGAACGCTATTTCCTGGTCCTGTTCGAGGACGCCGAGCGGAGCGGTGGCCTGGCGGCCGAGCACAAGCCCTCGGCACGCGACAACCGGGGGAGCGCCAGGCTGCGCCGCGAGCTGGCTGCATCCAAGGAGTATCTGCAATCGATCGTCGACGACAAGGCCACCACTCTGGAGGAGCTTAGAGCCGCGAACGAAGAGGCGCAGGCGGGCAACGAGGAGCTGGAAACCGCGCAAGAAGAGCTGGAATCGGCCAACGAAGAATTGAACACGCTGAACGAGGAACTGAAGATCAGCAATGTGGAATTCAGCCAGGTCAACCGGGATCTGACCAATCTTCTCGAAAGCATCAGCATACCGCTTGTGATGGTTGGCCGGGATCTCCGCATTCGCCGCTTCACGCGCGCCATTGAACCGATGTTGAATCTGATCGCCTCCGACGTCGGGCGTTCGATAACGGATCTTCAGCCTCAAATGGAACTCCCCGACCTGCGGCGCTTGCTGTTGGATGCGATGGAGGGCGGCGATCGGAAACCGCGCGATATCCGTGACGCTCACGGCCGCTGGTATTCTCTACGCATTCTCCCATCCGTGGGACCGGATGGCAAAACCGATGGCGCTGTGTTGATGTTCATCGATATCGATGCCGCAAAGCGCGGTCTTGATTTCGCCGAAGCTATTGTAGAGACGGTGCGGGAGCCGCTAGTGATCCTGAACCAGAACCTGCAAGTCATGAAAGCGAACAAGACCTTTTACGAAACGTTCCAGGCCGCGCCGGAGCAGACGGAGGGGCGTCGTATCTACGATCTCGGCAACAGGCAATGGAATATCCCGAAACTGCGCGAGCTGCTGGAAAACCTTCTCCCCGCCCACGCTACGTTCCGGGATTTTGAAGTGACCCACGAGTTTGAGCGTGTCGGGCGGAAAGTGATGCTGCTCAACGCCAGCGAGATCTTCAATCCGAACGCCCAAGCGCGGACCATCCTTCTGGCGATTGAGGACGTAACCGACCGCAAGCGTGCCGAGGAAGCGCTCCGGACCACCAATGCCGAACTGCAGCATTTTGCCTATGCGCTTACGCACGACTTGCAGGAACCTCTACGGATGGTTGTGAACTTTACCGAGCTCCTGGGGCGGGAGTATGCGGGAAAGCTCGGCGAAGAGGCGGACAAGTTCATCGCCTATTCCGTGGAGGGCGCGCTGAGAATAGAGGCTCTGTTGCGGGCCCTGCTTGCCTATTGGGAGATCAACGGGCAGGAACACGACATCTTCGTTTCAATCGACTGCGGAGCTGTTCTCGGCAAAGCGCTGTTCAACCTCCAGGCGGCCATCGCAGAGAGCGGCGCCATCGTGACCTCCGATCCATTGCCAACTGTGGTGGCCGAGGAGGTTGCGCTGACGCAGCTTTTCCAGAACCTCATTTCCAATTCGATCAAGTATAGAGGCGAGGAAGCCCCGCAGATCCACGTCTCAGCCGAGCGAAACGCGGAAGGATGGCTGTTTGCGGTGCGGGACAACGGAATCGGCATCGATCCGCGAGACGTGGGCCGGGTGTTCGGCATGTTCAAACGCTTGCATGGAAGAGAGATTCCCGGCACCGGCATCGGCCTGGCGCTTTGTAAGAAGATTGTCGAGCGCATGGGTGGGCGCATCTGGGTGGAATCCGAAACCGGGCGCGGAGCTACGTTCAAGTTCACAATTCCCAATCACCGCCCAGAGCGCGGACCGCGGCGCGTGGACTGAAATGGGCAAGTCCGGCCAAAACCGCGAAGAAGATGACGTCAAGCACATGCGCTCGGCGCTCGACGCGGAAACGCGCCGATGCCTCGAGGTCCAGAAGCAGTTGGATCGGGCGAACGCAGACTTTGAAGAGTTCGTCTCGATGGCGGCGCACAACCTGCGCGAGTCTCTCAGGGATGTGGCCTCATTCAGTCAACTGATGGCTGAGACCTGTGACGGCCGCCTCGATGCCGATGTCGGCGAATTCCTCAAGCGCATCCAGGAGGGGGCGGCAAGCGCGCAGTCGCTGCTCGCCGATGTGGTCGACTACTGGGCTACGGGTACGGGTGAACGGGAGTCCTCCCGGACCGATATGGAAGCGGTCCTTCGCCAGGCGCTGCTTTCGACGGATAAGCAGATAACGGAACGGAGCGGGATCGTTACACATGACCCTTTGCCGGCGGTCATGGGAGACTTCGGAATACTGGCCATGGTCCTGCATCATCTGATCAGAAATGCCGTCGAGTTCTGCGACACGCCTTCTCCGCGCGTTCACATTTCCTGCAAGCGGGCGGATCCCGATTGGGTATTTTCCGTACAAGACAATGGTCCCGGAATAGATCCGGCATTTCAAGACCGCATCTTCAGGGTGTTTAAGCGCCTGCACGGAAAAGAATACCCCGGGAACGGATTGGGGCTGGCATTCTGCAAGAAGGCCATCGAGCGGCATGGCGGTCGAATTTGGATGGAATCGACACCTGGAGCGGGCTCGACCTTCTATTTCACTCTACCCCCGGCTGATTAGCAATTCTTGCCTGTTGGACGGCAGGAATTGCACGTGGCGCAGGCACTCTTGCCTGCGCTGGCGAGCATTGCTCGCCTGGGACCTGCCTGCTGCGTTGGTCCCAAATCTGCTCACAAGAGGCCCGCATGCATGAACAGTAGTTACAGACCTGTTCCTATTAAACCCAATAAGGAGACATCAATGCCACAAACGAGAGATGCCAAAGGACGGTGGATGCAGAGTGTTCTGGCGGCAGACACTCTCACCGGCGACAAGGTCGTGAATCGTCAAAAAGAGGATCTGGGAACCATCGAACATTTGATGATCGACGTGGAGAAGGGCCGTGTCGCTTACGCGGTTCTTTCGTTCGGGGGATTCCTGGGCGTGGGCGACAAATTGTTTGCCATCCCTTGGAGTGCCCTCACGGTAGACACAGGCGAAAGGCAGTTCGTCCTGGACGTCGACAAGAAGTTGCTCGATCACGCTCCCGGATTCGACAAGGCTCACTGGCCGAACATGGCCGACCGCACCTGGGGAGCCGAAGTCTCGACCTATTACGGCGCCAAGCCCTATTGGACCTAGCGCATGTTGGGGCGGGTGACGCAACCCCCGCCCCTTGCCGATTAAGAAACTTCAGCGATAGGGAGAAAACAGATGAAGTCGAGTATGAAGGACCGGATCAAAGGCAAGTTTCACGAGGTGAAAGGCAAAGCCAAAGAGAAGGCCGGGCACGTCATCAACGATTCTGACTTAGAGTCTAAAGGCCAATCCGAGAACCTCGCTGGCAAAGTTCAGAAGAAAATCGGACAGATTAAGAAGGTCTTTGAACAGTAAACAGGCACGCCCGATTGTTGCCCCGCTCCGCGCTCGATGCTTCCGGTCTAGGCGTGTTTCTTGTGGTGGGTCGATTTTTCATGGGCGTGTTTGGACGCCGCATAAGCTATCGCCGAATGGCTGTAAGCCTCGACGGATTCTCGGTTGGCCGCGTCACGGTCGGCGTTGTCGTGCTGCTCCGCGATGGCGCGATGACTCCTGGCCGCCCTCTCGTGAAGTTCCGCTGCTGCAAGGTGTTCCTCTTTTGGCATATTCTTGCGCCTCCTTACGGTGGCAAGAACCACAGGGCACGTTTAGCTCCAGTCGAAATCGAAATGTCGCCTAGCACTGCTGTTGTTACAAAAGGACGCTGCTGGCCGACGCCATGCACTCCATCGCTCCGAAAATGGGCACCCTGCGAGATCTGGGAAAAGCCGCCGCGCGCCCCGGCGCCCATCGCTATGCCTGCATACCCGTAGCCCTGCCCTGAACTCCGGCTAACCCGTTTAAAATCTGTCCGTTTAGGCTTTGATTGTTCAGAGGCAAGGCACTAACCGGCCCCACTTTGTAACGCAAGAGATGGTCCACCGCTTGCAAGTCTGTGAGTTCCCCAGCCTTTGCGATTGCCCGGAGCTGGAACGGGGGCGTTCATAGAAGGATCAAGGAGGCCAAGAATGTCTGTACCCCAGAGCGAACGACACCGCACCGGACGGGTAGGCTGGCTACGCGCGGCAGTTTTGGGCGCGAACGACGGGATCCTTTCGACGGCGAGCCTGGTGCTCGGCGTCGCTGCCGCGCATGGGACTCACAGCAACGTAGTGGTCGCGGGAGTCGCCGGCTTGGTCGCTGGGGCGATGTCGATGGCAGCAGGTGAATACGTGTCCGTGCACTCTCAGCAGGACGTCGAACGGGCCGACCTCAAGCTGGAACGCACGGAACTCAAAGAAGACGACAAGGGCGAGCACCGGGAACTGGCGGCGATCTACGTCGCTCGCGGGCTCGATCGTTCGCTCGCGAAGCAAGTCGCCCAACAGTTGATGGCCCATGACGCACTGGGCGCGCATGCCCGCGACGAACTCGGTATCTCCAAAACTTTCCGCGCGCGTCCGATTCAGGCTGCGCTGGCGTCGGCCGGCAGCTTCGCTGTCGGAGCGGCTATGCCTCTCCTGGTCACTGCAATGGTCCCGGTGTCGAGTCTCATCTACCTCGTTTCTGGAACCTCACTGCTCTTCCTCGCGCTTCTCGGAGGCCTGGCTGCGCACGCTGGGGGCGCAGGCATCGCGGCAGGCGCACTGCGCGTTACGTTCTGGGGTGCTCTAGCCATGGCACTGACCGCCGGCGTCGGAGCACTGTTCGGAACCGCTGCAACCGGGACTTGAGAATCGCCGGGATTTCCGGCTTACGCGTGTGTCGAATTCTTATCGTGGAACCGGCAGGGAATGCACTTTAGTGCAGCTTCTGCAGGTGTCCGGATGGCCGCTCTTTGGCGGGTTACTTCGTTTGCATACGGCCACGCGCGTGCACTGGTAAAGCCGGAGAGTGGTGACAAATATGATTCAACCGGGAAAGACACATCGCACCTTAGTTGCGCTCATGCTCTACTCCGCTGGCGCGATTAGCGCCTATGGCCGCTCCTCGCTCCGTTCATTGACAGGACAAAGAGGAGAGACTATGTCGTTCCTGGCCTGGATAGTTCTCGGCTTGATTGCAGGGTTCATCGGCAGCAAGCTTGTAAACAGGAGAGGTGAGGGCATCCTGCTGGACATCCTGCTGGGTGTTGTCGGCGCTTTTGCCGGCGGCTGGCTGTTTCATATCTTTGGCGCCTCCGGCGTAAGCGGACTTAACCTCTACAGTCTTTTCGTGGCGGTTATCGGCTCAGTGGTTTTCCTGGTTGTCTATCACGCCTTTAGACGGAGAAGAGCTTGGTAGTGCACTTGGATTGGATCGCAGTTTAGCAGCAAGAAAAGGAGAACGGTTTTATGGTTTCCAAACGATTGATCGGATTAGTTTTTGCAGGCGCCCTGGCCTTCAGCGCCGCGGCGGCCGATGTTGTAGTTCGCGTCGCGCCACCCGCGGCTGTAGTCGAGACTCGGGGAGTGGCGCCCGGCCCCGGCTATGTGTGGATTGACGGGTACCATCGCTGGGATGGCAATGCCTACGCCTGGAACGCCGGAAGGTGGGAACAGCCGCCACGGGCGAATGCCCGCTGGGTAGCGCATCGCTGGGTTCACCGTAGGGGCGGCTACGTTCTCGTGGAAGGCCGCTGGCGCTAGGTCCGGTTCACTCAAGCTCAAATCGGCCGGGTTCTGTGGCGGCGGATGCCTGCGCCGCCAGCCCGGCTTTTTGTCCGAACCATCCAGGCGGGAACAATGATTCGGTTTCTATTCACGGTGATGCTGCTCTGCCCCGTGCTCGGTTACGCGCAATCGGGACCGCAGCCGCCATGCGGTAAGGAACCCGTTCCGCCCTATCCCGCTCTGGATCATGCGCCCATCGTGAAGTTCTGGAGCCCGTCTGATTTCGGCACCGACTGGAAACCGCCCGCGTGTACCGGTTGGCCGGAGGTGGGCTTTTCTTCGTTGATCACCACAGTCGCGCGTTTTCGTTACACCGCTGGATCTGAGGGCTTGCTTCGCCACATCGGCGCGATTTCGGGGCTCGCGGGCATGCGCTATTGGTCGACCACTCACCAGCACTGGGAGACATTGATAGTGAACGCCCACGCCTTAACGGACTCGGAGCCAGCTCACGACCGCCAAGACTTCACGCCCGATGAAATGAAGGAAGGCAAGGTACTTTACTTGGAACAGGCGGATAACCTTTCCGGCACGGCCATCTACCGAATGCACATTGCACAAGCCTCGGCGGACCGGCTGGTCTTCGAGGTCGAGAATGTCAGCATCATGCGCCATTTCCTAGTGACACTCTTCCATCCGGGTGAGATGCAGTCGATCTACTTTCTGGATCGCGAATCGGCCAACGTCTGGCGGTACTACAGCATCGCGCGCACTGGACGGAACGCGAGCCGCTTGGCTACGGGACATGCGTCTTCCTCGATCAACCGGGCCGTGGCATTCTATCGCTCGCTGGTTGGAATTCCCACCGACCAGGAGCCTCCGGCGGCGCGGTGAACGCCAACCCTAAACCGGCGGACGTTCATCAGGGTCGAGTACGACGTCATGCCTTCTTGGTACTCGGCAGTATTCGTTCCCAGCTCCATCATGGGGTTTGGCGAGCAGTGGCTGCGGCCCGGAGAATCCGTGGCAGCCGCCTCGGCAGATTGCCTTGGCGGCGGGGCGCCGTTCGGGCACTGGTTTGCGCGGCAATCGTTGCGGCCACTCTGGTTGCAGGGGGAATCCAATACATTTATTTCGATCGAACTAACCTCCCTGACCTGGAGGCATTCAGCCGGTTTGAACTTCCCACCATCGGCCACGTCTACGATGTCAACGGCCGGCCACTCATTGAGATGGCCTCGGAATACCGCCAGATCACCAGGTATGCGGACATCCCGCCCATCGTCCGTGATGCAATCCTGGCCGCGGAGGACAAGAACTTCTTTTCCCACAACGGAGTCGACTACTCCGGATTCGCTCGCGTACTTTACAAACTCAAGATTCTGAATCTGATGGGGCGCCTGACGCACATGGGACGGCGGGACGCGGCCAACAGTTCGGCGATCTTCCCGCAGGGTGGATCGACTATTACCCAACAGCTCGTGCGCGGCTATTTCCTTAAAACCATGACTGCTCAAGAAAACAGCGACCAGCTCCGGCACAGCCAGGTTTTGGCTCGCGCGCTGTCGCGCGTGATCGGCGCGCGGATGGTCAACATGCTGTTTCGGAAGCTGGAGGAGATCCGACTATCGTTGTGGGTCGAAGGAGAGATGCAGGCGCGCTTCGGTTCGAAGCGTCGCGCTAAGGAAGAACTTCTGGCCCGATACGCCAGCCTGATTTACATGGGGAACGGTCAGTACGGGTTTGCCAGGGGAGCGGAATATTATTTTGGCAGGCCCCTCGCCGCGTTCACCGAAGCCGATGCTGACAAAGCAGCGCTGTTGGCAGGCACTGTAAAGTCGGCTCGTTATTACGCGCCTAATGCCAGCCAAACCCAGCGAGTCGTCGACCGCAGGAATCAAATACTGGAGCTTATGGCGGCGCGCGGTTTCATCTCTTCGGAACGGGCCAGGGAAGCGCGGCAGCGCCCGATCGCGACGGTCACGCCGCACAAGGACAAGACCGTCGTGGCGTCCGCAGTCTTAGGAAGTGTCCTGGAAGAACTCAAAGCCCTCCGCGCCGACCTCAGCGAAAAAGAGCTGTTGCAGGGACATATACAGGTTTACTCGACGGTAGATGCCCGGTTGCAGCAAATAGCGAACCAGGCGCTGGAGCACGGTCTCTTACAGTATGAGAAGCGGCACCCTAGCGCCAGCGGCCTGATCCAGGGATCGGTGGTCGTGCTGAGAAACCGCGATGCGAGTATCCTCGCCGAGACGGGAGGCCGCCAGTCCTTTAAAGGCAGGTCCAGCGCATACAGCGACTTCAACCGCGTGACCAAATCGCTGCGGCAACCTGGCTCCGCCATGAAACCCATCGTCTATCTTGCGGCTTTTCGCAACGGCGCATTTAATCTCGACACAACGGTGCCCGACGAACCCATCTGTGTTTCCAACGGCGGAGCGAATCCGAAATGCATTTCAAACTACGATGGTCAGTTCAAGGGCATGATCCCCCTCCGCATGGCGCTGGCGGAATCCAGAAATGCCGTCGCGATTTGGATCACTGAACAGATCGGCATTGGAAGCATCCTGGAGACGGCCCGCAAGCTGGGAATCCAGACGGCTTTGCACCCTTACGCCACAACGGC
>Ga0181530_10000965_pt1 | contig 36681 bp, 22 predicted proteins | sample PEATcosm2014_Bin_42_FD_119769 | JGI IMG/M metagenome (GOLD analysis project Ga0181530, IMG submission 119769) | Peatland microbial communities from MTU Mesocosm Facility, Houghton, MI, USA - PEATcosm2014_Bin10_60_metaG | ecosystem: Environmental > Terrestrial > Soil > Wetlands > Peat | place...
GAGCCTCGAAATCCGGCGCCGCGTCCTGGGTCCGGAGCACCCGCTCACGTTGGCTGTGATGAACAATCTGGCCAACGCCTATAACCGCGAAGCCAAGTACGCCCAGGCGGAGGCCCTCCAAACCGAGGCTCTGGACATCAAAAAGCGCGTCCTGGGCCCCGAGCATCCGGACACGCTGATTTCCATGCGCAGCCTGAGTACAATCTATGATCGGCAGGGCAAGTATGCGCAGGCGGAGGCCCTCGCCCGCACGACCGTGGAGATCGCTCGCCGCGTGTTGGGTCCGGAGCAAGTCAACACATTGGTTTCCATGCAATATCTGGGCGATATCTACAGGCACCAGGGCAAGTACAAGGAGGCCGAAACGGTATACGGTCAGGCCCTGGAAATCATGCGCCGGGTGATCGGTCCCGACCATTTCACCACGCTGATCACCCTTTCGGACATCGCAGCTCTATACCAACAACAGGGCAAATACACCCTGGCGGAGACCTACGCCAAGCAGGAACTCGCGGGGTTCAGGCGCCGTTGCGGGTTGGAATGCCAGGATGCGATGGAGGCGCAAGACGATCTGGCTCTGGCTTGCCAATCGCAGGGGAAGCTCGCCGAGAGCGAGGTCCTTGCGCGCGGGGCCGTGGAGTTCAATCGAAAGACGCCCACCGATCAATGGTGGGGACGATTCCGCGCCCCGGGCCTACTGGGCGCCAGCCTCGCTCGCCAGAAAAAATATGCGGAAGCGGAACCGCTGCTGCTGGAAGCGTATCGAGGCCTGGCGGAATGGAAAGACAGGACGCCAGTCCCGGACCAGATTGAGATCGGCCGCGTGGTCGAATGGATCGTCCAACTCTATCGGGACTGGGGCAAGCCTGAAAAGGCAGCCGAGTGGAGGCAGAAGCGCCAGCCATCCACCAGCCTGAAGTAGCCGCCCCACCTGGCATCTTCTTCGTATCATGGACAGCCGCGGCGTTTTGGGCGGATGGTCCCCTATGGTGAGAAGTGGTTTCACATCCACATTCGCTGCTTTGGGCGGAATACGGGCTATGCGGAAACTGGGATGGTCGGCGTCAAGTTGACGAACGCCGATCTCGGAGACTGACCGGCTCCCCGGCATCCGCGCAGGCCTGCACCTTTCCGCCGTCCCCCCCGTTCTTGATACACTGCGAATTTCGGGGGTCAATCCAGTGAATAAGGTTTTGGTCGTAGTGGCCGTGGGTTTGGCTCTGACGGGCTGCCAGCAGAAAGCGGCGCGGCCTGGGATGGGCGGCATGCCGGTGGTACCGGTGTCGGTCGCTAAAGTGTCGCAGGAATCGGTTCCCACCGAGCTTCAGGTGGTGGGCACGGTGGAGGCCTCGGCCATCGTGCAGGCCAAGTCGGAGGTGGCCGGCGAACTGATGGCCGTGCACTTCACCGAAGGCCAGAACGTGGCCAAGGGCGATCTTCTGTTCGAAATCGATCCGCGGCCGTACGACGACGCGCTGCGGCAGGCCCTGGCGGCGGTGGAGCGGGACAAGGCGCAGATCGCGCAGGCGGAGGCCGCGCTGGCCCGCGACAAAGCTACCGCGCGTTTCGCCCAAGGCGACGCCGAGCGGCAGGCGGAGCTGAACAAGGGCGGGCTCACGCCGCACTCGGTCTACGACCAGGCGGTTTCCAGCGCCGATGCGGCCAACGCTTCGGCGCGCTCGACGCTGGCGACCATCGACACGGCCAAAGCGGCCCTCGATGCCGACCAGGCCGCGGTCGAGCGCGCCCGGCTCGATCTGGTCTATTGCCAGATTCGCGCGCCGATTTCCGGCCGCACCGGCAACCTGCTGGTGCACGCGGGCAACCTGGTCAAGGTGAACGACGTGCCGCTGGTGGTGATTCACCAGGTGTCGCCCATCTTCGTCAACTTCGCGGCGCCGGAGCAGTACCTGGGCGCCATCCGCCGGCTGGCCGGCGAGGGCCGCAAGCTGGCCGTGAAAGTCGAATCGCAGGACGATCCCGGCCGCGCCGCCAACGGCTCTCTGGCGGTGATCGACAACACGGTGGATTCGACCACCGGCACGATTCATCTGAAGGCGACCTTCGAAAACGCCGACCACCTGTTGTGGCCGGGCCAGTTCGTCACCGCCACGCTGACGCTCGACACCATTCAGAATGCCGTGGTGGCGCCGGCCGAAGCCGTGCAGAGCGGCCAGCAGGGATACTTCGTGTACGCCGTCAAGCCGGATAACCACGTGGAAATCCGCCCGGTGACGATGGGGCGCGCCTGGGGCGCCAAGGTGGTGATCGCGAGCGGTCTTCGGCCGGGCGAGACGGTGGTGACCGACGGGCAGATGCGCATCTTCCCCGGCGCCCAGATTGCGCCGGTGGATCCAGCCAAGCTGGGAACGGGGCCGCTGTGAACCTCTCGCGCATCTTCATCGATCGCCCGATCATGACGACGCTGGCGTGCTTCGCCATCCTGCTGTTCGGCACGGTGGCGTTTCGCGCGCTGCCGGTGGCCGCGCTGCCCAGCGTCGACTACCCGACCATCCAGGTGAGCGCGGCGCTGCCTGGGGCGAGCCCGGAGACCATGGCTTCCTCGGTGGCCACCCCGCTCGAACGCGAGTTCTCCACCATCGCCGGCATTCAATCGATGAACTCGGTGAATTCGCAGAGCAGCACGGACATCACCGTGCAGTTCACGCTCGACCGCAGCATCGACGCCGCCGCGCAGGACATCCAGGCCCATATCGCCGCAGCCGGCGGCAGACTGCCCACAACCATGCCGCGGCCGCCCTCCTATCAGAAGGTCAACCCGGCCGAGCAACCGGTGTTCTACCTGGCGCTGGTTTCCGACACTCTGCCGCTCTACACCGTGACCAATTACGCCGACGTTCTGCTGGCCCAGCGCATTTCCATGGTGAGCGGCGTGGCGCGCGTGCAGGTCTATGGCGAACAGAAGTACGCCGTGCGCGTGCAGGTGGATCCCAACCAACTGGCGGTCCACAACATCGGCATCGATGAAGTACAGGCGGCGATCGCCTCCAGCAACACCAATCTGCCCACCGGCCGCCTCGATGGCGCCAAGCAGGCGTTCACCATCGAATCGAGCGGCGGCCTGCTCAATGCGGCGGCGTACCGGCCGATCATCGTCTCCTGGCGCGGTGGCGCTCCGGTGCGCCTGGACCAGATCGCCAACGTGGTGGACGGGGTCGAAGACGACAAGCTGATCGCCTGGTACAACAACCGGCGCGGCGTGATGCTGGCCATCAACCGCCAGCCGGGCACCAACACGGTCGAGGTGGTCGAAAACATCAAGCGGCTGTTGCCGGAGTTCCAAAAGGAGATTCCGCCGGCGGTCAAGCTTTCGGTGGCGTTCGACGCTTCCGAGTCCGTGCGGCAGTCGATTCACGACGTCGAGTTCACGCTCACTCTGGTGGTGTGCGTGGTGGTGCTGGTGATCTTCCTGTTCCTGCGCAACATTTCCGCCACCTTGATTCCCGGCGCCGCGGTTCCCTTTTCGATTATCGGCACCTTCGCGGTGATGTACCTGCTGGGCTACAGCCTGAACAACCTCTCGCTGATGGCGCTCACGCTCTCGGTGGGCTTCGTGGTGGATGACGCCATTGTGATGCTCGAGAACATCGTGCGCCACATGGAGATGGGAAAGTCGCGGATGGAAGCCGCCATCGCCGCTTCGCGCGAGATCGGCTTCACCATCCTCTCCATGACGTTGTCGCTGGTGGCGGTGTTCATTCCGGTGCTGTTCATGGCGGGGATCGTGGGCCGGCTGCTGCACGAGTTCTCGGTCACCATCGTGGTGGCGATTCTGATTTCCGGTTTCGTCTCGCTGAGCCTGACGCCGATGCTGGGCAGCCGGTTTTTGCGCAGCGAACGCGAGACGCGCCATGGCATCCTTTATCGCGTGCTCGAGGGCGGCCACAACCTGATGGCGCGCTGGTACGAAGTGACGCTGGGGATCGCCATGCGGTTCCGGCTGGTGACGCTGGCGGTTGCGGTGCTGATGCTGGTGGGCACCGTCTACCTGTTCAAAACCATGCCCACCGGTTTCATCCCGTCGCAGGATTCGGATTTCTTCTTCGGCCTTACGCTGGGGCCGCAGGACATCTCGTTTGACAACATGGCCCGCCACCATCGCGCCATTTCGGAAATCGTCCGCGCCCAACCCGGCGTCGAGGGCGTGGGCTCGTTCGTGATCGGCGGCAACCAGGCGTTTTTCTTCGCGCAGATGCAGCCACGCGCCGAGCGCGCGCTGTCGGTCGACCAGACGATTGAACGGCTGCGCCCACAGGTGATGGCCGTACCGGCCCTCTTTACGTTCATCCAAAACCCGCCGCCCATCACGGTGAGCGGCCAGTTCGGCGCAGCCGCTTACCAGCTCACCATGCAGAGCCCCAGCCTGAAGGACCTGTACGAGTGGGCGCCCAAGCTCACCGCCAAAATGAAGCAGATCCCCGGCTTCGTGGATGTCAACGACGACCTGCAGATCGCCGCGCCGCAATTGATGGTGGATATCGACCGCGACCGCGCGCTGGCGCTGGGAGTGACCGCGCAACAGGTGCAGGACGCGCTGTACAGCGCTTTCGGCCAGCGCCAGGCTTCGGTGATCTACGCGCCCGCCGACCAGTACGAAGTGATTCTCGAGCTCGACAAGCAATACCAGCGCACGCCGGATGCGCTGTCGCGGCTGTACATCCGGTCGTCCACGGGGTCGCTGGTGCCGCTCGATGCGGTCACCCGCACCCACCGCCAAACCGGCGCGCTGAACATCAACCACTTCGGCCAGTTGCCGGCGGTGACCGCGTCGTTCAACCTGCGGCCGGGCTTTTCGCTGGGGCAGGCCGCCGACCAGGTGGACAACGCCATCCTCGATCTGCGCATGCCCTCCACCATCAGCACCGGATTCCAGGGAACCGTCAAGGAATTCCAAAATTCCTTCCGCAACCTGACGCTGCTGCTGATCGTCGCCATTCTGGTCATCTATATCGTGCTGGGCGTGCTGTACGAAAGCTTCATTCACCCCATCACGATTCTCTCCGGCCTGCCCTCGGCCGTATTCGGCGCGCTGCTCACGCTGCTGCTGTTCGGCAAGGAGCTCGACCTCTACGCGTTTGTCGGCATCATCATGCTGTTCGGCGTGGTGAAGAAGAACGCCATCATGATGATCGATTTCGCGATTGGCAGGCGCAGAGAAGGCCTGTCGGCCGAGCAAGCCATCTGGGAGGGATGCATGCGGCGCTTCCGGCCCATCATGATGACCACCGTGGCGGCGCTGTTCGGCACGCTGCCCATCGCGCTCGGCTACGGCGAAGGCGGCGACGCGCGCCAACCGCTGGGCTTGTCGGTGGTGGGTGGCCTGGTGGTCAGCCAGTTCCTCACGCTTTACATCACCCCGGTGATCTATGTGTATATGGAGCGCCTGAGCGGCAAGACCGCCGCCGCGCCCGTCCCACGGGAAGCGCCAGCGGCGGTTTAGAGCATGCGCGGCCTTCCGAGCGTGCCGCGGCTGTGTCGGCAGCCGGTCTTTATTTGTCGAGTTTCCTGGCTTCGAAATTGCCGTCTTGATATCCGGTGAAGCCCGTCACCTTGCCCGAACCGTCCCGCAGGAAGCTGACCCAGACGCCGTACTTAGGAATGTCGTAATCCGTTTCGGACTCCGGCAGCATTTCATCGCCATCGCTCTGGCCAGGCTGTTTCACCATCAGTCGCTTCCCGTCGACGAATACATCGAGCACCGGACCGTGCTCGATCTGGTAACGGCCCACGTAGGATTCGAGCACCTTTGGATCCACGGCCAGATTCGCTTTCGGGCGATGCATCTGGCGCCCTTTGGCGCGGATCTCGCCGTCGCCGGTCTGAGCCAACGCATCGCTGTAGCGCCAATTGTAGTCGAACATCCCGGACACGACCCTGGTTTCGAGCGAGGACGCCGATTGCCTGGCAGCGGGGATGTGCCCGTCCATGACGATGTAGTCCCAGTCGTAGAGCCTCTGCGGGTTCGGCTCGCAATAATACATACCGTCCGCGGATGTGCCGGCGGCGATCCACACATACCGTTCGGAGTTCAGCGGATTCGGGTAGATCATTTGCACGGCCGCATCCTTGACCGGGAAAGCCTTGCCATCGATGGTGATTTGATCCGTGGCAATCCGGAGCGGCAGTCTGGCGGCCAACTGCGCCGTCACGCGATTGGCGTCCGGCCCCCCGACCAGAAGGAGCGAGTACTTCGCCATATCAGCGTCCTTGATTTCGGTGTCCTCGAAGACGCGGGGTTCCTGCTTCTGCCAATCGCGCCAACCGTTGATGAACGCTTCGGCCTTCTTGCGGCACAGCGCCACCATTTCCGGATCTTTGGAGATGGTGCCGATGACGATCGCGAAGGGTGTGACCGTGAAATCCGTTGTCGAGCCAGGCAGGCGCTGGTTCTTGTGGAGAGGCGCGGGCTTGTATCCGGCCGCGGTCAGCCGCAATTCCCCGTTCTGTAAGCGCATTTCCTGGGCCGAGCCATTCCAGACGACTTTCACGGGCTTGGCCGGATCCACCAGAACAGCCGAAGGGGACAGCGCGATGTCGAGCACGTTCCCGGTGTCCACGCGGATCACGTTGCGATCCACCACCTCGGCGTCCACCGCCATGAAGGCCAGCGGGCTGGCTGCCTGCAACACGTGCGCCCAGTAAGCCGCGGCGTTACGCAGTTCGGCGGAGCGGATTCGCACGTGGCGCGGATTGGAATTGCGCCGGTGATCGAGGAACCATTCGATGCTCATGTTCCCGTTCTGGCTCTCCAGCGCCTCGTGGATGCGGCCGGGGAACTCCTGGTAGCGCACGTCGTAGCCCCAGCGCTGGAGCAGACGCACGGCCCATCGCGAGTACTCGACATTCACCGATTGATCCGCGTCGCCGTGGTGGACGAAGATCGGGATGTTGAGCAGTCCGTCGGCCATGGCCCAGGTGCTCTCCTTCTCGTTGGCGAAACGGTCCAGCGGGCTCAGCTTGGCCAATTCCTCCTCCGACATCCGCGAGTGGTAATCGGAGCCTCCGAAGACAGGTGCGATGGCGGCGAATAAGTCCGGATGACGATTGGCGATCTCCCAGGTGCCCCACCCGCCCATGGAATCGCCGGTGAGGTACACGCGATCGTCGTCCACGCTGAAGAGGCGCTTCGCCTCGGCGATGGCATACACCACGTCGCTATCCCCGATTCCGAGGTACGACGCATTCCCGCGGCCGTGGGGCTCCATGTAGATCACACCCTGGTGATCGGAGAACTCGGTGTCGATGCCCGGATAGCGGCTATCGGCGGCCCACCACCGCACGTAGACCGGATTCGCCGGGTTGTAGCCGTGCATCTGGATCACCAGCGGCCACTTCCTGGCCGGGTCGTAATTCGCGGGCAGGTAGGCGCGGCAGTATTGCGGCGAGCCGTCCACTTCGTCCCGGTAAGCCAGGCGCACGAAGCCGTCGGGGCGGATGCGCCCGGTCTGGCCTTTCCGCTCCAACATCATTTCGTCGTATTCCATCAGCGGAGAATGGATCTTCAGCCATGGGTTGCCGCTAGCCTCGCTGAGCTTGGATCCCAGGCGATCTTCCACCATCTCGGCGAGCATCTTGAGCGTGAAACCCTCCGGCTTCGAGGCGTCGGCCTTGGCGGCAGTGGCGGCTAGGTCCCGCGCCTTAGCCAGCGAGTCCCCTTTGTACCAGGGCAGGTGGGTGACGTAGAGCAGGCCGGTGAACGTGTGGGTGCTGCAGCGCACCTCGTAAGGGCCATCCGGCCAAGCCTTGGCATCGATCGCCACGTTCGCGCCACGGTCGGCCACGGTGTTGAACACAGCCTTGCCGCCCGGCTGGATCACCTCGATCTTCACCGCTTCGGGCTCGGTTCGCTCCGCACCGATATCGGTCTTGAGAGTGAATCCATCCGGCAAAAGCTTGACGATCGAGGGGCCGATTTCAGCCCTCCGGGCCACTACGGTACCTGCCTCGAGCACCCTCGCGCTGAATGAACGCAGTGCCGATACCTTGATCAGCAGGGCGTTCTCTCCTGCGTTCATGTCCACTTCCACCTGGTCCTCATCCGGAGTCAGGGATCTGAGGCCGTCCTTAGCCAGCACCAGTTTCCCGTTCAGCCACATCCGGATGCCATCCTCGCTTCCAACCGAGAGCAGGGCTTCCCCGGCTTTGGGACGGGAAACCTTGGTGAACGCGTAGGCCACGGCGCCGTCTTTGGGGCCAGTCAAATCGTCGAAGGTCACGACATCCCCCCAACTCTTCTGGGAATGCCATTTGACGCTGGTGCCATCCGCGCGCTTTTGTTCCAGGCCGTCGGTAGCCCGAGTACCGGTCTCGCCGCTCAGGTAATCCGTTTCCAGCCCGCCCTCGAATGGTCCGGCCACCAGCCACAAGCGGAGGAAGTTCCGCTCGCCGCGTTGCCACGGCATCCGCATTTCGTCTTTGAGTTTGGTGGATACAGGAGCTGTTTGACCGCCTGCGTTTGAGAAAAGGCACAGCACAATGGCCGTCAACAGGGACAACCGAACGCGTTTCGACACTCTGACCTCCGATAGATAAGGTACATACGAACGAGCACCCGCGAGAGTTCCCCGGCTCGCAGTTACACGATACGGCGGGGAGATGCGCGAACGGCACGCTCGAACGCCCAGCGTGAAATGTGATCGATCTGCTCTCTCATGGTGCGCGATAGCGGGACCAGGCGCGCCGCAACCTCGATGAGATCGTCCCCGGTTAACTCCCGCCCGGCCAGACGCACCTTTGTCAAAGCCGAGACGACACACTGCTCGATCTCGGCGCCGGACCAGCCATTGGTGAACTGCGTCAATTCTTCGAGTTTGAACCGGCCGGCATCCACCCCCCGCCGGTTAAGATGAATCTTGAAAATCTCGATCCGTTCGTCGTCGAGCGGCAGGTCGACGAAGAACACCTCGTCGAAACGTCCCTTGCGAATCATTTCGGCCGGCAGCAGGTCGATTCGGTTCGCCGTAGCGGCAACGAATAGGCCGCGGGCTTTCTCCTGCATCCAGGTCAGGAAGAACGCGAAAATCCTGCCCTGTTCGCCGCCGGACTCCGTCGCCGTGACCCCCATCTCTATCTCGTCGAACCAAAGCACGGCCGGCGCCATGTCCTCCATCGTCCGGCACGCTTGGACGAACACCCCTTCGGGCTTACCGTGTCTCCCGGAAAAGATCTCGATCATATCGATCCGGTAGAGTGGAAGGTCGAAACAAGAGGCGATGGCCTTGACGGAGAGGCTTTTGCCGCAACCCGGGATGCCCATGACAAGGATTCCCTTGGGCACGATGTCGGCGCTCAGGCTGTCGCGCAACTGAAAGAGCTTCCGGCGCTCCAGCAGCCATTTCTTGAGGTGATCGAGCCCCCCGACCTCGCCGAGGCTGGCACCTTCCGCAATGTACTCGATGACGCCACCGCGGTTGACCAGCAGCCGCTTTTCTTCGAGCAAGGCCGGCATTGACTCGGGACCGAGACGCCGGCCCGCGGCCAGCGCGCGGCGTAACGCGTAACGCGCTTCATCGAGCGTGAGCCCGCTCAGGGCGCCGGCCATCTGGTGAAAGAGCGCCTCGCTCGCATCGTCACTGCCGCCCCGCGCCGGGAGTTGCTGCGCCTCCTCGCGCAGGAGCGCCACCAGCTCGACTCGATCGGGCGGCCGGAGATCGATGAACATGACGCTTCGTTCGAGTTCCTCCGGAATGAATCGCACCGGGGAAGTAATGACGACGAACTTGCGCCGGTCAAGACCACTCTCATAGAGGTCCCGGAGACGACGCCGGACTTCGGGCGATTCGCGCAGCGGCTCGTGAAAGTCCTTGAGGTGGAAGATCCCGCCCTCGCCATGCGCCGCGATGAAGTCCAGAGCTGCGCGAGGATCGTGAGTGCCGGCTATGGATCCTTCGTCGTCACACTGCATGCCTTGCGTGAGGCTCCAGGTCCAGACGCGCACCGGTGCGGACGCGGACAGGTGCAGGCCCACCTCGCGCAGCACGCTCCCGACCCGGTGCTCCTCCGCGGAGCGGACATACGTGAGCGGACGTCCGGACTCGAAAACCTCCCGGAGGATCTTTGCCGCGCGGCTTTCGAGATACGGGGGCTTTGTAGGATGCTCCATAATAAAATGCCAGACTGGCTGCTGCTCTTAGAATACTTAGACCAAGGCAAGGAGAACGGCCCGCCCGGGGCATACAGACATGGTCCCACCCGTCCAATTCACCCGCAACGTGGGTCGACAGAAAAATGAGTTTAGCGCAGGGCTGTGCCGCTGTGAGGCGGGGCGTGCCAGGGGGCGCGCGACATGAAAATGGCGAGGCCCGCGATTCTGAGGAGATCTCCCCGTATCCGAGCTACGGATACGCAAGGCGGCGCCTCCAGCCCGGAGGGCGCAAGAAAATAGCCCGCGGCGTGAGCCGTTACTGCGCGTTTACACACGTTTATCCGGAGACACCTTATACAAGAGCAATTGATGGCCCAGTTCAATTGCAATCGCCTTGCCAGCCCGCAAGTCGAATCCGGCGGGCACGACTGACACACAGGTGTAGCTTCGCAACCCAAACCGGCAGGGCGTGCTCTGCTTGCGGGCGCGTGCTGCGAGAGCCTCAGGCGAAACCCATCGGGCGCTCGGCGGCAACATTCAGGATGCGCTCGAGGGCGAGACCGGCGCGCCCGATGGTGCCCTCGTCGAAAAGCCGTCCGATCAGGGTAATCCCGTGCGGCACGCGGCGGGGAGGTGAGAATCTGGGCAGGGGATGCGCAGGGTCCGGCGCCCAATCGCTCCGTGCTTCGGAGACTTCCACGAAGCCGGCCCGAAGAGTCAGCGACGGATGGCCGGTGAAGTTGGCGATGGTGAGCATCTCATCGCGCAGCGACGGGACCAGCAGCAGATCCACCTGGGAAAAGACGCGCGCCATTTCCTGGGCCACGCTGCGGCGAAAGCGGTCGGTCTGAACGAAGTCCACGGCGGAAAGGAAACGCGCCTGGCGAAAGAGGTTGGGCCAGGCATCGGGGACCTGTTCCTTGAGTTGCTTCAGGCCGCCAGAGAGAGTGAGTTCCTCGAACGCGGCCGCCGCCTCGGCGAAGAGGATCAAACCGAGCGAGTCATAAGGCCAGTCGGGCAGTGACACTTCGACGGGAACCATGCCGAGCTTGCGCGTGGTTTCGAGAGCGTCGCGATCCACATCGGTGGCGGGGCTTTCCTTCATCCACCCGGGGATGGACCCGACGCGCAGGCCAGCCACCGGCGCGGCGGCATCGAAATCGAGGCGGCTGGGCACGCTGGCGACATCGCCCGCATCGGGGCCGGAAATGGCGCGCAAGACGAGGAGCGCGTCCTCCACGCCGCGGGCCATCGGTCCGAGTTTGTCGAGCGACCAGCAGAGGGTCATCGCGCCGGTGCGCGGTACGCGGCCGTAGGTGGGGCGCAATCCGGCGATCCCGCAGCGCATAGAAGGACTGACGATGCTGCCATCGGTCTCGCTGCCGATGGCGAAACCGACCAGGCCCGCGGCAACGGCAGCACCCGGACCGGCGCTCGATCCCGACGATCCCTCCTCGGGGAGCCATGGATTCATGGTCTGGCCGCCGAACCAGACGTCGTTGAGCGCGAGCGCGCCGAGGCTCAACTTGGCGACCAGCACGGCTCCGGCATCGTGGAGGCGCCTCACCACAGCGGCGTCCTGCGCGGGCACACGGTTGCGGTATGGCTCGGCGCCATAGGTGGTCGAAATGCCGGCGGTGTCGAGCAGATCCTTGGCGCCCCATGGGATGCCGTGGAGCGGGCCACGGTAGTGCCCGGCGGCGATCTCGCGGTCTGCCTTTTGGGCCTGCGACAGAGCCAGATCGCGCGTCAGCGTAATCACGCAGCGCAGCTTGGGATCGAAACGCTCCAACCGTTCCAGATAGAGGCGCGTCAGACGCTCCGAGGTGAGCTGACGCGTTTCCATCCACCGGGAAAGGCGGGAAAGCGGAGCGAACGCGATGTCCTGGTCGGCGGCGGGAAGCGGACCCGGCGGGCTGGCGGTGCGAACGAAGCGGTCGCTTCCGGGGCCGGCCGTCCGCTCGGGCAATACTGGGCACCAGCGCGAGGCGGGTGCGACGAACGGAGGCGGCGAGAACTTGCGCGGTCCTGTGCGGCGCTCGTATAGCGGCGCCATGCTCTTGCGCCAGTTACCGGCCGCCATCCGGCGGTCCGCCGCGCTGAGCTCGAACTGCACGAGCTTTTCCGCTTCCGCGAAGGTGACCGGCGAGACGGGCGGGCCGACGTCCGGCGCAGTGCCGAAGGCCGGCGGAGCACCGGGTGGAAGAGACGCGGCGTCGGGCGTGGTTTTGCGGCACGCCACAGCGGTGGTCATCAGAGCGGTGGAGGCATAGCTCAGGAATTGCCGGCGTGAGTTCGACATGTTCCCTCCGAACGCCATTGTAGCGGGCGCAGCCAGTGGTGGTGCGGTGAAGACAGAGTTTACGCTTTCGCAACCCGGCCGGCAAAATGCTACTCTGAGGCCGGTGAACTTCACGATCGCGATGCGGCTGGAGGACCAAGCTTCATGAGACGGCAGTTCTGGCGGTCCCTGATTGCCGTGCTGGTCGGGAATGCCATTTACTTCAGTGTCGAGCGGTACCTGCCAACGCGCGCGCAACACCAGATCTACCAGATCGATTGGGGACTGGCGGTTGACTTCTGGATCTGCCTGGTGTGTTACGGACTGGTTCGGCTGATTCGCTGAAGCTCCGGAGCCGCAATATCGGTAGGTCCTAAGTGCGATATGATACGGCAATCCGTGCTGAGGACACGGCAGAATCGGGCGAACCATGAGTCAGATGTTTGGCAGATATACGGTGGTGGGCCAACTGGGCCGAGGCGCCATGGGTGTGGTTTACCTCGCCACGGACCCGGTGCTGAACCGCCAGGTGGCGATCAAGACGGTGGACCTCGATGTGGACGATCCCAAAGAACGCGAGTTTCTGCGCGGCCGTTTGCTGCGCGATGCCCGCGCCGCGGCCTTGCTCAAGCATCCCAACATCGTCAGCGTCCACGACGTTTTCGAGGACGGCGACCGGGCCTATGTGGTGATGGAGTACGTGGAAGGCGACAGCCTGGCGGCGCAGCTCAAAGTCAATCCGCTGCCGGACGCAGCCACCATCCTCAAGGTGCTCGGCCAGATGGGGGAAGCGCTGGACTATACTCACGAGCACGGCGTGATCCATCGCGACATCAAGCCGGCCAACGTCATGATCGACGCCGCCGGAACCGCCAAGATCATGGACTTCGGTATCGCGCGGATCACCGATACACGCACCTGCACGCCCACCGGCATGGTGATGGGAACCGTCGAGTATATGGCGCCGGAACAAATCCGCGGCGAGACGGTCGACGGGAGGGTGGATGAATTCTCGCTTGCCGTGGTGGCGTACCAGATGATGACCGGCAGTACGCTGTTCGGTCCCAACACCATGGCCACCCTGACCTACAAGATTGTCAACGAGGCGCCGCCGCCGCCATGCACGCGAAATCCCGCGCTTCCCCGAGGGGTGGACGCCGTCCTGGAGAAGGCACTCGCCAAAACGCCTTCCGATCGTTTTGCCACCTGTTGCGGATTCGTGGGTGCGCTTGCGCAGGCCTTCTCCGGCGCACCAACAGCTCCGCTTGGCCCGGTTCCCATGCCTGCCGCGGTCCCCCAAGGGTCCGCCGTGGTGGCCCAGCCCACCCAGCCGGTAGTGCCCATTCCCGGACCTGCCGCGCCGGCCAGGCGTTTCCCCTGGCTTGTCCTGGCTGCCGTCTTACTAGTGCTGGGTCTGGGCGCTGCCCTGGCCGTTTGGAAGCCGTGGAATCGCACCCCACAGCCACCCGAGCCGGTGGCTGCCGTCGCACCCGCCACTCCGACGCCGGTCCCCACTCCCGAACCTGTAGCCACCCCCCAGCCACAGCCCCCCGACGTCAAGCCGGCCAAGTCCGTTCCAACCCCGGCGAAGGTGGGGCCACCCGAAGCAGCGGAGGAATTAGAGCCGCTGCCCCAGCCGTCGCTGCCGAAGGGCGGGGCCAAGCCAGCGCCGGCTGCGGCGGCCCTTCAGCGCGGCCATGAGCAAATGAAGAGCAGGGACTATCCCAGCGCCATTCAGTCCTTTACGAAAGCCATCGCGCTCCGTCCCAATTTCGCCCCAGCCTACTACAGCCGGGGACTGGCCCACCAAGACCAGGAGCAGAATGAGATGGCCATCCAGGATTATTCGGAGGCCATTCGTCTCGCCCCGGACATGGCCCCCCTCTACGCGGCTCGCGGGGTCTGCCTGGTTCGTCTGCGCCGAGACGCAGACGCATGGGTCGATTTCCAGCGGGCCCTGGAATTGAAGCCCGACATGCCGTCTGCCTTGAACGGGCGCGGTGTGATCTCTTTCCGCCGCAAACAATATCGCATGGCCCTGGCAGACTTCGACGGGGCCATCAAGAACAATCCTGGTTTTGCCCAGGCCTACCAGAATCGCGCCCGCGCCAGAGAAGCCGTCGGCGATTTCCGCGGCGCCGCCGCCGACAGGCAGCGCGAAGCGGAGTTGCGCAAGCGGTAGCAAGCCCCTGCCGCGCTGATTTCGAGCGCGCGCACCAGCGCGATACCCGGCGTTCAGCTACTGCGGAAGCGTATAGAACTCATAATTGATTCTCCACTTCGCCTCCTGCCCCGGCTCGACCTTGAGATCGATGTAGGCCTCCGGGCAGACGGTGGTGCGGATGGACCAGAAGACCAGCTTCGCCATGGGCCGGTCCGACGTTTGCCGCACGCCGATTCCCGCCTTCCGGTTCTCGACCCGGATGTCATAATCGCGCGCCGTGTCACCGAAACCGTCCAGGGCGGTGTAGACGTACTGGCCCTCCTGCAGTTCCTTCAGGTAGGTAAACTCCTTGCCCCGCGCTTCCGCCGCCCCGCGCAGATCGGCCTGCGGGTGCACTGCAAACGGAAACCGCACGCTGTAATCGGGACCCGCCGGCTGGTGGTCCAGCATGTAGAAGTTGTGCTCGTAGACGCTGGTCGAGATCGGCTTCCTGCCGGTGTTCCGTAGACTGTGCTCCAGCACCATCTCCGGTTTGCCGGGCGCCAGCCGAACGGTCTTCTTATAAACGTAGGCGTACCCGAGGGTGTCGGAGAGTTCGTGTGTGAACTCCACGAAATCGGGGCCCTTATCGATCGTCCACTTTCCGGCGTCGGTAATGTCGTAAGTGCCGAACTGGCGGAAGGCGCGCTCCTCGGGTTTGCGCAGGGCGCCCACCCCGATCTTGACGAAGCTCTCGCCCGGTTTCGCCTCTTGGTACCCCAGACCCATGCCGTCGGTGAGGAACTCCTCCACCGGGCCCATGATGGCATCGTGAATCTTCGGATCGTACCGGTCGAACCATTTGCCGAAGTATTCATGGCCCAGGAATTGAAGGCTCGAGATGGCGCCTGACCAGTCAAACCGCGTGCCGCGGTAGTAGCCGTTCTGCGCGTCCGGCAGCAGCAGGTCCACCTGCAGGGTGCGGTTCGAGATTCGCGCTTCGGGATAAGCGGCCAGCGCAGCCGCAAATGCCAGCGTCAACGACCCGGACGCCAGCAACAAAATCGTAGTTGCCGTCACAATTCTCCTTTTTGGCCAGCCGTCCTCGATGGGCGTGCCCACCACTTCCGGCGCTTCAGAAAAGCGCGTGCTACACCAACATCTTCCCCCAGCCGCGGCGTGCTGTCACCTGACCAGCCCGGAGCGCTGGCTTGGAACAGCAGCCCCAACGCCGCCGGTAATGGCGACGCTGCCGGCAAGGCGTGCGCCACCGCCGGCGGAGGGAACTGAGGAAATAGCGGCTAAACCCCTGGGCGGAAACGGCCGATAGGTAGGCATGTGTCGAATTGGGGTGAAGCCGCGCCCGGCCATGACGCAACGGAAGATCGTCGCAAAGCTGCCGAGCCTGGCCGCCAGGGTTTGGGGGAACCAGCGATGAGCTTCCATCCTCTACGGCCGATCGAGCGGCTCTCGCTGCGCAACAAACTCAGGGCTATCATCCTGCTCACCGTGGCGGCGGTGCTGTTGCCGGCATGCGCGTTGCTGGGAATCGTCGACATCGCCACCACCTGCGACGCCATGAGAAACCAGCTCGCAAGCCGCGCAAGCTTCATCGCGCAGAGCAGCGCCGCCGCGCTCAGCTTGGGCGATGCGGCGGCGGCGGTCGAAACCCTGCGGTCTCTTCGCTCCTACCCTTCCGTGCGGGCTGCCTGCATCTATTCGGCCGACGGCAGGCTGTTTGCGCAGTATCGGGCCGCCGGCGCGTCGGGTGCAGGCGTCTTTCCGCAGGCCAGTGAGGAGAGAACGTCTTTTGAAAAGGGATTCTTAGTCGCCGTACGCCGGGTCGATCTGGCGGGTCAGCCGATCGGCACCGTTTACCTGCAATCGGATCTGCAACCGCTCTGGCTCCGACTGGCGCGTACCGGCCCGACCGCGGCGCTGGTGATGCTAGTCTCGATTCTGGTCGCCTACTTGCTCGCCTCTCGACTCGAACGGCTGATTTCGGGACCGGTCATACACCTGGCGCAGACCGCCAAGGCCGTGACGGTGCTCCGCGACTACCGCATCCGCGCCACCCGCTTCTTCGACGATGAGATGGGCACGCTGGTGGACGGGTTCAACGAGATGCTCGGCAAGATCCAGCGGCGCGACCGCGATCTCGAACGCCACCGCGCCAGTCTGGAAGAGGAGGTGCTAAGCCGCACCGCGGAACTGCGCCGGGTCAATGCCGAACTGGTCGAGGCGAGGGACCGCGCCGAGGAAGGCAGCCGCGCCAAAAGCGAGTTCCTCGCCAACATGAGCCACGAGATCCGGACTCCCATGAACGGCGTCATCGGCATGACGGAACTGGCGCTCGAAGCCACGATGACGGCCGATCAGCGGGAATGCCTGCTCACGGTGCAGAGTTCCGCCGCTGCGCTGCTGACGGTGATCAACGATATTCTGGATTTTTCCAAAATCGAGGCAGGCAAGCTGGAGCTGGATCCCATTCCCTTCGACCTGCGAGGTTGCGTCGCGGAGGCAACCAAGGTCCTGGCGTGGCAGACGCGGCTCAGCCCGGTCACGCTGCGGTCGGAAGTCCACCGGGACGTTCCGCAACGCGTGATCGGGGATCCCACGCGATTGCGTCAGGTCCTGTTGAACCTCCTCGGCAACGCGCTCAAGTTCACGGAACGCGGTTCGGTCACGCTTACCACCGAGTCCCGCTCTAGCGACGGCGATCTAATGTTGGAGTTTTGTGTGCGCGACACGGGCATTGGCATCGCACCGGAAAAGCAGCGCGCCATCTTCCAGGCCTTTTCCCAGGCTGATGGATCGATGAGCCGCCGTTACGGGGGCACCGGCCTCGGCCTGACCATCTCCGCGCGACTGGTCGAGATGATGGGCGGATCTATATCGGTCGAGAGCCAGCCCGGCCAGGGCAGTTGTTTTCGCTTCACGATTCGCGCCGAACCGGCCGAGCAGCTCCAGAGCGGCGCGCCCGCTGCGGACTCCGCATTGCCGGTACGGACCGAACCGACGCGCCGGCTGAGCATCCTGCTCGCCGAAGACCATCCCGTAAACCGTCAGTTAGCGGTCAGGCTGCTCGAACGCGAAGGACATACGGTGGTGGTCGCCGCAGATGGACGGGAGGCTTTGCTCGCGCTGGCGGCCGCCAGCTTCGACATCGTGCTGATGGACGTGCAAATGCCGGTGATGGACGGTGTGGAAGCCACCGAGGCCCTGCGCCGCTCCGAGCGGGGCAGTGGCCGCCACACTCCCGTCGTCGCCCTCACCGCCAATGCCATGAAGGGCGATCGGGAGAGGTACCTCAGTTGCGGCATGGATGGCTACCTGACGAAACCCATCCGGCGCAAGGAACTGGCCGAAACTCTGCAACGCTTCGCCGGGGCCGGCTACGCGCTCGACGGTCCCGTGAGCATGGCGGGCCAGGTGTTCGCAGGCGAAAGCGCCTGCGCCACCGTAAGCACGCAAACGTGTCCGCATCGAGCACCCAGTTCGCTCGCCTCCGTTGGATGCCCGCGTTCAGCGCGTCCAGCGCCTGATGCGGACTGCGCCCGGGCCGAAACCCGTACGAAACGCCCCGAAAGTCCACCTCGTATATCTCGTTGAGGATCGTTACCACCGCCTGCTGGCGACAGGGCACAGCCCGGCGACGGCCGATCCGTCTGATAATAAGCACATGGAACAGCGATTTCTCGGCAGCAGCGGCTTGAGCGTCTCATCGCTCAGCTTAGGAACCATGACCTTCGGAGGCAAGGGCCGGCATGCGGCCATGGGCGGCCTCGGCGTGGAACCGGCCAGCCGCCTGGTCGATATCGCGATCGACCATGGCGTGACCCTGTTCGACACCGCCGACATCTATTCGGAAGGGTTCGCCGAAGAAGTGCTCGGGGCTACCCTGAAGGGCCGGCGGCAGAGTGTCCAGGTCGCCACCAAGGCCTTCTCGCGGATGGGGCCGGGACCCAACGACCTGGGGTTGTCGCGCCACCACTTGATAACCGCCTGCGAGGCCAGCCTGCGCCGTCTCGGCACCGATTACATTGACTTGTACCAAGCGCACTCGATGGACTCCATCACACCCATGGAGGAGACGCTGGGGGCTTTCGATACGCTGGTCCGCCAAGGCAAGGTCCGCTACATCGGGTGCTCGAATTTTTCCGCCTGGCAGACAGCGAAGGCGGTCGCCATATCCGGGCGGTGCGGCCTGGCGCGTTATATCAGCCAGCAGATCCAATACTCTTTGCTGGTCCGCGACGCCGAATTTGAGCTGATTCCGATGGGTCTCGACCAGGGCGTGGGTGTGATGGCGTGGAGCCCGCTCATGTTCGGGCTGCTTTCGGGCAAGATCCGGCGCGACTCGCCGCAGTTACCCGAAGGCCGGCTGGCCTCGCTTGGAGCGCCCATCAAAGTGGATTGGGAGCGCCTCTTTCGCATCGTGGATGCGATGATCGAGATCGCCGCCGGGCGCGGCGTCACGCCGGCACAGGTGGCGCTCAACTGGGTTCGCTCGAAACCGGGCGTGGACACGGTGATCCTGGGCGCGCGCAACGAGGAGCAACTGCGTGACAATCTCGCCTCCGCCGTGTGGGAACTTAGCGCCGAGGAGATGGCGCGCCTGGACGAAGCCAGCGCCGTCGCCGAACCTTACCCTTACTGGCACCAGCAAACCTGGGCCGCGGCGCGCAACCCACGCGTGCCGGCGAAACGCGGGTAGGGCCCGGACGAGGACCGCGCCGCGACTGTCACCTGCGCGCGGAGGCGAAGACCGAGGCGCGGCCGGCCCGAAACGAGTTCGAGCCGCTCAAGGCGGATCGCTAAACGCTTGGCGACAAGCTCCGTGGGTCCTGTAATATACAAAAAGGCCTATGTTCTTGGAGCCTCGATGCCGTTTCCAAGCCTATATGTAAACTGGTCTGACCCCGCTACAGGGTGGGTTGTTCTCTGGGCAGTCCTCACACTTGCCCTCGCTACGATTCTGATTCGGAGGGTTATCGCCCGACAGAATATCTGGACGTGGCCAGTAAAGGTGGGAATCATTGTGTGCTCCCTGACCACCGCACAGTGCCTTCGGGTCGCGCCGCGACTGCTTGCGGTTAACGCTACGCCAGAGGGCCGAGATGCACCGTTAGCATTCCTCAGCCTGCCAGACGGTCAGGTTCTAAACCTTAGAGATCTGAGAGGACATGTCGTCCTACTCGATTTCTGGGCAACCTGGTGTGCCCCATGTCGCGCGAGCTTTCCAGCGATGGAACAACTTAGCTCCGACTTTGCCGCAGCGGGATTGATCGTGGCGGGCATCAGCGGAGACCAAGATTCAGATGCTTGGCGCCGGTACTTGCGGGACCATCACACCGTGAGCGTCCAGGTACTTGATAAGAACAACGAGCTTGCGGAATCGTTCGAAGGCATAGCCAAGCCAACTTTTATACTGTTGGACGCCCGGGGCCGCATCCGCTGGAAGTTCATCGGATGGCGGCCGTTGACCTACCGGACGCTGCGGAGAGAGATCATCGCGCTTCTGAAAGAGACGGGCAAGAAGGAGCACGGCATTTAGGATCGAGTACGTATCGACGTGGAACGCCTTCGTCGCGGAACCACCGATCAGATCGCGATTTGGCAACCCCGGCTCATTTCCCGGCCAGGTCGAGGCTGCGCAGCACATAGGCGGGCGTGCAACTCCACGCATGGCAGTAGCTGTTCACCAGCGTGCTGCCGTAGGGCGAAAGATCGGCATTCGCCGGGTCGTAGACTTCCCAGAACGTGTCGGCGCCCGCCTTTACCATCCCGCCCCAATATGTTTCAACCAATTGTCTGGCTTCCTGTTTCAGCCCGCACCGCAACATGGCTTCGGCAACATAGTGGTAAAGGTACGGCGCCCCGGGGCGCACCGCATCGGTCTGTGCCGCAGCGCCGCGGAGCGCTTGCGCGGCCTCCTCATTGGTGGCGATACCGCCCAGCGTCATCCACGCCTGGGAAGCCCAGGAGACCTGGCGCTGCGGGCCGCTCAAAAACACTTTTCGCGACGGATCATAGAAAACGCTGCGCGCCGCGGCCGTCGTGCGGGCAATCAACCGCTCGTATTTCGCGGCGTCGCTCTCCGCCCCGCAGTGGCGCGCGAGTTCGACCGCCCGCCGGAGTGAGAACACGAAGACGCCATGCATGGCGGCCGTGGGGTCGAGCGCGTCGCTCCAGTCGATGAAAACCCAACTGCGCGGCGGGGCGGCGAAAACTCCATCGGGCCCGACGAAAGCGGAGAGCAGTTCCATCTGTTTCCGCACGGCGGGCCACAGATCGGCGGCCGTGTTCCAGTCGCCGGTGGCTTTGGCGTAGTCGAGCACCGCCGCTGCGTACAACGCGGCGTAATCGATGATGTACTCGTGCCCGCGATGAGGCTCGGGGTCTTCGAACACGCATGCGGGCAGCAGGCCGTCCTCGCGCGGGAACGCGGCGAACAGGTATAGGCACCGCTTGACCAGATCGTTGCCGCGGAACGTCGCGTAATTCGTTAAAGCCTGTAAGCGAAGATCGCCGATCCACAGACGCCGGTCGCGCTTGGGGCCGTCCTCGAACACCGTCTGCATGCAGTCGCGCAACGTGGCGATGCTGACTTTGTCAATCTGCCGCAACAGCGCCGGGACGGTCTCCGGCAGGGGCGGTGGATCGGCGCCGGCAGAAGACAGCGCGGTCGCTTTCATCTGCCCGATGCGCACGGCGTAATTGGGAGACGTGTCGACAATCTCGATCTTCACGTAGCGGAATGCATACCGGCGCGGCATTTCGACGGTTGCCGGCAGCACGTCGATGTTGATCACCTCGTCCTGTAGCCAGGCCCGGCTGAGGCCGCCCTTGTATGGGTCGAGAGGTTGAGAAACTTCAGCCGGCACTTCGCCGAAGGTCAGCTTCAGCCGGACCGGCGCATCCACGCCTCGCCCCTCGCCTGCGATCGAGAATGCAAAATGGCCGGTAAGATGGCGGCCGAAGTCGACAATGGCGGTGTCGCCGCGGCGCAGCAGGCGCTCGCTCAGGGCTTCCGCTGGAGAGACCCGCTCAATACGCCAGCGCAGAAACTCGGTGCCGTCGGCGACCATTTTGACGATGCCGGCCGGCGCCACGGCGGTACGGTTCAACCGCGGTTTCAAGCTCTCTGCAACCGCCAGCCACCGCTCCTCGTTCGAAGAGTCGGACGAAGCGGGGGCAAGCACCGGAGACACCGCCGCACAAGCCGCGGCTTTGACAAAACCTCGACGATTCAAAGTAAGTGCCCCCTTCGGGAAACGTGCGCCGACGCCGGTCCCCGTGCGCCAGCAGGTGCCGAGAAGAGTCTCGACACGGCAGGCAGGACTGCCGGCAGGACTGCCCGCGCTACGTTGGCAGACCTACCTGAAAACGACCGCATCCTGGCCTGCTGGAAGCCACGCCAGCGGGCGATAGTCGCCGTTCCGCAAGATGTGATGGTATACGACCCATGTGTTCGCGCGGATTTCGACTGTATGGCATCCCGGAGACGCGGGTTCGCTGAGCTGAACCTGGCGCTCGAAGTAACCGTCCTGCTCGATCTCCAACTGGCCGGCCGGTTTGCCGTCCAATTGGATGGTCAACACGAGCGGCTTGGTGAGGTGCTTCGTGTTCACGGTTCCCTTTAACAGCAACGTCCCTTCGCCCCCGCTCGACTGAACCTGGAGCACCAGGCGCGGGCCAGCCCAGCCGTCCTCCCACCGAGTCACGCGGTCCATGTAGACAGCCGTCTGCGGCGCCACGTGCCCTGCCGCAGCGATCCGGTCCAGTAGGCCCCGCGCCGTTCCGCCCAGTGCTTTCCTGGCGGAGGGATACACTTCGGCATAGAAGGCAACGTCCGGAGCGAGCACGCCGGCCACGGCTTTGTGGCCCAGGGCGCGCAGGGCGTGACCGTGCCGGGCCAACTCCTGGCCGCGGTGGTATTGGACCCGCGCACGGGTGGTGCGGTCAAACCGGTAGAGTGCGAGCGAAAGCGTCAGCCGCCAGTACATCGGCATCAGCGGCGATCCCCAGTAACGCTTGCTCAGACGGATGCTGTCCTCCAGGCGTTCCGCCTCCGACCACTCGACCGTCTTCGATTCCGAGTGGAGACGGTAGGTCGCCAGCACCTGGTCAATCACGTGGAAGCGATAACGCCGTGCGAATCGGCAGAATAGGTCGTAATCCATGTGGATCAGGCCGACCTCGAGCGGTCCGCACTTCTTCCAGACTTCGGGCGTCCAGAACACCGCCGGCTGTGGAATGAAATGGCCTTTCCATATCTCCAGCACGCGGCGAAACGACTCATAGTGGCAAGGGTGCTCGACGCCAAAAAACCTGCTGTGCTCGTCGATGAAGCGGCAGCGGCCCATCACGACGTGGCGTCCGCCGGCCGGGTCGATTTCGCGCGCCACGCGATCGAGCGCTCCGGGAAGGAGAGTGTCGTCGGAATTCAGGAAGCACAGGATATCGCCGGTCGCCAGCTTGAAGCCCTTGTTGATGGCGTCGGCGGCTCCCCGGTCGGGTTCGCGGATCACACGCAGATGGTCGTATCTAGCCAGCACGGCGGGCGTGTCATCGGTGGACATGCCATCCACAACGATGTGTTCGACGTTCGGGTAATCCTGTGCCAGGACGCTGTCGATGGTCTCGCCGATGAAAGCACCCTGATTGTAAGAGGTGGTAATGACGGAAATCCTTGGCAGTGGTGTCATTGTGGCGCTCGGCCTCGCAGTTCCTCGTGCAAGCGATGCATAATGGCGACTGTCTCCCGGGTGTGCCGACGCCAGGAGAATTTTCCCGCCTGCTCGAAACCGCGCATGACGAGACGCTCGCGCAGACCGTCCTCGCGCAGCACCCGGTCGACGGCCGCCGCGATCGCCTCGGGGTCGTTCGGTTCCACCAGGAGCGCCGCATCGCCGGCGACTTCGGGCAGGCTGGTTGTATTGCTGCACACCACCGGGCACCCACAGGCCATGGCTTCCAAAACGGGCATGCCGAAGCCCTCGAACAGCGACGGGAATAACAGGCAGCCCGCACCGCGGTACAACGCGGGAAGATCCTCGCGCGGACAGTAGCCGAGGAAGCGCACCTGCTCGCCCAGTCCAAGCTGCTCGGTCTGCCGCTCGAGTTCGGGTTGCCCTTCACGGGCGCCGCCAGTGCAGATCAGTTGCGGGGACAGCCCGTAGCGCTCGCGCAGGATGGCCATCGCCGAAATCGCGGCGCGGTGATTCTTATGCTTCCAGGTGTGCCCTGGAAAGAAGAGGTACGGACCTTGGGAGAGGAGGCGGTACTTGGCCAGACACGCCTGATCGGACTTGGGATCGCCGGCCAGCCGGAAAATCGGATCGGCGGCCAGCAGCACCGTGGTCACCTTCGCCGGCGGAACGCCCAGGCGCTCGATCAGCGTCTGCCGGGTGAATTCCGAAATCGCGCAGATGTGGTCCGCCTGGCGGATGGAATCGGTGTAAATCCTCCGCCGCTCCCCGAGCGCCGCCTCGGTGAAGCACTCGGGCAGATACTCGTGCTGGATATCGGGGACCATCAACAGATGGCGGAGCTGGCTGACTTCCGGGTGAATGTAACCGGGGAAGGAATAAACGATTTCGGCATCCAACGAACGGAGAAACTCGATCGCGCGGACCTCCGGGGATCGCGGATAATCCAGACGCAGTGCTGCGTGGAGCGCGCGGGTCGCTTGCCAGAGCATGTCCTTCGCTACCGTCGGCACCGAGTCCCTGCAGACGACCCGGAAGTTGGTCCTGTCGCGCAGGTCGAAATCATGGCGGCAGCCAGCCGGCAGAATCATGGTATACGAGTTGAAGGCGTCCAGAGCAATCAGTTTTCGCACGAAGGATCGCGCCAGGTTTTCCAGCCCGCCCGCCAGGCCCGGCGTGAGCCAACGCATGTCGAGAGCGACGCGCATGGGTGGATTCGAGGCGGATTTCGCCCCCACCACGCTGCGCAGGTGCGCGTTGTATTGGGCGGCAATCGCCCTGGGATCGTGATGCGCAATGGCAAATGCGCGGCCGGCGCGTCCCAACCGCCGGCGCTCCTCGGGATTGCGTATAGCGGCGGTGACGGCGCGCGCCAGGGCGGCGGCGTCGTCGGCGATCACTAAGTTGGCGCCGTCCTCGTACTTGAGACCTTCAGCCCCCATCGAAGTGGTGATCACGCACTTCTCCATCGCCCAGGCTTCCAGGAGCTTCTGACGGACACCCGAGCCGAAGCGCAGCGGCACCACCACCACAGTGGCTTCGGCGAGGTAGGGACGCGTGTCGGGAACGGAGCCGGTGACGGTAACGCCCGGCAACCCCGCCAATTCGAGCACCTCGGCGGTGGGGTACTTACCAACGATGAAGAACTCCGCCTCCGGCATTTCCGCCCGGACTCTGGGAAACACTTCGCGGGCAAAGAACACCGCGGCGTCCACGTTGGGCGGGTGCTGCATGAGGCCGGGGAACACGATGCGGCTCGGGCGTTCCGGAATCCCGTCCACCGGCGCCCAATACTCGGCATTCACGGGGATCGGGACAACTTCCACGCGGTTGGGGCGGTAGTGCTCCCGCATCCACTGCGCATCGGTCTCCGAGACCGCAATCAGAAGGTCGTACCGTCGCCCATATTGCTTCTCGAAATGGAAATAACGTCGCGCTTCCCGCCGGAGCTGCCGGCGCCGCCACCAGGAATCGGCCGTGTCGGCCTGACGGTCGTAAACCACCGATCGTATGTCGTGCATCACCAGCGCGGACACGTCCGCTTTCGGGAACTGGTCAATGGCCGCGGCCGAACTGCTTTGCACTACCACGAAGACATCCCAGTGCCGGCGCGCCAGGGCTTCGAGAAGGGGCGCCGCCATGTTGCGGAAGTTGAGGTCGGCAATGGTGGTGTCTACCGGCCGGGAAGGGAACGCCCGCAGCGAGCACACCAGGTGGAACAGCCGGCCATGCCAACGAGCCAGCAGATCGCGCCGCGGCGGCGCGGGAGGCATTCCGATACTCGGGCTCCTCCAGAGGTAGAGTTCGATGCCGCGCTCAGTGAAGACGCCGGTGCGGCCGGCCGTGTCGGCGGTGTGAATCATCGAAACCAGACCGACGTTACGTACCAGAGCCGCCAGGTTTGTCGTGTTGTTAAACTCGTAACCGCCGGTGCCGGGAAACTCTGGAAAATGGCCGTTAAGAATCAGGACCGAGGGCAAAACACCGGCTGTCTGTTCGGCGCTATCTCGCGGACGAACGATTTGCGTATTCACCGATTCGTGACACACTGCATCTGTTGAATTTGAATTGATTAGTTTATCGCAGCGCACCAGCACTCGCAAGCCGCAGGACGACTGAGAATGCGCCGCACACTCATTAGCGTGCTCCTGTCGGCCCAACCGGCGCCGGAGCTGAGAGGCCTGTATGTCCGCATTCAGTAAGTGGGTGCGTCATGCCTTCTTGTTCAGCAGCAACGAGTATCCCCGGATCAGAAGATCTTCTGGCGAGTGCGGCAAGTACAATGCAACATGCTCTGCCAGTTCACGGGTTGCTCCAGGGGTTTCCTCCGCAAGCGGCACCATCCACTCGGTCTCAAAGAGAGAGAGGCGAACATCTCGCGGAACTCTCTTATGTCGACGCGGTTGATTTCTCCGCTGTGGTAGATCCAATGCAGAACTTCGTCAACAGACATCGGCAATTCGCCACTCCCTCGCGGGGTGAGCAGGCCGCGCATGGAACCCTCGGAGAGTAATAGGTATGCCCACGGCGGAATCAGCTCCGCGACCGGCTCGATGTGGTGCAGGTGGTGGCCACGGGCCGACGTCCAGATTCGGTCGAAAGTCACCAGAGCGCTACCGCCGGGCTTGAGAACCCGGTGCATCTCCGCGAGAACCCGGCGGCCGTCGAGAAAATGTTCGAATGCCGCCATGGACAATGCCAGGTCGAAACGATCGTCAGGAAAGTCAAGTCTGGTGGCGTCCATCCGGAGCAGACGTCCGGACGGCCCCGTGCAATTGCTGACCGGCAGGTGCTCCGGTGCATCAAGCGATACGCCGACGTACTCGGATACGCCGAGTTCAAGCGCACGTTCGAGTGCGAAACCGTAGGGTGATGCGCCCAGGTCTAGTACCGTCCGGCCAGCCACCGGCCGTACTTGGTCCAAGGTATCGACCATATAGTGGTTGAAAGCGCGAATGGCCGCTGACAACGATGGTGTTTTATTCTGGCCTTGACAAGCGGGTGTCTTCTCCATTGTGCTCCCTTTTCCGCCACATCCGACCCTCCCCGAACCGGTCGCTGATGCGGAGGGAATCTCCTCCACGTCACTGTTCCAGCGCGCAAGGTGCGCTGTCCGGCACTCTTATAATGGCGTCCCTGATCGCAATCGCCAACATCCTGGGGTCGGTTGGAATCTTGATAGCGGGGTTATCACTCGAAAACTCGATGACATTCTCGCCGGCTCTGAGGTGGAGAGGAATCGGACCAAACTGGCCAAATCCCTGCGAACCGACGGGCAGTTCGGCTTTCGTCTCCCCATTCACCGAGACCCTCACCTTATTGGGTTCGCGTATGGAGATCAGTTGTCCCCGAATGAAGCCATCGACACTGCGATCCGAGGTTACGCGCAATTGGCCTCGCCCGGAAGACCAGCGCGACCAATCCACTCCATCTCGAGCGGGCTCGTACCAGCCAACGAAGCCCACGGAACAGCTCTTGGCTGTCGCTGTCGCAGACCCAGCCGCAAGCCCTGTCGCAGTCCCATTTGTCATCACCAACACGTCACCGAACGTTCGGAGGGGCTTCCCTGTCGCAGCGTAAGCGTCAGCCTTGTACTGGACCGTTTCGCAGTTCGGACACAGGACGACGCAAGGCTCCGGACCAGCTTGGTCAGTCGAGTAGATCTTTGAGCGGTCTGTAACCTGGACCTGACGCACGCCCTTTTGGCCGTTCAGGACGCCGAATAGCGCCAGCAGAGGATACTCGAATCTCGGACCCACCGCTGTGTCGAGTCCGATGTCTTTGCACGGTTGCTTCTTCGCGAATTCCACCGCCGCGTGGTATGAGTCCAACAGAGCGCGATCCTCAGCGAAGTAAAGGGCGCTTCTGGGCTGGTTGAAGATGCTCAACTCGCCACCGACAAGCGGTCTGATCTGGTTCTCAAGGACCATCGGCGTTGCGGCCAGCACGAGCGTGGCGCAGAGCAGTGCGGCGGCGACCCGCGGTAGTGTCCGGTCCAAGACCGCACCCACGACCGGCGACCAGATCACAAACAAGGCAAAGTGCAATCGAGTGTTCCACGGCTGCCATTTAAGACCCGCACAAAATAGAAGAAACGCCCCCGTCAAACTGATCGACAGCGCGAGCGCCATCCCGAGCTGACGTCTGCGCCATACGAAGGGCAGAATCGCAAGCGTCAGCAGGATCAGGACAAGGTGCAGCGGGTTGCCGGCCGTCGCTTCGTGGCGCGACATGCCTGGCACATGAAAAACGGTGAGATCCCAAGTTGAGTCCGGGTCGTTGGGATCCTCGCCAGTTGCTCTGATGATGCGGTCGATTCCCGCCTCTATCTGGCTGTTAAGTGCGGCACTCGGTGTTCCCATATGCAGTGCCGCGTTTCTGAGCGCGTTCGAGACCACCACTCCGGCACTGACTCTGTTATTGGACACTTTGAAGCCCTTTGGCGGCGCCAGAGCCGTTGGACCCAACGGCGCGCCGTACAGACGATAGTTCCGCAGCATGTACCCCGCGTTCAGCGCTAGCAGCGTGATTCCAACCAGCACGAGGAAGCCATCTATGCGCCGCCTCTCCCTCCAGAACCAGATCGCTACGGCCACGAACAGGATCGGGGGCGCCAATACCCATGCTGTCCCCTTCGTGAGGCAAGCGAGTCCCAGAGCACTGCCAACGGCTAGCGACCTCCACCAGGTCAACTCAGACTTCAAGCTGAACAGGTAATAGGTGAGAACCACGAGCCAGAAGGCGACCGTGACGTCGTTCTTGGCGCCGGAGGCCTCGAGCAGCCCTTGCGGAATAGTGGCGCAAATCACCCCCGCCAGCACTTGGCCTCGGTAGCCCGCTCCGAGCAACTGGGCGATCAGGGTCACGCACAGTATGCTGCCCACCAGGCCGAACCACTGCACCAGGTTGTCCAATCGATCGCCGCCCGATAATGCGTGCAACTGGAGCATGGCGTACTCGCTCCAGGGGGCCATGTATAATTGCTTTGTCTCGTTCGTGGCGTAGAAGTTGACGCTTTGATTTTGCAGCCAGTGAACAATACGCGGCATGTGGTATTCCATCGCATCCCACGTATTGGGCGGACACACGATGGCTGTCAGACCGACCAGCCCGATCAAGATGACAACCAGCGCGATCAGAGCCGGATCCTCAACGTCTCTTAACTGGGCGAGAGCTCTAGAGAGCAGGCCGGAGTCCCGTGCTCGGATCGGGGTTGGTCCGCTTCTTCGAGCGGTTCGGTAAAGATACGCTGCCGCCAGCACGTCGGCGCCCCCCCATGCCAGGGAGAGCCCAACCACCGTGAGCTGGTGGAACGCGCCTAGCCCTTCGGTGAACACGACGACCGCAACGCCCCAAACGGTAGCAGCGTCGATTGCCGCAGAACGCCAGCCGCTGCCTTTCGCACGGAAAACCGCAAAAGACAGCGCAAATGCCGCCAGAGGAAGAACGACGAGTATGCCCGCAAGATTCATGTGCCAGTCCGCTCCAAGATTCGTCCCGGCTGGTGTCTGCTTGAGTGAGCCGTCTTCAAGTCACTCACGGCCCGGAAGACGCCGGCCACGAACGGAGCGAAGCAGTCACCCACAGAATCTCAAGATATCCATCATGAGACACGAGCACAGAACCGGCCAGGCGCAGGTTCCCGTAAGTCGAAGCTCCCATGTTAACAAATAACTTCCGGTCACGTGGTCAGCGCCTGGCCCGGTTGGGCCGAAGAGATCTGCCGTTCCTACTGTTTGGCGCCGATCGCGATGATCGAGGTAGGCGGCCAGGGTAGAAGATGGTCTATCCTGCGCCACAGCCACACGAATCGGTCGAAGGTTCTCAACGCCAGAGGGCTGATGTCAGCTCTGTTGAGGAGGCAGCCGCTGATATACCACCCCGGCCGGGAAATCCGATTGAAGTCCACGATTCGCCGAACCTCAAAGCCAGCCTGCTCCATCCGTTGCCGCAGTTCCTCATGCGAATAACGCCGGTAGTGCCCCAATGCCCTGTCCGCCGCACCGAATATCCTCTGATCGTGTGGAACCAGGATGATTGCGAGACCGCCTGACTTCAGAATTGTATGGATATTGCGCAGACCCGTCTGGTCGTCCTCCACATGTTCCAGCACGTTCAAGCAGACCACCGAGTCCATCTGGCCGGCTAATGGCGCAAAGTCCTCCGGGTTTCCCAGGTCACAGTGGCGCACCTCCAGGCGAGGCCGATGGTGGAATCTCGCTTTCAAACGAGCCAGATGTTCCTCGTCGATGTCCAGGGCCACATAGCGCGACCGCCGGGCAATCAGCACCTTGGTCAGATTTCCGATGCCTGCCCCGATCTCGGCCACTTCCTTGCCCAGAAACGGAAGTATTGTGTCAGCCATCCAACGGTTGAAACGCGCAGCGCCAGAGAATGCTTCTAAGATGCCAGGACCCGAGGCTCTGTAAATATCCCGCGTCCAGGCATAGCGAAAGATGACGTAGACCGCCTCGAAGGCGTCTTTCAGACCAATCTTCTTTCCGTCACTGTAGGAGCGCCCATGATAGCTGATGGCTGTTTCGTAGATCCGCGCCTCACGCCGAGCCAGCTTGATAGTGAGTTCCGGCTCCACTCCAAACCGGTCGCTCCGGATGGGAATGCTCTTCAACAGAGACATCCGCAGAGCCTTGTAGCAGGTCTCCATATCGCTCAGGTTCAAGTCCGCCACCAGGTTGCACAGCCCAGTCAGTAACCAGTTGGCTACCGAGTGCCAAAAGTAGAGTACTCTCCGCTCACCGGAAAACATGAACCGCGAACCGTAGACCGCGTCGGCTTCTCCGCTGACCAGCGGGTCCAGCAGCTTGCCATATTCGCGAGGATCGTACTCTAGGTCGGCGTCTTGAATGATCGCGAACTCGCCGGTGGCGTGTTCGATGGCAGTGCGGAGCGCCGCCCCCTTTCCGCGATTCCGGTCGTGCCGGACCAGCCGGATTACGTCCCCATGCCGGGCCGCCATGGCCGCCACGACTTCGGCGGATCCGTCGGTGGACCCGTCGTCCACCACCACAATCTCAAGTTCCATGCCGCCGATCGGCGCGTCCAGTACCCTCTCGAGGAGAGTCTCGACAAATTCCTCTTCGTTATAAAGCGGGACGAGAACGGACACTTTGGAGGTTCGCATGTTAGAACGGAAGCCTTTGCATCCCTGCCGGAATCTCAACGACGGGCCGCTTGACGCTAGTCCAAACCGTCGTCATACCGACAGCCGGCGGGCCAGCAGCGCCCACCTGGCGTAGATCTCGCCGGAAATCGCCTGCGTACCCTGGAGCTGGTATACGGTGAAGCTGAACACGCTCGCGTGCGGACGCATGATCCGTTCCAACAGCGATCCCGGTGAATAGAATCGGCCGTGCCGGTTGCCCCAGCCATCGGCGCAGAAAACGGCCGCACCCTCATCGAAGTTCATGTCGCAGAGGGCGGAATATCGCGCGTCTGTCTGGACGGCGGGCTCCTTGTACAGGTAGAGCGGGACCACGCAGACCTGCCCGCCAGGCTGAAGCACCCGCCCCAATTCGCGGAACAGCTCAATGTCGCCGTTGGACTCAAAATGCTCGAGCGAACAGGTTAGAGTCGCCTTCGAGGCGAAGCCGTCGCAGAGTGGCATGTGACATGCATCCCCACCGATACGCTGGCCATGTACTCCGGGTTCGTACATGATGTCCTGGGCGAAGCACTCGCTTTTCCTCAAACGGCGGACAATGTCCGGCAGAGCCGATCCCTCGCTCGCAATATCGATCAACAAATCGGATGATCCAGGATCGAGCAACTGTATTGAGACCCAGTGCTCAAAAGCCTTTTCCGTCAGGTTGAACGGATAGTAAGCAGGATACCGCGCCCCGTAGTCCGCGGCACGGAGATAAGCATCAAATTCCTCGGGGACTACCCCCATGTCTTGGACTGTGATATCGAGTGCGGCAAACTGAGCGGAAATTTCCCGCAATGCTATCGGATCGAGAGCCGGCACGCCGCCTCGCGTAGTGCGATTGGGGATTCGTGACTTCAGTAAGCTCAACGCGCGCGCGGAATCCGGTTCGATCCTGGAGGGCTGATACTCGTATTTCTGCTCCGTTTCGCTCATGGGGTCTCGCCTAGACTGGCGGGTCTTCCGACTCCGATGAATACCAAAATCGCGGTGCCGGGCTCGCCTCTCTCCGGCGACGCCCCACTTGTCGCACGCGCCACGCAAACAACAAACGTCCTGACCGCCTGGGGCCGCATTACTACCGCAACAGTCTATCACAGCCTGGGCGATATCCTTCTCGACGGCGATTCGGATCCGATTCGTGGGCGGCTCCTCGCCCATTGCGCGCCGGGCACGCGGCCGCAATCGTCGGAACGCTGGATGCGAAATCACTGGCCGGGCCGTCCGCCGGGCCCGCTCAGTCCAGCAATTCCACGCGATACTCTTCAATCACCGGATTGGCGAGCACATCGTGAGCGATGGTCTCGATATCCTTCTGCGCCTGTTCGCGGGTCACTCCGCCGGCGATGGCGATATCGAAAAACTTGCCCTGGCGCACATCCTCTATGGCCGGATAGCCAAGGCTCCGGAGCGCGGCGCGCACCGTCTGCCCCTGCGGGTCGAGCACCGTTCTCTTCAAGGAAACAAATACGCGAGCTTTCATGGGGAACTCCGATTATAACCGGCGTCGGCAGTTGTGGCGCACGCACTCATGCGTGCCGCGTGGCGACTCTTCGTGATGCCCGGCGAAGCAGGCCGGTTGACAGACGAAAGCGTCTGTCCCACTTTGCTGTCGAAGGATCTTGAGCGAGTGGGGCAGGCGCTTTCGCCTGCCAACCGGTCCTAGATCTAGCACAGGCTTTGAGCGGTTTCTACAGTTTTTCCGCCCAACCCTCAATTCAGCAGCCGCCCCTGCCGCATGAACGCCGGCGTGTCCAAGTCTTCCAGATCGAATTCCATGGAGGCTTCCTCCCCGGCGCGCCCGGCCGTCTCGTCGGCCTGCGCGGCGGCTGCGAGCGCGGGCTCCGGCAACGCCGCCGGCGGAATAGGTTCGGCCTCCGCGCCCAGCGACCGCACTCTGGTCACCGCACCGGAACGGCGCTCCGCGGCCACGGCTGTTTGCCCGGGCTGGAGCGCTTGGTCGGGCTGGAACCCGGTGGCGATCACGGTGATCTTCACCGCGTCCGCCAAGCTCTCGTTGAGAATCACGCCGAAGTTGATCTGCGCATCTTCGCATTCGGCCGCCTCGCGGATGATCGAGCACGCCTCATTCACTTCGTGCAGCCCCAGGCGGCTGGAACCGGTGATGTTGATCAGGATGCCTCGCGAGCCGGCGATGCGCGAGTCCTCCAGCAGCGGGCAACTGATGGCATGGCGCGCCGCGTCCACCGCCGCCTTCTCGCCGCGTCCCACCGCCGTACCCATCATCGCGTAGCCCATGCCCAGCATGGTGGCCTTGATGTCCGAGAAGTCGCGGTTGATCAACCCCGGCGTGGTGATGATGTCGCTGATGCCTTGCACCGCCTGCCGCAGCAGGTCGTCCGCCACTTTGAACGCCTCGAAGAAACTCGTGCCGCGCGGCACCAGCGCCAGCAGCCGGTCGTTGGGAATCGCGATCACTGTATCCACCGCCGTGGCCAGTCTGCGCAGTCCCTCTTCGGCCAGCCGCATACGCCGCGGGCCTTCGAATCCGAACGGTTTGGTCACCACGGCCACCGTCAGCGCGCCCATTTCCTTGGCCAGGCTGGCGATCACCGGCGCCGCGCCGGTTCCGGTTCCTCCGCCCAGTCCGGCGGTGACGAACACCATGTCGGCGCCCTCCAGCACCTCCAGAATGTGGTCGGTGTTTTCGAGCGCCGCCTGCTGGCCGACTTCCGGATTGGCCCCGGCGCCCAGCCCCCTGGTGAGCTTCGGCCCCAGTTGCAGCTTGTGCGGAACTTCCACCGCCTCGAGCGCCTGCAGGTCCGTGTTCATCACACAGAAGTCCACCCCCTCCAGGCCTTCCCGCACCATGCGCGCCACGGCGTTGCACCCGCCGCCACCCACGCCAACCACCTTGATCTGGGTCCCTTGGCGCGATTCTTCCGCAATTTCGTATTTGAAATCGTCGATACGCGAGTCCATCAGCCCCATTTTCTTCTTCGCCTCCCGCTACAGTATCTTGCTCAACCAACCCACCACGGCCCGCTGCCGTTCGGTCTGCTCCTTCAGTTTTGCCGAGTACATCGCCAGGCCGGCCGCGGTGCACCAGTCCGGGGTGCCCATCGACTTCGGCCAATCGTCGATTCCCTCCACCAGTCCGAATCGCGACTGGCACCCCAATTCGTCCGCCGCCACTTCGAGAATCTCCGTCAGTCGTGCCCCGCCGCCGGCCAGGAAGACGCCGCCGAGCAGCGCGTGCTCCATGCCCACCCGCGCCAGTTCGCCGCGCACCAGTCGAAACAGGTCGCGAGCGCGCGATTCCAGGATCAGGTCCACGTGCCTCATCGGCGCCTGCCGTGGCCCGCGGCCCTCCGGCGCCGGCAATTCCACCAGGATGTTCTCGGGTGAACCCGCCGCGCGCGCGCGCCCGTATTCGATTTTGACCAGCTCGGCCTCAGCCGGGTTGACGCACAGGCCGCGCGCCAGGTCGCTGGTAAAGTGGCTACCGCAAACCCGCACGTTGGAAGCCAGGCACATGGCCTCGTCGTAGTACACCACCAGGGAAGTGGACTCGGCGCCGATGTCCAACACCGCTACGCCCTCGCGCCTCTCCTCCGGCTTCACCGCCGCGTACCAGGCCGCCTGCGCCTCGAAGACCGTCTCTTCCACCAACAGGTGCGCCCGGTTCACCGCGCCCACCAGCGCGCTGTGTTCCTGCACCGAAGCCGTCAACAGGTGAACGTTCAGCTCCAGCCGCGCTGCCGTCATTTTGCGCGGCTCGCGGTGGCCCGGATGATCGTCCACCACGAAATCCTGCGGGTACACTTGCAGCACCATGCGGTCTTCCGCCAACTGTACGTTCGCCGCGTGCTCCTTCACCCGGTTCACGTCGCGCTGGTGAATTTCCCGCGGGTAACCCAGCTCCACCACACCGCGCCCGGCCGCCCCGCGCAAGCTGGAGCCGCCCATCCCGACCACCGCCGACTCCACCGAAACGCCCGCGCTCCGCTCCGCTTCTTCCAGAGCCGCCAGAACCGATTCGGTCACCGCCCGCTGATCCGCGATCGATCCCTTCGACCAGCCCTGCGATTCCACCACCGCGCATCCAAGCAGACGCAGCCGGTCCTCCAGCGCGCAAACCACCATGCGCGTCTTCGTGCTGCCCGCGTCGAGTCCCACTGCGTATATCGGTTTGTCCGGCATAATCCTTTACTTCCTTATTCCTTATTCCTTTGCGGTGATGCGATCTTCCAGCCGCAGGTCGAAGGTCCTCGCCCGCGGCGACCGCTGCTCGATCTCCTGAAAGTGACCGAGAAAATTCTGATAGCGCCGCCCATAGTTCGCGTCGCCCAGAAGTAGCGACACGGCCTGGTGATCCACCTGGACCACCACGCGCATATTCTCCGGATCGGAGGCATCCACTTCGGAGACATCCTTGGCCAGGTAGCCCAGATCCGCTTCCAGCCGCAGCAGCGCCTGCACCCGCTCGCGCCGCGTATCTTCCGTCGAGTCCTCGCGGATTCCGCTCAGCACGGGAAACGTAAACGAGGCCTGCTGCGGCGGCGGCTCCAGCAGCACGCCCTCTGCGTCGATCAGCGCCACGCCGCCCCGCAGGAAGACGAACGCCACGGGATTCCGCTCGCGGATGCGCACCGCCAGCCGGTCCGGCCAGACGCGCGAAACCGACGCATCTTCCACCCAATCGATCGCCAGCAGACGGCGCTGCCGCTCGGCCAGCGGAACGGCCAGAATTCCGTGGCCGAAATCGGCGTCGAAAACGTGCCGCACCTTCGCTCGCGGTGCGTAGCGCAGCCCTGTGATCGTCAGCGCGTCCTGGCGGTCTCGCGCCAGCGTGAACCGCGGGTCGGTGGAGAGGTAGTCGCGCAGCTTCAGCGCCGCCGCCGCGGTGGAGGCGCACACCAGGCACGCCGCCGCCAGGCCCAGCCACAGCCGCCAGCGAATCCCGCCGCTTTTCTTGTTATCGCGCGGCATCGGCTGCCTCCGCCCGCAATCGCTCCAATACCTGTTCGCCCGCCTGCCACACGTTGCCGGCGCCCAGCGTGAGCACCAGGTCGCCCGCGCGCGCCACCGCCAGCAGGTCCTCCACGCCGCGCGCCATCGTCCCCGCGTACTCCACCGAGCGGTGGCCGAATTGCCGGATCCGCTCCACCAGCGCTTCCGCCGTCACGCCCTCGATGGGCTTCTCCGAAGCCCCGTAAATGTCCAGCACGAACACGCTGTCGGCTTGATGGAACGCGCCCCCGAATTCGTCCATCAGGTGAAACGTCCTCGAGTAGCGGTGCGGCTGGAACAGCACGTGGATGCGGTCAAAGCCGCACAGGCGCGCCCCCTCGAGCGTCGCCCGAATCTCGGTCGGATGGTGGCCGTAATCGTCCACCACCGTGATCCCCCGCTCCTTGCCGCGCACCTGAAAACGGCGGTCCACCCCGCTGAAGGTTGCCAGCGCTTCGCGAATCGCATCCGGCTTCACTTCGAGTTCCAGCGCGACCGTCACCGCCGCGGTCGCGTTCAACACGTTGTGCCGGCCGGGAATCCGCAAGTGGAACCGGCCCAGGTCGTTCCCGCGCGCGCGCAGCCGGAAGTCGCTCGAGAAAGAACCGCACGCGATCTCGCCGGCTTCCATATCGGCCTGCGCCGTGGTGCCGTAAGTAATCGTGCGCCGCCGGATTTCGGGCAGGATGCCCTGCACGTTGGCGTCGTCCAGGCAGACGATCGCGGCGCCGTAGAACGGCACCTTGTTGACGAACTCGATGAACGCCGCCTGAATCGCCTCGAGCGACGGATAGTGGTCCA
>Ga0181530_10000966_pt1 | contig 36679 bp, 29 predicted proteins | sample PEATcosm2014_Bin_42_FD_119769 | JGI IMG/M metagenome (GOLD analysis project Ga0181530, IMG submission 119769) | Peatland microbial communities from MTU Mesocosm Facility, Houghton, MI, USA - PEATcosm2014_Bin10_60_metaG | ecosystem: Environmental > Terrestrial > Soil > Wetlands > Peat | place...
CGTTTCGCGCCATTGGATGCCGGTCGAGGTGGTCGAGCGCAACCTGGATGCGATGGCCGCCGTCAAGCTGAACGTCTTCCACTGGCACCTCTCCGACGATCAGGGCTTTCGCGTCGAGAGCAAGCGTTATCCGCGTTTGCAGCAGTTCGGTTCGGGCGGCCATTATTACACGCAGGCCGAGATCCGCGCCGTGGTCGCTTACGCGCGCGAGCGCGGGATACGCGTGGTGCCGGAGTTCGACATGCCGGGCCATACGCTAAGCTGGTTCCCCGGCTATCCGCGACTGGCCGGCGGGCCGGGCCCATTTGAAATCGGCGGCGACTACGGCATTTACGATCCGGTGATGGATCCGAGCCGCGAGGAAACCTACGCTTTTCTGGATGGCTTCGTCGGCGAAATGGCAACCCTGTTCCCCGACCCCTATTTCCACGTGGGCGGCGACGAAGTCAACGGCCGGCAATGGACCCAGTCGGCGCGCATTAAGGCGTTTGCCAAACAGCACCGGTTCAAGGACGCGCGCCACATCCAGTTGTATTTCAGCCAGCGCATTCGCCAGATTCTGGCGCGGCACGGCAAGACCATGGTCGGCTGGGACGAGATCCTGCAGCCGGGATTGGGATCGAGCACCGTGATCGAGACTTGGCGCGGACGCGCGTCGCTGGCTGAATCGGTGCGGCAGGGCTATCGCGGGATTTTGTCGTGGGGCTATTACCTCGACCACCTCAGCCCGGCGAGTTTTCATTACGGCATCGAGCCGCTGGCCGGCGACGCGGCGCAGTTGACGCCCGCGCAGGTCAGCCACATTCTGGGCGGCGAAGCGTGCATGTGGGCGGAGTTGGTGAGCGCGGAAACGGTGGATTCGCGCATCTGGCCGCGCCTGGCGGCAATTGCCGAGCGGTTGTGGTCGGCGCAGGACGTGACCGATGTGGACTCGATGTACCGGCGCCTGGAAGCGGTCAGCCGGATGCTGGAGTGGACCGGCATTCAGCATCGGTCGAACTACGTGCCGATGCTCGACCGGCTGAGCGGCAATCACTTTGCGCCGCCGGTCCGCGTGCTCGCCGATGCCTGCGAAGCCCTGGGGCTCGGTCCGCGCCACGTCGATCGTATCACCACCGAGACGCCGTTCAACCGCATGGTGGACGCCGCACACCCGGAGAGCGAAAGCGTGCGCGCGCTCGAATTGGCGGCTGCCCGCGTGGCGGGGGACGCGGCTGCAAATGCGGCCGATGCGGCGGACCTGCGCGCGCAGTTCACCCGCTGGGCGGACAACGATCGTGACTTCGAGCCGCTGGCCGAGGCCAATTCGCTGTTGGAGGAGTTGAAGCCGATCTCGAGAGATCTGTCGGCGGTGGGTGCGCTGGGGCTACGACTGCTCGATATCGCTGCCGCCGGCCAGGCGCCGCCGCCCGACTGGCTGGCGGCTCAGGACGCCGAACTCAAGCGCATGTTGGAGCCCAACGCGGATCTGCGCCTGGCCGCCGTGCGTCCGGTCAGGATTCTGTTGGATCGCGCCGCGGGCGCGGGCAAATAGGCGATCCCGGACCCGGAGCGCCGTGAGGCCGGCGCGTCAGTTCGCGGCCGCTACGGAGAGCCCGGTCGCAGAACTGCCCGCGTTACCCACCTCGATCCCGATACTGCAACTAGCGGAACAGTTCAAAGTTGCCGGCACCGGCACATCCACCCGCAACAGATCGATCACCATGCCTGGAATGCCGCCGGCGTATGTCGGCGTTACATTCTCCCCATAGAGACCGTAGCCAAAGATCTGGAAGACGGAATAGGAAAAATTAGCCTCGATCGCCAAGGCAGGCGTCGGGGCGGGCGAGGTGGCAATCGTCCCGTCCGGCAAGGACGGATTGAGCGCGCCAGCTCCGCTAACGAGCATCGATACCGTCGCGCCCGGCGAAGCCGGATTCGACGGCGAGTTGAGGCTGCCATCGGAGTTCAAAACGGCGAATATGTTCGGTTGCGCCGCGACCACATGCAAAGGCAGGATCTGCGACATGCCGGCGTCCGTGGTGATCGTCATGTTCACCTGTGTGCTCCCCGCGATTTCATAGGGCACCAGCATATTGATTTGATTTTGCGCCGCATAAATGAGCGGCGCAAAGACGCCGTCGATAGATACCTGGGTCCCTCCCAGCGAACTGGCGACTCTGCCGTTGGAATCGATTTGCATTCCGATTCCGGTGGCAGGTCCCAGGCCGGTCCCGTAAATGCTCACGTACTCGCCGGGAGCCACTGTGACGGTCACGGCATTCGCCGCCGAATCCGCCACGCCCAGAATGGATACCCCAGTCGGTGTCCCGCGCGGAAGCCGCAACGCGAAGCCATTCGATATCGGCCCGAATCCCGCCACGCGCGGCGGTCCGATCACGGTCAGGCTGCCATCCGGGTTCAACACCAGGTCCTGGCCGGCCACGCCGTCAGGCAGCAGTTCGGAAAACAGCACGCTTGATCCATCCGGCGCAAGCTCGGCAATCAGGGCACTGCCTAAAACGAGAGAGTTCGGGTGCAACACCACGCTTGACGGATCGGCAAGCGATTCGGCGATCCAAATATCGCCCTGGGCGTCGAGTCTCAGTGCCGGCGGAGCCGACTGGGACTGGGTGACGCCGTAAAAGGTCGAAAACAGGAGCTTGACGCCGGTCGAATCCAGTTTCGCCACGAAGCCATTGCCGGGCGAATATGCGCCGGCTTGCGGCGCTGCGAACTGAGCTTGAATCGCCCCGGAACTGATGGGAAAACTCGGATCCAAGGTAATGCCGGCGACCACCACGTTTCCGCCGGAATCCAGTGCCATTCCTCCCAGCGATGGCAGGCTAATGTTGCCTCCTTCGCCCAGCAGCGTCGACCAGACCAGGCCGGTGCCTTGAGCGTTTAAACGCGTGACGAACACATCCGGCGTATTATCCCCGCCCTGGAATTGCGTTTGAAACGCCCCTGGGGTAACCGGGAAATCGGCGGCGGACGTGGTGCCGGAGACCGTAGCTACACCGTTCGAATCCACCGCCAACATCGTTGCGGCGGTGCCCGGAAGCAAGGGATAGCACGATCCACTGTTCGGGCACGGCAGCGGATCGACCACCTGCTGGCCGCCGAGCAACGTCGAATAGGCCGGCGTGTAAGGCGGGATTGTTTGACTGGCCGGCGTGAGCTTTGCGATAAAGGCGTACTCTGGCCGCCCTGGGTACTTTGCACCCAAAGGCGCCGGACCGGCGGTCGGGATCTTGGTGATGAAGGCACCCGGCGTCACCGGAAAATCCAGTTGGCCGGTCGATCCGGCCAGGTACAGATTCCCACCTGGATCAAACGCGATGGCGTCGATCACAGTCGCGCCACCCGGGTCGAGCCCGCCGAATGTGCCGGTGTACAGCAGATGAGTGCCGGTGCTATCGAGCTTGACGATGAGACCGACCGTGGGGGCATTCCCGGGCGACATGGATACAGTCGAACCGACGATCCAAAGATTGCCCAGAGGGTCTACGGCCGCGGCGGCCGGGAGGTCGCCAGCGCCTGCCTGGAAAGGAAACACCGAAAGGATGTTGCCGCTCGAATCCATTTTCGTCACCGAAATCGTCGGTGGAGGCAGGTAAATGTAGGGCAACTCGCCGTACCCCGGCCAGCCGGAGCTAACGATGAAATTGTTCCCTTTCGCGTCCACGGCGATGCAGCAGGGGTTAAGCGGCACGTAGGAGAGATTGGATTGCTGCGCGCGGACGGTTGCAATCGAAAGCGCGAGCAGCGCGGCGGCCAACAGGAAGATCTGGCGACGCTCATATACCATGGTACCTCTGCCTGTCGTACGCTATTTCGTATTTACGATGTCGTTCTGTCTGGCTGACGCGCGAGAGCGATGCCCAACCGGGATTTGTACGGGCCGGGCATGCCCGGCCCGCGGACTCCAACGACGCTGCAACCCCTGCCAGGCCGGCTTCGACGGTTACATGTCGATGCGCTGCCGCTTGTGACCCTCGAGATACCAGCAAGGAGCGTCGCCGAAGTGCGGGAACATCGAGTGAACGCACGTTCGCGTCTCCGGGCTGAGCATCATGAACTCGGTCTTCCCGTCTTTCAATGGCACGGCGTAGTAGGGCCGCACCAGAACCGAGCCGAACGCCCGCGGTCCGCGCCAACGGGCGGTCAGCCAATCCCCGCCATAAAGTAAGCCAGCCAACGCCAGCAGCCCCACGCCGGTCCACCGCACATACCGCACTCCCTTAGCTTATCAGTGGCATCGACGTTCGGGAGCACGAAGAGGGTGACTCGGCGTCCTGACATCGCAAAACGCGAACGGTTATACTGATCGCTCGGAGATCATGATGAACAACGCCGGCAGGATGCTCTTGCTAGCTGTGTGCGCGGGCGGATTGCCGGCGCAACGCCCATGGCAACGGATCGCCGTCCCTTCTATCAGCGAAGCGGCAGCTAACTTCCACACTCCCCCGCGCGAATACGGCGCCATCCACTGGGCCATCTGGGGCAACGAATTGACCCGGGCGCGCATCGTGCAGGAGTTCGACCAGCTAATCGCCAACGGGGTCTACGTGGTCAACTTCGGCCCCGCTCGCAACATGTCTCCGAAGTACCTCTCGCCCGAACACCTCGCTCTTACTAAGTTCGCCGTCGAAGAGGCACGCAAGCGCGGCATGAAAGTCTGGCTGGCCGACGAGGGCAGTTACCCGAGCGGTTTCGCCGGCGGCAAGATCAGCGAGGAATACCCGCAGCTCACCATGCAGGGAATCGTTGCCGATACCCACATCAGCGTGGCGCCCGGTCAGACTATCTCGCTCCCGGCGCCACCCGATACGCTCGGCGCGCTCACCCACACTCTGATTCCACCACCCAGGGGCGCCGCGAACCCGCAGCCTACAACCGAGAAAACCGGCGTGCTGCCTGTCATCGGCGGCCAGATCAAATGGACGGCTCCGCCGGAAGGCAGGTCGGAGGTGATCTTAGTCCGCCACGTGTTTCGCAGCTCGCCCACGCGTTACATCAATCGCACCGACGGCACTTACTCGAAAGACAGCCTGTACTCACTGATCGACTATCTCAATCCGGACGCCACCCGTGCGTTCCTGAAGACCACGCATGAGGTCTACAAACAACTCTTCGGCCAGGAATTCGGCAAGACCGTGCTCGGTTTTTTCGGCGACGAACCCGACTACACCGGCTTCATGCCCTGGACGCCGAAGTTACTCGACACCTTCCGCGAACAAAAAGGCTACGACCTGCAACCTTACCTGTCGCTCTTCTTCGAGCCCAAGTTGAGCGAGGAAGCCACGCGCGTGAAGGCCGACTACTGGGACGTCTGGAGTGGCATCTTCCGTGAGAGCTTCTTTGGCGTGCAGGCCGATTGGTGCGCCGCGAACAACCTGGAATACCTGGTCCACCTGAATCACGAAGAGTTGATGCTGAACCTCTCGCGCGGCGAGGATCTCATCCGCAACGAGGGCGATTTTTTCCGCGACATGCGCCACGTGCAGATTCCCGGCATCGATAATCTGAACCAGCTCATTCCCGGCGCGGTAATTCGCGAAGACACCATCTATGACGTCAACGACAACTTCCCCAAGCTGGCATCGTCCGCCGCGCACCTATTCGGGCGGCCGCGCGTGTGGGCGGAGGAGGGCGGCGGCGCCGGCGTGGACGGCAAGTTCCAGTTGGACTACCAGTTCGTGCGCGGCGTCAACGCGCCGCAGATCCGCATCCCCGTCATCCGGCCCGCCGGCGCTTCCGGCGAAACGCCGCCGCAAGCCGCCATGCTCGCCTGGTACGCCAACCGCGCGTCGTATTTAATGGCGATCGGCCGGGCCGCCGCGCAGGTGGCCCTCTACCACCCGGCCAACAGCATGTGGCTGGGCGACGAAACGGCCGACCGCAGCACCACCAAGCTGGGCAAACAACTGCTGGAGCACCAGATCGATTTCGATTACTTCGACGAGCAGTCGCTCAGCGACGTCGCCACGCTGGAGAACGGCGCCTTCCGCAACCTCAGCGGGCAACTCTACCGCGCGGTGATCGTTCCGTCTTCCACCGTAATCTCGCGCGCCGCGCTCACTCGCCTGCGCGCCATGGCCGCCGCCGGCGGCAGGGTGATCTTCGACGGCGTCGCGCCCACCATTGTGGTCGACCGGACTTTCCGCGACGCGAGCGAGAAGCCCGACCTCAGCTTCGCCACGCTGATCGAACCCGCCGGCGATCTTACCGCGCGCGTCATCGCGGCGCTGCCGAAGGCGGATGTCGCGCTCGATAGCTCGTGCACCGCGCTCAAGTACAGTCACCGCACCTGGCGCGACGCCGACCTGTACTTCTTCTTCAACGAAAGCAATCAACCGCAAATGAGCTGGCCAGAGGTCTCCGGCCACGGCCAGGCGCAGGTGTGGGACGCATCGACCGGCGAGATCCATCTTATGACGGGCGCGACCGCCGGTCGGGATTCCGTCCGCCTGCCGCTGGTGCTGGCGCCTTACGAAGCGAAGATCGTGGTGATCGGCCCAGTCCCGCAGACGGTTGCCGGGCCCGAACCTTCATTCGCCAACGGAGACACCATCGCGGAGTTTCCAATCGAGACGCCAGTTACTCAGTTTCAGAAACAAGTTACTCTCGCCGCCAAGCCAGCCGGCAAACGATTCTATGTCGAATGCGACGACGTGCATGACTACGCGCGCCTGCGCGTCAACGGCAAGGATCTCTCTGCGCGCGCCTGGCAGCCGTATCGCTGGGATGTTACTGACGCGCTGATTGCCGGCGCCAACCAGATCGAAATCGAAGTCCAAACGCTGCCACCCGGCCGCAGCTTTCCCTTCGGCGGAGCGGTGCCCGCCGGCGCCCGCGGCCCCGCGCCGCCACCACCAACGCCGGGAGTGATCGGCTCGGTTCGCCTGGTGGCTCGCGGGCAATGAGGTAATAACATGACCAAACGATGCCTTTTGTGCGCCTTCCTCGCTTTGCTATTTCTGGCCCCGCAATTCGCTCTGGAACGGCCCGATGTTACTTTCAAGATCTTTCAGTTTCCGCCCGATAAGATCCCGCACATCGACGGCAATACCGACGATTGGGATATTGTGCCCGACAGTTATGCGATCGGCATGGACCAACTGATGGACACTGAGGAAGGCCACGGGATGAATCACGATCCTAAGAACCTGGATGTCAAGGTCAAGGTGGGTTGGGTCAAGGGTCTCAACCGCCTGTACTTCCTCTATGAGGCCTATGACAATTACTGGGACTTCGCGCGCACCGATCTGCACAACGATATCTTCGAGGTGGTGGTGGATGGCGATCTCTCCGGCGGTCCCTTGATCGATATCTACCACCGCGATGTCTGGACCCCCGAAGCCGTCGGCCAGGCGCGCTCGGTGATCGACCCGCGCATCGGCGAGCGCGAGGCGCACTGGAGTTTTCACGGCGTCCACGCACAGAATTACCACATCTTCACGCCGCCCGGCGACAAAGACTGGGCCATGGCTTGGGGCTGCGCGCAATATATCAAGCGGCTGCCGTACGCCAACGCCGCTTACAAATACGACTTCAAACCGGGCGAGAGCGGCAAGCTGGTCCTGGAATTCTGGATCACGCCGTTCGACTATGCTCCCTGCGACCAGCAGCGCGCGGTGGAATCGGTGCTCACCGAGAACAAGCTGATCGGCCTCTCCTGGGCGGTGATCGATTACGATGACGTCAATGCGCGCAATCGAGTGGGCTTCTGGAATCTCTCCCACAAACAAACCATGTTCGGTAACGCGAGCGACCTGGTGGGCTTCCGGCTGATGCCGCTCGAGCCGCGGTTCCGCAAAGCCATCCAGGCGAAATGGTCGTACAAGGTTGCAGACATGGATCGCCGCCTGGTGGCGTTCAAGGATGAATCCGACGGCGCCATCACATCCTGGAAATGGGACTTCGGAGACGGCTCCACGTCCACCGAGCAGAATCCCATCCACCAGTACAAGGCCGGGCGGGAGTACACCACCATCCTCGAAGTGGAGGGTCCCGCCGGCAAATCGCGCCACGCCGACGTGTGGGGCGTCGCGGTAAAGTAAGCCGCCGAACCGGGCGCCTCACCGCACTCGACCGCCCGCATTCGGCGCGTGACGCCCTAGCGGTAGCGAAAGCGCCTGCCCCACTTGCTTTCGCACCTTCGCCGCTTCCAATGGTTAGCCATGCGATCTTAACCATCGGACGCCTTGTTTTGGCGCCCTCAGTGCTGCGTATAATGAGGCAGACATCGAGCCATGGGTGCGTCGTCCTTCCGAGTGGAGGGCTGGAGTATCCGGCAGATGGCCAAGTAATCCCGGGGCTGGTGTTGCCTCAGGAACCCTGCAACATGGACCAGGTCGGTACCATGAAAGGGCAGGAAGCAAACTGGGGAGGACCCCTCGATGCGAAGAGAGCTTTTGGCAATTGTAGGTGTTGGACTGTTCGCGTTCTCGATACCGGCTTGGGCACAGGCCAGCGCTTGTGATGTGGTTACCACCGGCGCGACACCTACCCAGAGTGACGTGAACGCGGCGATCAACATGTCCATTGGCGCGACGCCCTGTACCCTCAATATCATGGGCGCGAATGTCTGCAATGTGGTCGTCGTCCAGCGAATTGTTAACGCTGTTATGGGCCAGGGATGCGTCGTCGGCACTCACAGCGTGGTGTTGACGTGGGGCGCCAGCACGGCGGGCACCTACCCCATCGCCGGCTACAACGTCTTTCGCGCGCCCTCATCCGCTCCCACCGCGTATGTGCAAATCAACACGGCCCTGGTGACGACCACTCTCACCTACACCGATGCGGCGGTCTCGAACAGCGCTGAGTATTACTATGCGGTCACCGCGGTAGACACTCAGGGCACCCCGAGCGGGTATTGCACTCCTGCGACGGCCACCATACCGCCCTCTTAGCGTGTCGCGCCACGGAAGCGCCTTGCCCGGTATAGAATAGTCTGCACTATGCCGGTTTCGACGTGGCGTTCATTCTCTTGGGCGGTTCTGCTCTTTGCGCCGTTGCTCCTGTGCGGCCAGAGCCTGCAGGTCTCATCCGCAAAAGCGTCTCGCGGCGGGCGGGTGACACTCCAGGTCGTTCTCACTTCGCCGGCTGGGTGGGAACCGCTTGGCTTGCAATGGGAGACCACTTTTCCGGTGGATCGATTGGTCCCCTTGGGGCTTGGCGTCTCGCTCGGCGCGGTGACACGCGCGGCGGGCAAGAGTGTGCAGTGTGCCGCCAAGCCACAAGCTGGCGAGAGCGCCGGAAGCAAGTGTATCCTGATCGGAGGTCGGCAGCCGATTCACAACGGGGTGATTGCCCGGCTGCAGTTCAGAGTTCCGCCGAAAGCCCCGGAAGGTTCTGCGCGTGTCCTGGTGGATCAGTGCTCGGCGGTTTTCAAGGATTTGAAACAGACGCCGCTCCCTGCGGTGGAGGCGGTTGTGCAGATCCGTTCCCAATAGCCCGAGCGGCCTACTGAACGGCCATCGTCACACCTGCCTGGCTGCTTGGGCCAATCACAATCGTCATCGGCAATGCCGTGCCGGGGGCAATTCCAAGGGGCACGATCGCATTGACTTGCAGCAGTCCAGCCACCGCGTCGCCCGCCGAGCCAGCGTACAACACCTGGGCGCTCTGCCCGCCAATCGACACCGTCACTGTCTGCAGGGGCTGGCGCAAATCCGCCGCCGTAACGATGATCCCGTCCATCCCCGGGGGCCCGGTCTGTCCTTCGCCCGTGCCGTAAATCGAAACAAAGTCTCCCCGCGCAGCCGGATTATCCGGGCCGTTGATGGTGCCGTCCTGGTTCACGATCGCTCCCTGGCCGGCGCCCGACTGGTCCAACGTGAAGATTCCTGGAGCGGTTGGCGCCACGGCCATCGTGAACGGCGCCGACCGGACACCCTGGTACTCCACCTGAATGGATGTCTGCGCTTGGCCACTTACCTCATAGGGGACGATGGCGGACAATTGGTTCGCCGTCGTGTACAGAAGCGGCGCGGGGACATCGTCAAAGAGAACCGTGGTTGCGCTAAGTGAGGTGGCCACCAGTCCGGCGGCGGTAAGTTGCACGCCCCGCAGCGCGGAATCCGCCAGCGAGTTCCCGCCGATAACGACGATTTCACCGGGCGCGACAGGGCCGGCTGCGTAACTCGCCGCGTTGGCGACAGCCGTGATCGCCGGAGCGGACACGCCCGTTCCCGGTACCACTACGCCGCCGCCGCCGGTGGACAACGGCACGGGGTCTCCCCTGGGATCGGACGCGATTGCGTTCGTCAATCCGAGCGGATACATTCCCGGCGGGGCCTCACCGGCAATTGCGACCGAGAGCGTCGCCAGCACGCCGTCCATCAGCGCATTCTGATTCAAGCCCACGATCAGAATCCGTTGCACACCCGACTGCGGACTCGACACCCAGACGCTCTTCCCCGCGGCGGCGAGTGTGCTCCCGGGAGAGACCGAGAACGCGAGCGCCTGGCTCTGGTATGAAATGTCGAACTGAACTGCGCTCAACGCCTCGCCGCCGGAAGCGAGCGCGACCTCGACCAGAGCGTTACCCTGTGGGTCGGCTACCACTTCGTTGAGCGAGATGCCCGGCGTAGCCGCAGAGCACGTCGCGGCGGCGAACCACAGCATGCCGGGCAAAACGAGATTGAAGGCGCGATGGCGCAAGTTGTCTCAATTGTACAAAACCGGCGTCTGCCCGTTGGTACCACGCGATTACGGGGCTTCGACTGCAATCGTGACCGTGTTGCCGGTGAAGGTTTTCCCGCTGGAGTCGGGCACCTGCACGACAACCGGGACGGCGTCGCCTGGAACAACGCTGGCCGGCACCGTCACTTCGATCCGATAGACGCCCGCCATCGACGGACTTGCCTGGACCAGGTCTGCCGCCACCGAGGCGCCGCCAATCGAAACGCGCACGAGCGAAGCGCTGGTTTCGAGTCCTATTCCGGTGGCGAGAATCGAGATTGCGTCACCCGGTTCCGCGGGCTGGCCGTTACTGAGATAACTGCGCGGGGCGACCAACACAGAGGTGCCGGAAAACATCGCCATCCCCTGACCTTGCCCCGAACCGTCGGTGGAGAGAAGGCCGAATGTCGCGTCCTGATTGGCATGAACCACGTTGGAAACTGCGCCCCCGGACTGGACCGAAATCCTCAACTCGCCTCCCGGCGCCGTCTGCGGACAGACGAAATCGACCCGCGTCGCCGAGGCATAAACCAAGGCTGCCGGGTTGTCGTTCACCATCACCTGGCTGCCGGCAAGCAGCGTTGAACTTCCAGTAGGATCTGCAGTGGCCTCGGTGCGCGCGGAGAGCCAGCGTCCTAACAGGCTTGCCACCGAGCCGGGGCTGCACCTCAGCGAGGTTGGCTGAAACCCAACTCTCACCTTGGAAGGAACGGTTTGCGACTGCTGGCTCCCGGCGTTCCGAAGGTCGGTAATCACCGGAAGGCCCGGACCGGCTTCGATCACCACACTGCCGCTTGCAGATACCCCGTTGGTATCGATCGCGGCGAACGTGACCGCGCGTCTCTCCAACTGAGATGACTCGTTAGTCGAATAGATGCGGCGCGCAGGCTCTTGCGGCGTCCATAGGAAACCACCGCTGGAGTCGTCAAACGAAGCGCCGGGCGGCAGGTTGGCCGCCGACAAAGTGAGCGGCAAACCGCCGGGATCCACGGCTGAAACGACAAAGGTCAACGGTTTTCCAAACACAGCCAACTGCGTTCCCGGCAGGTTCAGGACCGGTGCGCCCGCCGGCGTCACGGCCACTGAAGTCGTGACAACCGTCTGTCCGAACTGCACCGATACGGTGGACGACTGATGCCCCGCTGCGGGTGTCGTAAAGACCTCGAAACCGAGAGAAGTCTGCCCGACGCGCGTCGTGAACGCATTGGGAAGTTCGAAGTCCGTAGTGTCGCTGCCGATAGCCAAGCTAGCCACCTGCAAGACATTTGGACTGTTCATGCCAACCGTGCATGTTAGGGAGCCGCCGGCCTGGACCGTCTGCGGTGCGCATGAGAGACTGGTGGGCCGAATGCCGGTGACTGGAATGGTGGTGGTCAGCGAGGCTCCCTGGACGGTCGCCGTGATTTCAACCTGTGCGTCCTGGTCCGAGGGTGCTACGGAAGCGGCAAACTGAACTGACAGGGCGCCGGCGGGGACTTGGACCTGCGCCGGCAACTGCACCCGCGACGTATTCGCCCGCAGAGCCGCAGCCACGCCATTTGCGGGCGCGACTTGAGCCAGCGAGACCGTGCAGTCCAGCCCACCGACATTGTTCCGATCCGGAGTGCAAGACAGGACGCTCACGGATGCGGTTGCCGCGGTCGTCGGCACCAACGTGACAAACTCTCTCTGGGAACTGCCATATAAGGAGGCCGTCACCACCGCCATCTGACTGGTCGAGATGGTTCCCGCCGTGGCCGTGAAACCCGCCGACAATGCTCCCGAGGCCACGTTTACCGTAGCCGGCACGGCCAGCGCCGCGGTGTTGCTCGAAAGCGCAACGGTAACTCCGCCGGAGGCAGCCGCTTGCGACAGCGTCACGGCGCACGCGGATGTCCCTCCCGAGATGAGGCTGGATGGAGTGCAGGACACCAGGCTGACCACGGTTGACACCAGCAAGATCGAAGTCGTTTGCGAGCCGCCGTTGTAAGACGCCGTCACCACCGCCGTCACGTTGCTTGCAATTGTGCCTGCGATTGCGGTGAAGGTGGTGGAAGCCGTTCCGGCCGCCACAGTCACCGATCCAGGCACCGACAGCGCGCCGGTGCTGCTGGAGAGGCCGACGGTGACGCCGCCGGCGGGCGCGGGCAGATTCAGGGCAGCCGTGCAGATCGACGAAGTTCCGCTGCCGAGCGACGTGGCATTGCACGAGAGTCCGGTTAGCGCCGGCAATTGGGCCGGTGGTGGCGGGAGGGTTATCGTTCCGCCGGTGCCGGTGATCGGAATCGAGCTTCCAGCAGCGGCCGCGCCAGCCATGTTAGCAAGCCCGACCGGCGTGGTGACCGCCGTGCTGGCCATCGTCACGTTGATCACCGCGACAACACCGTTCCCGATCACCGCGTCGTTCGTCCCGGACAGCGCGCACGTGTAAGAAACCGGAGTCGAAAAGCAGGTGATCGCCTTGCCCGCCGCGGTGACGCTGGCGCTGGCGACTGCGCCGATCGCGGCGACGTTGCCGGCGGCATAAGTCAGCGTCCACTGAAGTCCGGCCGGCGCTCCTCCCGCTGGAAAACTCAACGTCAGGTTCAGTGGGATGGCGCCGCCTTGGACGGCGGAGCCCGACGACAACGCCAACGAGTCCTGTCCAAACGCCACTCCGGGCACGACTGCGAGGAACAGAGCAAGCCAGAAACTGCGAGTCAAAGGGCTCGGCAGCCTCTTCTCAAGAACCTCGTTACGCAACTCGTCAACCTCCGGAAAAAGCGCCATGCGTTCCTGGCTCAAAGGTGCAATGGCGCACGCGGCTGCCTATCGGCCGGCCAACTTTAAAAGTACTTTCTACTCCTTATATCTTCAATGCTGCCTTTAGAAAATCCTCTGCCCTGCCGATGGTTCTACTTGCAATGCCGACCAAGGTTAGGATCGCGGACGCCGAGCGCTGGTTGGCCACGCACAGGGTCGACCCGTCCGAGCGCCTGATTGAATTGTTGAGAGCGCAGCACTGCAACTGGAGTGCCAGCGTTTATCAGCTTGGGATTCAAGGAGTTCTCTCCCGCAGGCGCGTCTCCTGCCGTGTTTTACACGATGGAGCATCCATGACCGAGAACTTTTTTCACTAATTGCAGACTCGTGTGTTCTCTGGGCGTCGGCTGGATTCATTACATTCGCATCAAGTCGGCTGATTGCTAATTCCGGGCGGCCGCTCGGCAAGCTGCCGTCCGAATTAACAAGTGCAAACTCTCGTCGGAGAGCCCCTTCACCCCAGGCACAGCCTTCCGAAATCACGTTGGTTAGCCGCCTGGCGGAATCACTCGGCTTGTTTCGCGAATACGAAAGAAAACATCGGCCCTGAATCTGTCCAGCGGGTTTCCAGAAAACAGTTCCGAAACACTGAAAATAACTCGAACGGGTCCTTGCCGGACTTCGAATCAACCACTTGCAACTGCCGATAAGTAACGCTAAGTGCCTGACGCGTCGCGTACACGAATACTAATCTCCGGCTAATGAGCTCCTCCTAATGCGGCTGCCTCCATTACGGAGCTCGAGTTAGCGGCAGAATCCTTGTGCTGTTATTCGTGGTATATCCCGCATCTGCGGGCACCGTGGGGGGGTATCGGTACACCTAACTGGGGGGTGAGCGCATGTTGCACGTTTGCATGAGCCGATAGCTCATACGGCAAAAATCGACATCCAGAGATTCTAGCTTTGTGGCTGGCGCGGTGTGTCACTCAAGCTGCGGCAATTACAGGCCTGGAATGAGGCGACGGCAGCGCGCTTCGCGCAGCAGTGCGCCGATGGACCTCGGAGTGCTCCTCATAGTTAAGGTGCGTGGCTAACAGAGAGCCGGTCGCACGCGTTTGCAGATCAAGAGAGAAGAAGCGGATGAGTGTTTTGAGAGCAGTCGCAACAATCGTGTTCAAACCGTGGTGACTGTCAGTGGACCTCTAGTGGGTCCGCTTACCTTGCACTTGCGCCTTCAGTAAGCCTTTGTGTATTAACTATTCACAATCTGGCTAAACAGAGCAATTTAATATATTCAGGTCTTGAGCCAAGGATATCCAAATTACCCAAATGCCGAATAGCCACTTGAAACAGCGGATCGCCGTTCTTCTGTTCTGCTTCCTTCCCGGCAGCATAGCCTTCAGTCAAACATCTTCTCTGAGTCTCTCGTCCGGCTCCACCGTCGAGGGCGGCTCTGTGTCGCTCAACCTTTCGTTGAATTCGAGCGCCGGCGCCCCTGCCGGTTCGCAATGGACATTGGCGTTCGTCCCCTCCGACGTCAGTTCCGTGGTGGTCGCCCCCGGGGCGGCGCTCGGCAGCGCGGGCAAGACTCTCACTTGCAACTCCGCCAGCGGGTCGGTGACGTGCATGGCGATCGGCGCGACCGACTCGACGATCGGTAGCGGCGTGGTGGCGACGGCTACGGTTACTCTCTCCCCTGCGACCAGTGGTTCGACGGTGCCAATCACGGTCAGCAGCCCCGCGGCAGCGTTCGCGAATGGATCCGCCGAAACGGAATCGGCGACTTCGGGCGCAATTACGGTGACCAATTGGGAGCCTGCGTTGTCTTCGCTGCAGTGCTCGCCCACCAGCTTGACTTCCGGCGCCAAATCCACCTGTACGGTCACACTGGCTCAAGCGGCTCCGAGCGGAGGCGCTTCGGTATCCTTGTCCAGCAACAGCGCCGCGCTTCCCGTGGCAGCCGCGGTCACTGTACCGGCCGCTTCGACTTCCGCCACCTTCGCCGCCACCGCCGGCACCATTACAACCAATCAGACCGCAACGCTCACCGCTACTCTCAACGGTATTGCCAAGACGGCCAGCATCACTTTGACGGCGCCGGTGCAGGTCTCTTCGCTCAGTTGCAGCCCCGCCAGCCTGGGGCAGAATTCCTCCAGCACCTGCACCATCACTCTGACGCAGGTTGCGCCGGCGGGAGGCGCCAGCGTGGTTTTGTCGAGCAATGCGGCGGCACTGGCGGTGCCGGCAGCGGCGACGGTGGCGGCCGGATCTGCCACAACCACTTTCGGCGCCACCAGCGGCACCATTGCCAGCAATCAGACGGCGACGGTGACAGCCACCTACAACAGCACTTCGGCGACGGCAGGCATTACGCTCACCGCGCCGGTGCAGGTCTCTTCGCTCAGTTGCAGCCCCGCCAGCCTGGGGCAGAATTCCACTAGCACCTGCACCATCACGCTGACGCAGGTCGCGCCGGCGGGAGGCGCCAGCGTAGCTTTGTCCAGCAGTCCGGCGGCACTCACGGTGCCGGCGACGGCGACGGTGGCGGCCGGATCTACCACGGCCACTTTCGGCGCCACCAGCGGCACCATTGCGAGCAATCAGACGGCGACCGTGACGGCCACTTACAACAGCACCTCGGCGACGGCCAGCATTACTTTGACGGCGCCCGTGTTGGTCTCTTCGCTCAGTTGCAGCCCCGCCAGCCTGGGGCAGAATTCCTCCAGCACCTGCACCATCACGCTGACGCAGGTCGCGCCGGTGGGAGGCGCCAGCGTGGCTTTGTCCAGCAGTGCGGCGGCACTCACGGTACCGGCCTCGGCGACGGTGGCAGCCGGATCTGCCACAACCACTTTCGGCGCCACCAGCGGCACCATTGCGAGCAATCAGACGGCGACCGTGACGGCCACTTACAACAGCACGTCGGCCACGGCCGGCATCACGCTCACTGCGCCGGTGCAGGTCTCTTCGCTCAGTTGCAGCCCCGCCAGCCTGGGGCAGAATTCCACTAGCACCTGCACCATCACTCTGACGCAGGTTGCGCCGGCGGGAGGCGCCAGCGTGGTTTTGTCGAGCAGTGCGGCAGCACTCACGGTGCCGGCATCGGCGACGGTGGCGACCGGATCTGCCACAACCACTTTCGGCGCCACCAGCGGCACCATTGCCAGCAATCAGACGGCGACGGTGACGGCCACTTACAACAGCACGTCGGCCACGGCCAGCATTACTTTGACGGCTCCGGTGCAGGTCTCTTCGCTCAGTTGCAGCCCCGCCAGCCTGGGGCAGAATTCCTCCAGCACCTGCACCATCACGCTGACGCAGGTGGCGCCGGCGGGTGGCGCCAGCGTGGTTTTGTCGAGCAATGCGGCGGCACTGGCGGTGCCGGCGACGGCGACGGTGGCAGCCGGATCTGCCACAACCACTTTCGGCGCCACCAGCGGCACCATTGCCAGCAATCAGACGGCGACGGTGACGGCCACTTACAACAGCACCTCGGCCACGGCCGGCATCAGTCTGTCGGCGCCGCCGGTGGTGAGCGGTGTATCGCCGAATAGCGGGTCGACGGCGGGCGGAACAGCAGTCACGATCACGGGTACGAACTTTGCCGCGGGAGCGACAGTGATGTTTGGCGGGCTGGCGGCTACGGGCGTAGTGGTGGAGAACAGTACGACCATCACGGCCTCAACTCCAGCGGGAAACGCGGGAGCGGTGACAGTGACGGTCACTAACCCTGGGGCGCAGAGCGGGAATTTGGCGGCTGGGTTCACCTTTGTGGTGCCCCCAGTCACAACTATCGCCTATGTGCAGGGCAACTATGCCACGCCGCAAACACCCGAGACCACGGTGAAGGTGACGTACACGACCGCGCAGGCCGCTGGCGACCTCAACGTCGTCGCCGCCGGGTGGAACGACAGCAAGGCCGTGGTCAGCGCAGTTACGGACTCAAAAGGTAACACCTATGTGCGGGCCGTGGGCCCCACGGTCCAGAGCGGGTACGCGTCGCAGTCCATTTACTATGCGAAGAACATCGTATCGGCGGCTGCCGGGACAAACGCCGTCACGGTGACTTTTGCGAGCGCCGCGACATCCGCCGACATACGCATAGTCGAGTACAGCGGAGCGGATCCTGGCAACCCGGTGGATGTAGCAGTCGCAAGCTCGGGCACCAGCGCCACCAGCAGCAGCGGCGCCGTGACCACGACCAACGCGACCGACCTGCTCTTCGGCGCCAATCTGGTTCAGACCTCCACCACCGGTCCGTGCGGCGGGTTCACCAAACGGCTGCTGACAACACCGGACGGCGACATCGCGGAAGACCGGATGCTCGCGGCGACCGGCAGTTACAGCGCCACCGGGCCTCTCAGCCCATCCGGACCGTGGATCATGCAGATGGTCGCCTTCCGCACTGCGTCGGGAGGCACGGCGCTGCCGACAGTGAGCGGCGTATCGCCGAATGGCGGGTCGACGGCCGGCGGGACGGCAGTCACTATCACGGGCACGGGCTTTGCCGCGGGAGCGGCGGTGAAGTTCGGGGCAACGGCAGCGGCCAACATAGTGGTGGTGAGCGGTACAACCATCACGGCCACAACTCCAGCGGGAAGCGCCGGCGCCGTAACAGTGACGGTAACGGTGAACGGGCAGAGCGGAAGCTTAGCCAATGGGTTCAGCTACACTCTTCCGTCGACGGTGAGTAGTGTATCGCCGAATAGCGGGTCGACGGCGGGCGGGACAGCAGTCACGATCACTGGTGCGAACTTCGCCGCGGGAGCGACAGCGGCGTTTGGCGGAACGGCGGCGACCAACGTGGTAGTGGTTAGCGGGACTGAGATCACGGCCACTACGCCGGCCGGAAGCGCCGGAGCGGTGACGGTGACGGCGACGAATCCCGGGGCCCAGAGCGGGAGTTTGGCAAACGGGTTCACCTATGTGATGGAAACAACCGCGACGCCCACGCTTGTTTCGCATCTTAGCGAATCTAATTCGCGGTCCTCTGCCGTGTCCAGCAGCCCCTGGCAGTTCTACTTCCATCTGGCCGACCCTGCCACATCCGGTAACGCCATCATAGTCGCGTGCCAGTTCCAGGGTGAGGCGGCGCTGGCTATCACGGATAATAAGTCCGACAGCTACAACAACGCCGAGATCTATTACAATTTGGCAACTAACCAGTCCATCGTGATCGCGGAGTCGTTCAATGTGACTGCCGGAGCTTATAACCTGACGGCCACATGGAACGCCGAAACCTCGCACTTCCAGTGCGTCAGTTCCCAGATTGCCAACGTCACCGCAGCCGATGGGCTGGGCATTGGTAATGAAGGCTCCGGCACATCCGTGACGGCTGGCAGTCTCACGCCGACGGTGACGGGCGATCTGGTGTACCAGGTCGCAGCCAGCCTTGGCGGCACGTTGACGCAGGCGAGTTTCACGGCGGGATCGCAATCGAACGTAACGTGGAATCTCGAAAGCGCGGACCTGAGAGACGGCATGGCCGTCCAGGCCGGTGTGTATTCATCCGCGGCGGCAATCGACCCGGCCATGACCCTGGGAACGAGCGCCGCCTGGATCTCGGCCGCGGTTCTGCTCAAATCCGGAGCCGCGGGCGGAGTACCGGCCGGCATGCGGGTCGCATACGAAATTCACGAGAACATTCCGGATACGACGGCCGCCGGCGGAACGGGAAGTGGCTGGACGAATCCCATGACGCTGCAGATTCCCTGCGTCGCGGGGGCTGCCATAGCAGCCATGATGGACGGCGGTGGAACCGGAGCTGCCAGCACGATTTCCGGCATCGCGGATTCCAACGGTAACACGTGGAGTCAGATCGCGCTTTACACTTACAACGGTGGTTCGGTTTATGCCCAGGCGTATTATGCAAAGAACGCGACATGCTCCAGTAGCACTCTGACTTTGACGATCGCGTTCACTGCGAATACCGATGACAACACCATCGTCTTTTATGTTATCCCGGGCGCTTCGGCTAATCCGCTGGACACTTACAGCGGTGGTGGACAGGACGTAACCAGCAACAGCTCAACCATGACGCCAAGTTACACATTGACTCCTACGGGGTCGAATGATCTTGTGCTGGCCGAAGAGAACTGGTACTACAACACCGCCACAGGAGCCGCCGCGGCGAATTGGCTGTTCGATTCAGGATACTATTCCGGCATCACGCTGGATGGTCCGCAACCCGTAGACGAGAATGGCGGATGGATGCATTACTACGCCAGTTCCACAAGCTCACTCAGTTTCACTTACAACCTGTTGTCAAGCACCGATGCGACTGGACCGTCAAGTGGGATGGCGGTGGCCTTCAAATAGCGGGACGCGAGTGTGTGGTTGCTCCGGCGCGTGCGGTGGCGGGTTTGGGCCCTCTGCCGCAAGCGCCACATTCATGCGGCGAGCGTGGCGCCCGGCCTCCCGTAGTAGACCTCCGTGTCGTACTCGATGGTCACCCATCCGTCGCGCCGATGCCGGGCGAACAGGACGTCCACTTCCGCCATCAGCGCGGCCAACTCACCGGTCCCAGGCAGCGGCGTGTAGGATGACGATGCCACTCGTCCGCGCAGCCCTTCGGCGTCGAGCGTTTGCCGGTGGTCGAACCGTGCCATGCGCCAGGCGCGCCCGCCAAACAAGCGCGTGATGCGCGGTGCATCGATGCGCGGCTGCTCCGGCGCGTGGCGCGCGATCAGCGTTTCATACTCGCTCATGAAGCCGGGCTCCCGCTTGCGCTCGTTCCACACCAGCATCAGCCAACCACCGGGTTTGAGAATCCGCGCGAATTCGGCGCGGGACGGGTCCGCATCGAACCAGTGCGCCGCTTGCCCAGCGGCGACCAGTTCGACGCTGGCGGTGGCGAGCGTAGTGGCCTCCGCCCGTCCGTCGATGGCCTGAAATCGCGTCAGCCCCGCCAGCGCCTTTCGGCCGGCGTCGCGCATCTCGGGATTCGGTTCGACGCCGAAAACGATGCAGCCGCGCTCCAGGAACAGGCGCGCCAGCAGGCCGGTACCGCAGCCGATATCGGCCACCGCCTGTCCGGCCCGCAGCCCGCATTCCCGCTCTGCGAGCGCCGCCACCTCCGCCGGATATGACGGCCGGTACCGCGCGTAGGTGTCCACCCTCACCGAAAACCTGCGTGTTGGGTCGCGATCCATGTCTACAATATGATATCCGGATATGACCACGCAGCCTCACATCGCGGTGGTCGGCAGCGCCAACGTCGACCTCACCACATTCACCGACCGGTTTCCGCGGCCGGGCGAAACCATCTTCGGCCGCGAGTTTCACCTCGGCTTCGGCGGCAAGGGCGCCAACCAGGCGGTGGCCGCGCGGCTGTGCGGGGCACGCGTATCGATGATCGCGCGCGTCGGCGACGACCTGTTCGGCAAGGCCACCATCGACAACTTCACCGCGCGCGGGGTGGATGCGACGCGGGTCCTGATTACCGAAGGCGTCTCGAGCGGGGTCGCGCCCATCTTCGTCGATTCGTCCGGCCAGAACCGCATTCTGGTGGTCAAGGGTGCCAATGACCGGTTGCTGCCCGCCGATATCGACGCGGCCGCGGCGGTGCTACTCGAGGCAGATGCGATCGTTCTACAGTTGGAAATCCCGCTCGAAACCGTCTATTACACACTTCGCTTCGCCCGTGCAAACGGCATCCGCGCCATCCTGAACCCGGCGCCCGGCCAGCCGCTCGATCTTGCGGAGTTGGCTTACGCCGACTACGTCATCCCCAATGAAACCGAGGCCGAGGCCCTCACCGGGATGCCGGTGAACAATCTTCACCAAGCGCGCGACTGCGCGGTCCACCTGTTGCGCGGCGGCGTGCGGCGCGTCATCGTCACGCTCGGCGCCAATGGCGCTCTCTGTGCCGGCGACGACCGCGTGGACCACATCCCGCCGTTCCCCGTCGAAGCCGTCGACTCGACTGGCGCCGGGGACGCCTTCATCGGCAGCTTCGCAGCGTTCCTCGCCGGCGGCGAGAACGAAACCACCGCCATCGCCCGCGCCAACGTCTACGCCGCGCTGTCCACGCTGGGCGTGGGCACGCAAGCATCCTTCGTCACCCGCGACCGGCTGGAAGCCGCATGGAGCGAGCGGCCTCAAAAATAGCTGCGCGCGAAGAGTGAGTTGGCGGAAGGCAGTGCGGATCGAACACACCAGCAGCCTGACGGCCGCCGAACGGTTTTGAAGACCGTCCCAGACACCAGTCCAGTTTGCCTTCCGAAAACAGTCTAGCAGCCTCCGCCGCAACCTGCCGGGCGATCCAAGCTAACATTGTTTTTTGAAAGGTTGGCCAACTTGATCCTCAACGGCGGATACATCAAGGACATACTGGCGCGGGAGCCGGGAGCGAAAGTCGCGGCGCGCGGCTGGGTGAAGACGCGGCGCGACGGCAAGGGCGTGCACTTCGTGCAACTGCAGGACGGATCGTCGGCGATCGACCTGCAAGTGGTGATCCTGGCCGGGCTGTTGCCCGAGGCGGTGCTGGCCGCGGTCACCACCGGATCGTCGCTCCGCGTGGAGGGCGAAGTGGTGGCGTCGCCAGGTCCCGGCCAACCGGTGGAACTGCGCGCCGAAACGATCGAAGTGTACGGCGCGGCCGACCCCGTCGCCTACCCATTGCAGAAGAAGTTCCACACCGTGGAGTTCCTGCGCGAGATCGCCCACCTGCGCTCGCGCAGCAATACGTTCAGCGCGGTGTTCCGGGTGCGCAACGCGCTCTGCTACGCCATTCACCGCTTCTTTCAGGAAAACGGTTTCGTGTACGTGCAGACGCCGATCATCACCACGCTCGATTGCGAGGGCGCCGGCCAAATGTTCCAGGTGACTACTCTCGATCTGGCGGCGACGCCCAAAACACCGGAAGGCCGGCCCGATTTCAGCCGCGACTTCTTCGCCAAGCCGGCGTACCTGACGGTCAGCGGGCAGCTCGAAGCGGAGATGTTCGCGCACGCATTCGCCAACGTCTACACCTTCGGACCCACCTTCCGCGCGGAGAATTCGAACACGCCGCGTCACCTGGCCGAGTTCTGGATGATCGAGCCGGAGATGGCCTTCGCCGATCTGGATGACAACCGGCGCCTGGCGGAGCGGTTCCTCAAGACCGTGCTGGGGGAAGTGATGGACCGCTGCCGCGCGGATCTCGAGTTCTTCAACAAGCGCATCGACAACACTTTGCTGGCGACGCTGGCCAACGTGGTGGACAACGACTTCGTGCACCTGCCGTACTCGGAAGCGGTGCGGATTCTGGAAGAAGCCGCGGCCAAGGGTAAGACGTGGGAGTTCCCGGTGAGCTGGGGCGCCGACCTGCAAAGCGAGCATGAGCGCCACCTGACCGAAGAAGTGTTTCGCAAGCCGGTGGTGGTGACCGATTATCCGACCGGGATCAAGGCCTTCTACATGCGCCTGAACGACGATGGGCGCACGGTGGCGGCGATGGATGTGCTGGTGCCGCGGATCGGCGAAATCATCGGCGGCAGCCAGCGCGAGGAGCGGCTGGACGTGCTGCGCCGGCGCATCGCGGGGCAAGGGCTGAAGGAAGAGGACTACGCCTGGTATCTCGACTTGCGGCGCTTCGGTTCGGTGCCGCACGCGGGCTTCGGCCTGGGCCTGGAGCGGATGATGATGTACCTGACCGGCATGAAGAACATCCGCGACGTGATCCCCTGTCCGCGCACGCCGGGCTCGGCCGCGTTTTAGAGCCAGACGCCTTCCATTTCGACCCAAGCCGCGCTCATGCAATCATCGGCGCCTTCCCTGTGCCATCCGCGGGCCTACCGGCTGAGAACTGGTATCCATGCCTTCCCGCATGGGACAAACCGTGCCCACGGAAAATCGCTAAGTCATTGAAAGCAATCAAAACCAGTATTCAAAAAGTGGGCCAATCTGTCCCATTTTTCCGTTGGTGCCTAAGCGAAAGCGGGCCGCGCGAACTGCCTGCCTCCCGATCTCAGCTTGGCACACGAGGGAATGCGGGGCTGCGTCCGGAGCGCCGGGACATGGGCGTAAAGCCTGTGGAGACAGCGGTTTGAGAAAATTCCCGGGATCGGTGACCGGCGGTGGGCGTCATGATGGGCAACGCAGCGAATTCGGACGCTGCGCGTTCGCCGCGGAGATCCGCCCGGTTTGCGCGTCACCGCGCATCGCGCCGTCGGGCCTGCGTGCGGAACTCATGTTGGTCGATGGCGCACGCTGCCCAGTCAGCCATGCTCCGGACCACTTTGCCGAAGATCACCAACCGGATCGGCGTCTCATCTCCGAGCCAGACCGGCCAACTGATCGATAGCTCAATGAGTGCCCCGGACTTGAGCGGTTCAAGTGGTTCCGCTGGACGGAACGACGCACCGTTGCTGGAGATATCCAGCGTGACGCCGGTGCCGTGGGCGACAACCGTTTTCCCGTCCCGAACATAGTAGACCAGCTCCCGCTGCATGGGGAAGCGCCGCTTCTTTCGCCGGTCCATTTGCCCCTCGTTGTGCTCCATGGTGACGAGACATCTCTGCCCTCGTTGGTGAGCATTTCGGGGGCCGAGAATTCCGGCAATGGAATCAACAGTTTAAGTCGGCAGACGCGGGTTCTGCCGCGGAAAGTGCAGGTCTTGCCGCCGGCTGCGTGCACCGGTGGGAGGGCAAAACCGGAGAACTTGCCCGAGGAGCTTGTCTCCGCCTATCTCCGCGCGTCTTCACGTAGTTTGCCAGAACATAGGGCCAAGGAATAACAATAAGTTCCAAAACAACCCCTATCGCAAAGGGTTTGGTAAGGTTTGTCGATCGCCCGGCGGACCAAAGCGGGAGCGCCACTGCTATCAACCAGACAATGCCGCCCAAAAGCCGATGGCAACGGCCTGCAATGGGTCCCACGTTCCGTCGTGCCTAATAAGCCCCGGCCATACAGACAATCCGAGACCCACGAAGTTAAGCAGGTAAAGGAATCTCATTAGATAGAGACGGAACGTGGAAACTTCTTCAGACATTATGCGACTCCCTATCTCAAGGGAGTGGCGGGGAACTCGGCTCGCTGGTTGGCGCTCCGAAGCCGCCGCAACGCGAGCGCATATCCTGGCGGAACTTCTCGCGCTCCTCGGGCGTCATTTGCTCCCAGTGCTCGGCCATTCGCCGCCGAGAATAGGAGCGTTCAGAGCCATGACCCCCAAAGCCTCCGAACAGAATCCGGCAGAGAGCCAGCAGTCCGAGAGCTTGCCAGAAGGTAACCTGCCGCCATCCGAACAACAGCGGCAGCAGCCAATTCCACAGATGCATCACCACTTCGCCGCCAATCGCAATGAAGATCACGAGCGCCGGCGGGGCCACAAAATAGATCCATTTCTTTTTCTTGCTCATGTTGGGTTCCTCATTTCTTCCTAAATTCGTCGTGAATGCGCTGCAATCGATGGCGGAGATGCAGCACCGCGTAGCGCTTGCGCGCGAGCAGGGTGTTGACGTTGATGCCGCTTTCCGCCGACAACTGTTTGAAGCTGCGCCCCTCCAGTTCGTGAGCGACGAACACTGCACGCTGCTCGCCGGGCAGTTCGCGGAGAGCGGCTTTCAACTCATCGAGAAGCATGTTGCGGACGTAGAGCGCTTCCGGCCCGGCATCGGGCGATGGCAACAGATCCTCGATCCGCAGCAGTTCGCCGTCTTCGTCCCCGACCGCTCGGTCGGTGAAGTTCTCAGGCCTCTTCTTGCGGAAAAGGTCCGTGATGCGATTGCGCGCGACGCGAAAAAGCCAGCCAGTCACGTATTCAATCGGCATCAGCAGGCGATTGGCTTCCACCAGTTCATAGAAGACCTCCTGGAGAAGATCTTCCACGTCGGCTTCGTTGGGCACCCGCCTGCGGATGAAATTGCGCAGCCGGGATCGCTCTTCCGCGATGACTTCGGAGATACGACGGTCTTGCTCGGTCATCCAGTCGATGCTCAGCGGCTCATCCATCCATTCGTGTAGACGAACGGCGACCGCAAATATTGTAGCGGCTTGAATGGGCGAAATCGGGGTGGGCGCCTCTGGGAGGCGATGGCCCTGGCCGACTTGAATGGAACGGTTCTCCTTCCCTGCTCAAGGATTACGGCATCGCGCCCAGCAGTATCTTCGCGGTGACGGGAAGCGGCCTCTCCGATCCCGGCGTGCCCGTGCTTCAATCGAGCGCCGCGCCCGGGATTCCCTTGACGCTGAATGGAACCAGCGTCACGGTGGTGGTGAATGGCGTCACCACGCACCCCGCGCTGTATTACACCAGCCCGGGACAGATTGCCGCCGTTTTGCCCGCGGCCACTCCGGTGGGCGCCGGCGCACTTACTGTGACCTATCGCGGCAATACCAGCGCTCCCGCGCCGATCCAGGTGGTGGCGAGCTCGGTGGGAATCAACTCCTACGGCGTGAACACAGGCATCGCCACGGATGCGGTTGGCGCCGTGATTACGTTGAACAACTCAGCCTCGCCCGGCCAGACGATTACTCTGTGGACCACGGGACTGGGCGCCGATCCCGCCGACAGCGATACCCCCTACACTTTGACGCCGCACAGCGTGAACACACCCTTGCAAGTCTAAGTCATGCCACGAGCGGCGCAGCGATTCCTGGGCTCATTGAATGCCAATCGTGGCATTCGGTGCGCCGACCGGAAAGCCTGTTCCGGGGTTGCCGGCCTTCTTGTTGTTTCCGGTGGTCGCCACGGTCCCGCTGCCCGCTGCGATTCCCGTTCCATTATTAAAGATGTCGTTGTTCGAAAGACGAATTGTCGCGCCCGATGTGACGGCATCCACCGCTGTAAAATTGTATGAGAGGATGCAGCTTTCCGCGTTGATCGTGGCGCCGCTACCATCTATCAATCCAAACCCATTCTGTGTAATGACGGAGTTGCTGATGGTGGTCACCCCGTTTTCGACGCCAACAGCCGCGTTGCTGACGTTACTGATGGTGACATCTCGAAGCGAGGCTTGGACTGACCCAACCCCCGCGAGGACGCTGAAGCCGGCTGCGCCAACACTGATGCTGGTGTTCTTCACGACGACATTTTGTGACCCATTGGCGAGGACCAGGATGCCAAAGCTCGTGAACGCGTCGATGTCGCAATCTTCGACCAGAGCACCTTTCCGGCATTGAAGTAGATGCCATCGCCGCCTACCCCCAGCCCGTTGATAGTGAGATGACGCAGAATGACTGTATCCGAGGCCCCCGCATTAACGTAGATCCCTACTTCGCTTGTGAAAGTGAGGTTGCCACCAACCCCGCCGCCGTCGATTGTGATCGCCCTAGTGATTGTGACTGGGCCGAAGTCGCCTGGATCTGCCACCGAGACGAGTCCGCCCGCGGCGGTAAAGTCCACCGCGGCTTGAAACGTGGCGAAAGGCTGCGCTCGCGTGCCGGGGTTTGAGTCGCTGCCGTTCGCTCCCGAAACCCAGGTGTGCGCTGGGAAAGTCGTGGTAGCCGATAATACCGTCGCAAACAGCGCAATGGCGACGGACGTAAACGTGAAGCTTCGAATGGCCATGACATCTTCTCCTTGTCGAAGTTGTGAGTACAACTGCACGCAGGGGAGCTCTCGCTCCAGTCGCCGGATTCGCCTCCGCGATCAGACGACACCCGCACCAGCCTGGGTTCGAACGCGCATCGGCGTGCGCTGTGCTGGATACGAAGGTCGGACCCGCACGCGCCCGACGTGATTAAGCTACAGTTCGCCGCTGCCCTTGTCAAGAGGCGCGAGTCCTGGCGCGAGTCCTGGCGCGAGTCCTGGCGGAGGTCGCTCACAACCGTGCGGACCAGAGCCGCGACCCTTGACGTCTCCCTGAGAATGCGCCATAGTTCGACTGTGAAACACTTATTCTTCGAGCGGGATTCGAATCGAGCGATGGGGCGGGAATCTGCGCTGGAGTCTGTGCCCGGCCTACGGCCGATTGGCTGGTTGACGAACTTGATCTGCCTGGTCGCAACGTGCGGCCTGTTAGCCGGCCAGACCGCATCGCCGGCAGCCGGCAGTCCACCACCGCCGGTCGAGATGACGGCGCAGCAGGACCATCAACGAATGATGGATCTGCTGCACATCAACTCGCTGCGGCCGGGAGCGGATCCCAACCATCCGCAGGCGGAGAATGCCGTCAACTACGACGAATCGAAGGCCAATCCCTATCCGAAGCTGCCGGATCCGCTGGTCTTGAAGAACGGGAAGAGGGTGACCGCGGCGAAAGTGTGGTGGAACAAGCGCCGCCCGGAAATCGTGGAAGACTTCGACCGGGAAGTTTATGGCCGAGTCCCGAAAGTAACTCCCACGGTGAAATGGGAAGTCGCGAGCACGGCTAACGACAAGGTTGGCGATGCGCCGGTGGTTACCAAGAAACTGGTGGGGCACGTCGATAACTCGTCTTACCCGGCGATCACGGTGGATATCCAGTTGACACTGACTACGCCGGCCAACGCGACGGGCCCGGTGCCGGTGATCCTGGAGTTCAGTTTCGGCGCTCCCGGCAACCGGGGACCCGGACGAGGACCGGCGCCGCCGCCCGGCCGCGGCATGGCCGCCGTCACGGGACCCAGTTGGCAGGAGCAGGTATTAGCCCTGGGTTGGGGCTACGCCATTCTGACGCCGACCAGCGTGCAGGCAGACAACGGCGCGGGACTGACGCACGGCATCATCGGCTTGTGCAACCAGGGCCAGCCGCGCCAGTTGGACGATTGGGGCGCGTTGCGTGCCTGGGCCTGGGGCGCCAGCCGCGCGCTGGACTATTTTGAGACCGACCGCTCGGTTGACGCCAAGCAGGTGGGAGTGGAGGGTCACTCGCGCTATGGCAAGGCGGCGCTGGTCGCCATGGCATATGACCAGCGCGTCGCGATCGGCTTTATCAGTTCGTCGGGCGAAGGAGGCGCGCGGCTGCACCGCCGCAATTTCGGCGAGTTAGTCGAGAATGTGGCTGGAACCGGCGAATATCACTGGATGGCCGGTAACTTCATCAAGTATGCGAGTCTGTATGCACCGAACGATTTGCCGGTGGACTCTCACGAGCTGATCGCGCTGTGCGCGCCGCGCCCGGTGTTCATCAGTGCAGGCGCAACGCAGGGTGACGGATGGGTGGATGCCAAGGGCATGTTTCTGGCCGCGGCCGGCGCCGGCCCGGTTTACAGGTTGCTAGGTAAGAAGGATCTCGGGACCAGTGACTTCCCCGCGATCGAGACGCCACTGATCGATGGCGACATAGCTTTCCGCCAGCACAGCAGCGGCCACACCCCCGCTCCTAACTGGCCGGTGTTTCTCAAGTTTGCCGGCCGCTATCTCAAGGGACCGGCGTAAGGTGGCGTAAGGTAGGACAGGCCATCGTTCTTTGTGGCCTCTCACTTTGCCGGCGGAAGACAGGCGACAGAAACCGATCGCCTGTCCTACCAGGCGCGGATATGTCCAGCCACGCGCCCGCGGCCAAGCAGCAGGCCACGCCCAAGCGGTGAAGAGAACGGCTGGAACCATCAGCGCGAAATCCGCTCGCTGCCGGCAAGGAATTTCGGCCACAGCGCGCCCCAAAAACTTGCTTGAGTTTCTCCTTGCAATATGGCGAAGAAAAGGCGAACATAGATGTATGGCGCTGGTCGGCATTGCCAGGATGGCGGCGCAAAGCACTTTGCTCGAAGCCAAGCGGCAGGTGGAATATCTGGAGATGCCGGCCCGCAGCATCCTCAACCGCTCGAAGCCCGGCATGCCGTTTCAGTGGACCATCAACCCATACCGGGGCTGCGAATTCGGCTGTAAATACTGCTATGCGCGGTACACCTTCGAGTTCATGGAGATGCCGGTAACGGATTTCGAGGACCGGATCTTCGCCAAAGCAGCGGCGGCGCATCTGCTGGCGCAAGAGTTGCGGCACATAGACCGCCGGGAACAGATCGCGCTCGGCACGGCGACCGATCCTTACCAGCCGGCCGAGCGGCGATACGGCCTCACGCGCTCGATCCTGGAAGTCTTCGCGCGCGAGAAGGGCTGGCGGCTGGGGATCGTGACCAAGTCGGACCTGGTGACGCGCGACACGGACCTGCTGCGCGAGGTGGCGCGGCGCAACGTGCTTTCGATCCACATGACCATTACCACGCTGGACGAAAAACTGGCGCGATTGCTGGAACCGCGCGCGCCGCGCCCGGCGCTGCGCCTGGAAGCGGTGCGCCGGCTGAGCGCGGCCGGCCTCGCGGTGGGAGTGACCGCGAAGCCGATTCTGCCGGCGTTGACCGATGGCGAGCGCGTGCTCGACCGGCTGGGGAAGGCGGCGCGCGATGCCGGGGCGCGGTCGTTTCACGGCGGCGCCGTGTTTCTGACGCCCAGCGCGTTGCAGGTTTTCATCCCGTTTCTGGAGCGGCATTTTCCGCTCCTGGCGCCGCTCTATCGCGAGCAATTCGCACACAGCGCTTACCTGGGGCGGGCTTACAAGGACGCTCTGCAGGTCCGGCTGCAGAAGATACGCGAGCGCTACGGCCTGGACGCAGGGACGCTCGATTACAAACCCGAGTTGTGGGTGGAGGAACAGGCCACGCTGTTTTGACCAGGTGGGACAGGGGATCGGTTTTCGTCGCCTGTTTGCATGGCCGGGGATTGGCCACCATCATTTTTGTCGTCCGCCAAGGTACGCGCTTAGCGAGACATGACAGACCACGAACGGCGATGGTCCGTCCCACCTTCTCGCGTTACAGTGAAGGCTGAATGGATCTTGCCGGTTTCGACTATCGCCTGCCGGAGGAACTGATCGCGCAGCAGCCGCTCGCCGAGCGCGCGGCGTCGCGCATGCTGGTGGTATACCGCGATGAGAACCGCTGGGAGGACCGGCTGTTTTGCGAGTTGCCGGAGTTCCTCCATCCCGGCGATTGCCTGGTGCTCAACGACTCCCGCGTCTTTCCGGCGCGCCTGTTCGGCCATCGCGCCGGCGTGCACTCGCTTGCGGTAGGGAAGAATAATCCGAAGCGCCGCGAGCATCTGAGCGGCCAGGTGGAGGTCTTCCTGCTGCGCCCGGTGAGCGCCGACGGAAAAGAATGGGAGGCGCTGGTGCGGCCGGGACGCAAGATGCGCACCGGGGAAAGGATTCGCTTCAGCGGCGGCCTGAAGGGCGAAATTGCCGCGCGCGGCGAATACGGCCAGCGGCGCATCCGCTTCGAAACCGCCGGCGACCCGTTTGAAGAGTTCGAAAAGATCGGCCACGTGCCGCTGCCGCCGTACATCAAACGCGCCGACGAGCCCGCCGACCGCGAGCGCTACCAGACGGTGTTCGCGCGCGAAAAAGGATCGGTGGCGGCGCCCACCGCGGGGTTGCATTTTACGCCGCAGATTCTCGACCGGTGCCGCGCGCGCGGCGCCGCCATCGCCTGCCTCACCCTGCACGTCGGGCTGGGGACGTTTCAGCCGCTGCACACCGCGCAAGTGGAACAGGCCCGCCTGCACGCCGAGCGCTACCAGATCGGCGCGGAAGACGCCGCCAAGGTGCGCGCGGCCGGCCGCGTGGTAGCGGTGGGGACGACCAGCGTGCGGACGCTCGAATCGGCCGCGCGCGAAGGTGCGATTGAGGCCCGTCACGGCGAAACGGATCTCTTCATTTACCCCGGTTTCCAATTTCGCGCCGTCGGGGCGATGCTCACCAATTTCCATCTGCCGCGCACCAGCCTGCTGTTGCTGGTATGCGCTTTCGCCGGCCAGGAGTTGGCGCTGGCGGCTTACCGGCACGCGGTGGCCGAGCGGTATCGGTTCTATTCCTACGGCGATTGCATGCTGATCGTGTGACCACCATATTCAATCGGCCAACGCCGGCGTGAGCATCCACTTCAACACGCCTTTGGGTTCGCGCGCCAGCCGCTCGCAATCGATGCGCACCAGCGCGGCTTTTTTCATATCCACCTGGAGCGCCGGGCTGGCCAACAGAAACGCGGCCATCGCGCTCATCAGCGGCTCGTGGCTAGCCAGCAGAATCGACGGTTCCTCGCCGCGCCGCCGAATCTCTTCCCACAGATCGTAAGGCGAGCCCTCCGGCAGCAACGCGCGCGACTCCACCACCTTGCCGGTGTACTCGAGCACTTCCGCCGCCACCGCCGCGGTTTCGAGCGCGCGCCGCAACGGGCTTGAAACGATCGACGCCGGCCGCACTCCCGCCGCGCCGGCGCGGCGCAGCACGCGGCGCAGCTTTTCCTTGCCTTCCGCGGTCAGCGCGCGCTCTGCATCGGATTGCCCGGAACTGGCGGCTTCGGCGATTCCGTGCCGCAACAAATAGATCTGCATCCGCGCCTATTGTACAACCGGCCGTGTCGCCAGGCCCCGCACCAGTATTCTGGCCAGGTCCGCGATCAACAGCGAACCGGGATTGTCCGGTCCCCAATCGGGCTGGGGGATGCCATCGACGGTGATCGCCATCGCGATCCGCCCCGCCTTCGAGTAAACGATCCCGACATCGGACCGCAGCGCATCGAGCGCCCCAGTCTTGTTGGCGACATCCAGATCGCCGAACGGGCGCCGGATGCAGGTCGTATCCTGGCAGCGTTTCATCACCGCGATCATCTCCCGCGATGCCTCCGGGCTCACCAGCTCGCCGCGCTCCATACGTTCCACCAGCGCCACCATGTCGCGCGCGGTGGAAACGCCCAGGCCATACTTCTGGTTTTTCTCGAGCTTGCCCGCCGCGGAGAAGCCCGCCGGCCCGTTCTTGCCTAGGATCTTGCGCAGCGAGCGGGTGGAGCTCAGGCCGATGCGGTCCAGATAGGCGTTGACGCGTTCGGCCGGAAAGCGCTCCAGGATCATGTTGGTGGCCGTGTTGTCGCTCAGCGCCATCATCAGGTGCATCACGTCCTGGAGCGGCAGTTGAAGGCCATTCGAAAGCTCGCTCTCGATCACGCCCGCCCCGGATACTTTCTCGGCTTCGGTGACGGTCAGCCGCTCGCTCCATTGCAGCTCGCCGCGCGCGACCGCGTCGAACAGCGCGGCCATCACGGCCAGTTTGATGGTGCTGGCGGTGCGCACCGGTTCGGTCTCGCGGATGCCGATCGCCTCCCCGCTGTCCAGGTTCTTAGCGTAAAGGGAGACCTCGCCCGGAAAATCGCCGATGCGTTTGCGCAACTGGCTGCCAAGCGGCTGCGCCGCAACTGCGCCCGCCAACAGGAAAGCCATCACCGCCGCATGCCCCACCATGCGTTCGATCATAGCGCACGCTGCATCGAGGCGCGATAATGAATCATGCAAAACATTCTCCCGGTGGCGTGTTTTATTGCCGGGTTTCTGCTGGCGTGGATCGTGCTGCGGGCGCGCCGCCAGGATACGGCGACCGTCTTCCAGGCGCTTTCCGCCGAGGCGCTGGCGCGCAACAACCAGGCGTTCCTCGAGCTCGCCCGCGCCAATCTGGCGGAGGCGCAGACGGCGGCGCGCGGCGATCTGGAAAAGCGCCAGCAGGCCTTCGCGGAGCTGGTGTCGCCGGTGCGCGCGTCGCTCGACAAAGTGGATTCGCGCATCCAGGAACTCGAAACGGCGCGTGCGGCCGCCTACGCCGGATTGCAGGAGCAGGTGCGCGGCCTGGCCGAAACCGAGCGGCAGCTCCGCACCGAAACCGGCAAACTGGTGACGGCGCTGCGTTCGCCCGCGGCGCGCGGCAACTGGGGCGAGATGCAGTTGCGCCGCGTGGTGGAGATGGCCGGCATGCTGGACCATTGCGATTTCCAGACGCAGGCCTCGGTGACGGGCGAAGAGGGGCGGCTGCGGCCCGATCTGCTGATTCATCTGCCGGCCGGAAAGACGGTGGTGGTGGATGCCAAGACGCCGCTCGAAGGCTACCTGCGCGCCATCGAAGCCCCCGACGAAGTCACCCGCAAGGCGCGCCTGGCCGATCACGCGCGGCAGGTGCGCGCGCATCTCACCTCGCTCGGCCGCAAATCCTATTGGGAGCAGTTCGACCAGGCGCCGGAGTTCGCCGTGCTGTTCCTGCCCGGCGAGTGCTTCTTCAGCGCCGCCCTGGAGGCCGATCCTTCGCTGATCGAATTCGGCGTCGGGCAGAACATCATCCTGGCCACCCCCACCACGCTGATCGCGCTGCTGCGCGCCGTCGCTTACGGCTGGCGGCAGGAAAAGCTGGCGGAGAACGCCGCCGAAATCAGCGCGCTGGGCAAAGAACTGTACAAGCGCCTTTCCGATATGGGCGGGCACTTGGTGATGATGGGCAAGGGTCTCGAGCGCGCGGTCGAGGAGTACAACAAAGCCGTCGGTTCGCTCGAAAGCCGCGTGCTGGTGAGCGCGCGCCGGTTCGCCGAGCTCAAAACCGCGCCGCTGGGGGTGGAAATCGCGGAGCTGACGCCGGTGGAAAAGCGGGTGCGGAGCCTCGAAGAACCCGACCCCGAATCGCCACCCGAAGCCGAGCCGCCGGCTCGTTTAGAATAGTAGCAGAGTGCCCGCCAAGACCTTCTACCTGGAAACCTTCGGCTGCCAGATGAACGCGCACGACTCCGAAAAGGTGGTCGGCACGCTGATGGCGAAGGGCTACGCGCGGGTGCCCACGCCGGACGAAGCCGGGCTGGTCCTCTACAACACCTGCAGCATCCGCGATAAAGCCGAGCAAAAAGTCTACCACCGCTTGCAGCAATTCAAGCGCAACGGCAAGGGCAAGGTAATTGGCGTGCTCGGCTGCGTAGCGCAGCAGGAGGGGGAACGCATTTTCGAACGCGCCCCGCACGTCGGCCTGGTATGCGGCTCGGCCAGTTACAACAAGCTGGGCGAATTGCTGGTGCAGATTGAAGCCGGCGGCCGGCGCGTCACCGGGCTGAGCCTCAATACCGACGAGGCCTTCGACACGCCCTTCACCCGCCGCGACAACCCCCACCGCGCCTACATCACCATCATCGAAGGCTGCGACAAGAGTTGCGCCTACTGCGTGGTGCCGTTCACGCGCGGGCCGGAGCGCAGCCGCACGAGCGAAAGCGCGATGGGGGAAGCGCGCCGCCTGGCCGCGGAAGGGTACACCGAGATCCAACTCCTGGGGCAGAACGTCAACAGCTACCGCGATCCATCGCCGGCCGGTTGGAACTTCGCCACTTTGCTCGGGCGCGTCGCGGAGATTCCCGGCATCCGCCGCGTGCGTTACACCACCTCGCATCCGCGCGATTTCGGCAAGGACATAGTGGACGCGATGGACGCGAATCCCGCGATCTGCGACCACGTCCACCTGCCGGTGCAGTCCGGGTCGTCGGATGTGCTCGCCCGAATGGACCGGCTCTACACGCGCGACGAATACATGCGGCGTATCGACTGGCTCAAGAACGCTCGGCGTCCCTATTCCATCACCACCGACATCATCGTCGGCTTCCCCGGCGAGACCGAAAAGGATTTCGAGGCCACCCTCGCCCTGCTCGACGAAGTGGAATACGATTCGCTGTTCAGCTTCAAGTATTCGCCGCGCCCGAACACGGCCGCTCTCGGTTTGGAAGACCGCATCCCGGACGAAGAGAAGCAGCGGCGGCTGGTGATCGTGCAGGAGAAACAGCGCGCCATCCAGATCCGCCGCAATGCCGCGCTGATCGGCAGCGTGAAGGAAGTGCTGGTGGAGGGCCGCCACCAGGCGCTCGAACAGTGGATCGGGCGCACGTCGGACAACCGCACGCTGAACTTCACTCATCCGGAAGACGGCGCGGCCTCTCTCACGGGGAAGTACTGGCAAGTCCGCGTCACACGCTCGGGTCCCAACTCCTTGGTGGGCGAGACCGCAACTGTGGTGTAATTGAGTTGGGAGGGGCGGCATGGAAGTGGAAATGAAGATTCGCGGCCTGATGATGGACCCGCAAACCAATATGCCCATCGTCATCCTGAGGGACGTAAGCGGCAACTCCGTGCTCCCGATCTGGGTGGGTGTTTACGAGGCGAATGCCATCGCGCTCGAAATCGAAAAAGTCTCCACCCCGCGGCCGATGACGCACGACCTCATCAAGAGCCTGCTGCTCGGCCTCAACACCTCCATGCGCAAGGTGGTGGTGAGCGAATTGAAAGACGACACGTTTTACGCGGTGATCTGGCTGGATCGCGACGGGGAGACCATCAGCGTGGATTCGCGCCCCAGCGACGCCCTGGCTCTGGCGCTGCGCCTGGATTGCCCGATTTACGTGGAAGAGACGGTGCTCAAATCCTCCAGCAAGGCCGCCAACGCTTCCGACAAGGACAACAAGGAAGAGTTGAAGCGGTGGCTCGACGGCCTCAACGACGAGGACCTCGGGCGCTATAAGATGTGACGCCGGAAATCGCCGCGCGGCTGGCTGAAGTTGGAATCCGGTTGGCCGCCGAATCCCCGGAGTACAACATGTTCACGCGCGGCTTCTGCGTGGCGCTGGCCAACCCAGGCGCGGCGGCCGGGACGGGGATCGGCAGTTCGGGAATGATGACGGAAGCCGGCGTTGCGTTTCTGGTGTGGCGCGAAGGCCGGCCGTACCTCGCCGCCAAGGGCCGCGAAACGTTGGCCAGCCCCGCGCAGGTGGAAGAGATCGGCAAGTTTTCTTTGGATTTGAAACGCGCCTTAGGGGTGGACCCGCGCGCAGCGTAGCACCATGGGTGCCTCGGCGCAGAATTGGTTGCCTGACAAGAACGCATGACGCTCGACGAACAACTTTCCTACCTGCGAAAAGGCATGGTGGAGATCATTCGCGAAGAGGATCTCCGCGAGCGGCTGGCCGCAGCCGCCGTTACCGGCCGCAAATTGCGCATCAAAGTCGGCTTCGATCCGACCGCACCGGACCTGCACCTGGGCCACACCGTGCTGCTGCGCAAGATGAAACACTTTCAGGACCTCGGCCACACGGTGATTTTTCTGATCGGCGATATGACCGGGCTGATCGGCGATCCCACCGGCCGCAACGTGACGCGCCCGCCCATGACCCGCGAAGCGATTCTCGAAAACGCCGAGACCTACAAGGCGCAGGTGTTCAAGGTTCTCGATCCGGAAAAGACCGTGGTCCGCTTCAACAGCGAGTGGCTGGCGCCGATGACGTATGTCGACATCGTGCGGCTGGCGTCGCATTACACGGTGGCGCGCATTCTGGAGCGCGACGATTTCTCGAAGCGCCTGCGCGACGGCATTCCGATTTCGATGCACGAGATGCTCTACCCGCTGGCGCAGGGCTACGATTCGGTGGCGCTCGAGTGCGACGTGGAGCTGGGCGGCACGGACCAGAGATTCAACCTGCTGGTGGGGCGCGAATTGCAGCGCGATTTCGGACAGCCGCCGCAGATAGTCGGCACCACGCCCTTGCTCGAAGGCATCGACGGCATCAACAAAATGTCGAAGTCGCTCGGCAACTACATCGGCATCACCGAGCC
>Ga0181530_10000967_pt1 | contig 36666 bp, 35 predicted proteins | sample PEATcosm2014_Bin_42_FD_119769 | JGI IMG/M metagenome (GOLD analysis project Ga0181530, IMG submission 119769) | Peatland microbial communities from MTU Mesocosm Facility, Houghton, MI, USA - PEATcosm2014_Bin10_60_metaG | ecosystem: Environmental > Terrestrial > Soil > Wetlands > Peat | place...
GAGGCAGATGACGATGGCAAAGATGAACGCTTCATGAAGACCGTTGCGAAAGGGTTCGGTGATGATGTGCGGAAAGAATTCCCGGCCCGTGATGATCGCCACCTTGGCCGGGGGAAGCTTTGCGAGCACGGATGGTCCGAGGAGCTCTCGCATGGGGTTGTAACCCAAGAAGGCGGCGAAGATGACGGCCACCGGCGGGAGGTGGCTCACCTGGCTGATCGCCGCGCTCGGGACACCGAGCGCTCCGAGTTTGGTCGCGAAGGACCGGGGAAGCGAGGAGGACAAGCCGGCGATCATGAGGGAGAAGAAGATCCCGATCGAAAGCACCTGTGAGGCGTTCTGGAACGTCGTGTTCATCGCGCCGCCAGCCCCCCGGTGCTGTGCTGGGAGGCTGTTCATGACACCGGCGCGGTTTGGCGCGAGGAAGGCCCCTTGGCAAAGGCCGAAGAAGAAGAGGACGAGCGCGAAGACGGGGTAGGAGAAATCGATGGGAACGGCGAGCAAAAGGCCGAAGGCGCAGGCTTGGCCGATCATCCCCATCGTCGCGAGCGGACGCGGCCCAACGCGATCGGAGAAGTAGCCCGACAGCGGACCTGCGACGAGGAATCCGAAGGTGAGCGGGAGGACGTAGATGCCCGCGACGAACGGCGTGCGGGCGAAGCTGTAGCCGTGTTCAGGGAGCCAGATGCCCTGAAGCCAGATGACGAGCATGAACATGAGCCCACCGCGCGCGACGCCTGAGAGCAGCGTCGAGATGCTCCCGCCCGTAAAGGCGCGAATCCGGAAGAGTCGGAGTCGGAACATCGGATGATCGATGTTCTTTTCGATGTAGACGAACAAAAAGAGCAGTGCCACGCCGCCGGTGAGCGATGCGAGGACGAGAGGGCTCATCCAACCCGTCGGGTCCTTGCCGTACGGCTCGATCCCGTAGGTGATTCCGACCATCACACCGATGAGCCCAAGAGCAAAGGTGACGTTGCCCCACCAGTCCAATTTGCTCGGTCGCCGTTCCCCGCGCTCTTCGAGCTTCATGTATGCCCAGACTGTGCCGAACAGACCAATGGGAACAGAGATCAAAAAGACAAGTCTCCAATCGATCGGAGCGAGCAGTCCTCCGAGCACGAGTCCGATGAACGTGCCGCTTATCCCGGCGATGTTGTTGATCCCAAGTGCGAGACCGCGTTGGTTTGAGGGGAACGCGTCGGTGATGATCGCGCCGGACTGAGAGAACAACAGTGCTGCCCCCACACCTTGGAAGATGCGCATGACGTCGAGATACAGCGCTCCGCCCTGACCGGTTTGCCAGGTGATCGTGAGCATGAGCGAAAAGAACGTGTATACGGCAAAGCCGAGGTTGTATAGCTTCACTCGGCCGTAGATGTCACCGAGGCGGCCAAAGTTGACAACCAAGACACTCGTGGCGACGGCGAATCCGAGCATCATCCAGAGCAAATACACACTGTTTGCAGGCAACAAAGGGTTGAGACGAATACCGCGAAAGATGTCCGGCATGGCGATGAGCGTGATCGAAGTGTCAATCGATCCCATCAGCACGCCAAGGGTCGCGTTCGACAAAGCGACCCACTTGTAGCGATCTGGTCGCACGGTCGCCATGGTGTAGTGCTCTTCACCCATTCGGGCTCGCGCGGCCGTGTGTCGCGAGCCTGACGGGTCGTGCATTGCGCTTAGCCTAGCGAAGGAGAGAATTCATGAAGCTCTCATGAAGGCGAGCAATCGGCTTAGCCTGTCTCTTTTCAGACAGCCCTCATGAGTCCACCATGACGTCAGGTGCCATCGGTGAAGTTATATCGCCATACGTTCGTTTCTCTGCGGACGAAGCCGTGTTTTTCATAGAGGAGGTTTGCTTCTTGCCGCGACGGGCGAGAGGTGAGGTCCACGGTACGGGCTCCCCGCTCGTGCGCTATGTCCAAAGCGGCGTTGACCAAGGCAGAGGCGATCCCTTGGCCTCGGTGTTTCTCATCGACGACGACATCTTCGATCCATGCCCGCGTCCCGGTCGGGATCGAGAAAATGGCAAGCGACGTCGTTCCGACGACGTCATGTCGCTCCGTTCTGGCGATGAGCAGGAAGGTGTTCGGGTTGTCGATGACCGCCTTCAGTCGCTCGGAATCAAGGTGCGCACTCGAAGAGAGCTGAGCGAGAAGGGAAACGAGGCCATCGAGCACCTCGGGCGTTACCTCGCGCACCTGCTCGATCGCACAGGGGTTGTTCGACATGTCGCGACACACTAGCGAGGGTGCGACACAAGCGTCGGCTTGCGAGGACTTGAGCCAATTCGTGACGGTAGGCTCCGTTTTAGAACCGGAGGTCCGAGATGATGTCGATGAGGTCGGATGGCAAGCACGAGCGCAGCAAGCCGCTTCGGTTCCTCGCGCGCAGGCGACCAGGCGCTTTGGAACGTTCGGAGCTTCGCCCACGAGCTTCTCATCGTGTTCTCGTTGCGGCTTTTGAGGGATGGAACGATGCCGGGGAGGCCGCGTCGTACGCCGCGACGTTCCTCGCGCGCTCTTGGGGAGCAATTCCCGTCGCGGAGATAGACGCTGAGGAGTACTTTGATTTCACAGAGGTCCGCCCCGAGACGTCCATCGTCGATGGTGCGATTCGTAAGATCGTATGGCCTACGACGACGTTCTCGCTTGCATCGGCTCCTTCTGGCGAACGTATGACGCGTGACGTCATCTTGTTGCGCGGTCCGGAGCCACAACTTCGGTGGAAGTCCTATTGCGAGTCGATCATCTCGTTCTGTCACCGTTTCGGCGTCGAGAGCGTGCTCTGTCTCGGCGCGTACCTGTCTGAGGTGACGCACAGTCATCCCGTTCCTATCAGCGGGTCCTCAGGCGACGAACGGCTCGAAGTACGCGACGGGGTGTCGCCGTCGCTGTATGAGGGTCCGACGGGAATCGTCGGCGTGCTCGGGGCAGCGTTGACGCGATCGGGGATTTCGAACGCGTCTGTGTGGGCGAGCGTCCCGTGCTACTCACTTCCGGTGTCGGCAAAGGCGGCGCTCGCGCTCGTAAACACCGCCACACGCCTGCTAGGGCGTTCTGTTGATGCCACCGGTTTGGCGAAAGAAGCGGCCGACTACGAGCGACGGATGGATGAGCTTGTGCGAGAAGACGAGAACGTCGCCGCATATGTCGCGCGCATCACCGAAATGGAAGATCAGATCGGTTCGGAGCCTTCCACTGAGGGACTGGCCGAAGAGATCGAGCGCTACTTGCGCGACGGTCGCTCGGGCTGATCAGCGTTTCGCCAGACCGGTTCGCGTGGCCGATCGAAATAGACGTCGATCGGGTCTCCCGAGATGGCCCTAAAGGCATGATCCACCCACCCTTTGCGCCAGCCTGCCAAGGGTTCGGGGAGATGGGACCTTGAAAAGAACCCGAGGTCTGAGCATTCGAGTGGGTGTTTGTGGAGCGACCCGCCGACGACAGTGCAATGAAAGACGAGCGAATAAAGTGGCGTCTTTGACATTCCGAACTGCATCCCATCAACGATCATGGCCAGTCGCTTCACTTCGACCTCCATACCTGTTTCCTCTCTGACCTCTTTGACCGCGATCTCGGCAGCCGAGTAGCCGATGTCTGCCCATCCAGTTGGGAACAACCACATGCCTGAATCCGCGCGCTGTATGAGCAAGAGCTCCGACTTCTCATTTCCGACAAGGGCTCCGACGGCAACGCGGGGCGTCTTGTAGCCCGCAACGCCCGGGATGACGTCTTTCATCCACTCTCGAACGATGACCTCCGTACTCTTTTGTTCTCCCTCGTGTCCAAGGGCCAAGAATCGCTCGTTTGCCACGGAGGAGATGTCAGCCGCGATCTTCAGGATCTCCTCGAAGCGCTCGCGCTCATACAGGCTCTTCGTGAAGGCGAGGCCGGTGCGTGCGCACGCGGACAGGCTCTCGCTCCAGCGCAGGAGGTCAGAAAGGGGGGGATCGTCGTTTGACACCGACTCGGACGCTACCGCCGGTTCAATCGGGCGCGCCGCGCCGAAAGGTCCCTCGATGTTTCTTCGCGCTCGAGCTCAGAGCGTGTGCGACGATTGAACGATGGCTGTTCGAGACAATTGTCGCCACTACGTGATGCAAACGGTGCGCACGGGTGATCGTGTCGAGCGCTGCCGGCTCGGCGTGAATGAAGTCGTGCCCTTCGGCTGTCCGGACGGTTGCGTGTTCTTCGAGCCCCGGTCGACATCGACCGCTGGTTGGCAAGTTGGCGAGGACCAGCGGAACAGGCCGGACAAGGAACGTTGAAGGCTTAACCCTCGAGCAAGTCCGATTGGAGCTCGACGCGTACCCCAGTCGAGTTCAGCCAGGCGATCGCCTCATCGATGGCAGCCGGGTTCCCGTCGAGTTCGCACAGGATCCACCCCGAGTCCTCCTCGACGTTCGCGCGCCGGATGTTCGCCTCGACGTCAAAACGCTTGGCGAGGCGCGAGACCACCGGCTCGCGCACGAGCTGCTCAGGAAAGACCAGCCGTACGTGCACGCTCATATGTCATCACCATAGGCAGGCCCGGGCGCGCGGTCGGTCTCTTTGACCTCAAGAGCTGCTCGGGAAAGGTTGCCCGAGCGAAAACCCTCGAGGTCCAAGGTGCAATAGCGATACCCGGCAGACCGAATCGCGCGAACGATCTGTTCGCGTTGGGATATCGCGCGTACGAGCTCGTGTTCTTCAAGCTCGATGCGCGCGCAATCGCCATAGTGGCGGACACGCAGCTGAACGAAGCCGAGATCCCTAAGTGCATGCTCGGCTCGTTCGACTTGGCTGAGAGCCCGGAGCGTCACCGGTGTGCCGTGTGGGATTCGAGAAGCCAAGCACGCGGCAGCGGGCTTGTCCCATGTCCGCAGACCGAGTGAGCGCGAAACATCACGCACCATCGACTTCGTGAAGTTCGCATCGAGAAGTGGGAAAACTGCACCGCGTTCTCGTGCGGCCTGTTGTCCGGGCCGGTGATCCGAAAGATCATCGACGTTCACCCCGAGTGCAATGGTTGCATTCTCAGCCCTGGCTAATGGAGCAAGGACATCCATGAGCTCGGCCTTGCAGTGGTAGCAGCGGTTCAAGTCATTTGCCTGATAGTTCGTGTCACTTAGTTCGTTGGTTGTGGCAAAGCGGTGGCGCAGTCCCCAGGTCTTCGCCAAGTTCTCGCAATCATCCTTCTCGCTGGTCGCGAGTGACGGAGACACTGCGGTCACACAGAGAACGCGATCGCTCCCCAAGGTCTTTGTCGCGACGTACGCGACGAGAGAAGAATCCGCGCCGCCGGAGAACGCGACGACGACGCGGTCGAGGAGCGCGAGCCTTTCTTCCAAGCGCATGAGTGGGCCAGTGCGAACGGGCTCGGTCGAAAGTGCGGACATCTAACGGAGCCCGATGAGGGAGAAGACCTCGGTGGGCGTTCCGACAGTGCCGTAGAGGAAGGGACCGAAATCCGCATACCGCGCCGACGCTTCGTCAAAGCGCATGGTGTAAACGCAATCCTTTATGTCATCGGGGGTGCGCCCAAAGAGCGTGACGCCCCATTCGTAATCATCGAGCCCGGTAGATCCCGTGATGAGCTGCACGATGCGCCCGGCAAATGTTCTGCCGACGCGCCCGTGCCCAGCCATGAGCGACGCTCTTTCCTCGTAAGGAAGCAGGTACCAGTTGTTCGTCTCGTCACGGCGCTTCGACATCGGATAAAAGCAGAATGCGGGCATGACCTTTGGCGGGAGCACGGGATGAAGTCGGGCTTCCCGTGCGCCTTTCGGAATGCCCTTCGCGTACTCCGATACTTCGGTTCGCGAGACGTAGGAGTAAAGGAGTGTGCATCCAGCCCGCACGACATCATTCTGCAGGGCGCGCAACGTCTCAAAAGACGGGCCGAGGCCCATAACCGCAAGGTCGCCGCGGTGACCCAAGAGCGCGACGGTGACGACCGAATGCGATGCCGCCTGGCAGGACTTGAACGCAAGATCGAGTGCGTCGACGTCCGTCGCGGAGCTAGTCGACAAGAACAAGTGACAAACCGCCCACGTTTCATCCGCGGCTTCGTCTTTCCCCGAGGTTCCCGCTTCGTGCTTCTCGCGTGCCGCATGTGGTGCGCTTTCCATGGGGTAAGTCTAGGAGCCTTTGCGGTCTCCTCCTCCGGTCCGAACGCGACGACGGGGCGCTCTTTGTCGAGCGCCCCGTGTCACATCAGGTTTTCACCGGGCCGGGGCCCGGCCTGAGGATCCGGCCTAGAAGTCGTCCATCCCGCCACCGCCGCCCATCGCCGGGGCAGGGTGCTCTTCGGGCTTGTCGACGACGACTGCCTCGGTCGTGAGGAACAGCGCCGCGATCGAAGCCGCGTTTTGGAGCGCAGAGCGCGTCACCTTGGCCGCATCGATGACCCCCGCTTTGAAGAGGTCTTCGTACTGACCGGTCTGGGCGTTCAAGCCCTCGGCTTTGTTCGTGAGGTGACGGACCTTGTCGACCACGACGCCTCCTTCGAGGCCCGCGTTCACCGCGATCTGCTTGAGCGGCTCTTCGACGGCGCGTGCCACGATGCGTGCCCCCGTGGCTTCGTCGCCCTCGAGCTTCTCGGCGAGATCGAGGATGACCTGTTGGGATCGGAGCAATGCAACGCCGCCTCCGGGGACGACTCCTTCTTCGATTGCTGCTTTTGTCGTCGAAACGGCGTCTTCGATGCGGTGCTTCTTCTCCTTGAGCTCAACTTCCGTCGCCGCGCCGACCTTTATGACTGCGACGCCGCCGGCGAGTTTCGCGAGGCGCTCTTGGAGCTTCTCGCGGTCATAGTCCGAATCGGTGTTCTCGATCTCGGTCTTGATCTGGTTGATCCTTCCCTTGATGTCGGCTTCGGTACCCGCACCTTCGACGATGGTCGTCTCGTCCTTGGTGATGACGACCTTGCGCGCCCGTCCGAGGAGGTCGACCGTCACGTTCTCGAGCTTGAGGCCGACGTCTTCGGTGACGACCTGACCGCCCGTGAGTGTCGCGATGTCTTGGACCATGGCCTTGCGTCGCTCGCCAAAGCCCGGGGCTTTGACTGCGGCGGACTTGAAGGTCCCACGAATCTTGTTCACGACGAGGGTCGCCAGGGCTTCGCCCTCGACGTCCTCCGCGATGATGACGAGGGGCTTGCCCGTTTGCATGATCTTTTCGAGCAGGGGCAACAAGTCACGTACGGCCGAGATCTTCTGGCCGTAGAGCAAGATGTAGGGGTCCTCGAGGACGGCCTCCATACGGTCTGGATCGGTCGCGAAGTACGGCGCGATGTATCCCTTGTCAAAGCGCATCCCTTCGACGAAGTCCATCTCCATGCCAAAGGTCTGGGATTCCTCGACGGTGATGACGCCGTCCTTGCCCACCTTGTCGATCGCTTCCGCGATCATCGATCCGATCTCACTGTCCGCGGCCGAAATCCCCGCGACCTGGGCGATCTGGTCCTTCGAGTCGGTCTCCTTCGCGATGTCCTTGAGGTAGCCGACCGCCGCCTCGACTGCCGCCTCGATGCCTTTCTTCAGCGACATCGGGTTCGCCCCGGCGGCAACGTTGCGCAGTCCCTCGTGAACGAGAGCTCCTGCGAGCACGGTCGCCGTGGTCGTGCCGTCGCCTGCGACGTCGTCCGTCTTCTTTGCGACTTCCTTGACGAGCTCGGCCCCGACTTTCTCATAGGGGTCCTCAAGCTCGATGTCCTTTGCGATGGACACGCCGTCATTCGTGATCGTCGGCGCGCCCCACTTCTTCTCCAATACGACGTTGCGACCCTTTGGGCCGAGCGTGACCTTTACGGCATCGACCAGCTGGTTCATGCCGCTCTCGAGCGCCCTTCGGGCTTGCTCGTCGAAGGCGATCAACTTCGGCATTTGTGACGTCCTCCCTCCGCTGCCCGGCAACCGGGCATTAGCACTCTCATTCCTTGAGTGCTAATAGCAAACCACGTGGCGGACGGTCATGCAACCCGGCACCTACGAGCTGGTCTCCTAGCCGCCGGCGACCGCTGGGACGATCGAGAGCGTCTGGCCATCTTTGATCGAGGTGTTCAACCCATCCAAGAAACGCACGTCCTCGTCGTTCAAGAAGAGGTTGACGAAGCGACGCAGCCCGGCCCGGTCGTCCAAGATGCGCTCGCCAAAGCCTGGGTACGCGAGGTCGAGCGCGCCGATCGCCTCAGAAACCGTCGTCGCCTCGACGAGGACTTCGCCCTCGCCGCCGGTCAATTGCCGGAGCTGGGTTGGGATTCGTATGGTGACGCTCATCTCGTCCTCGCCTTCTCCGCGAATGATTCATAACCCGTCGACGCGAACCCCTCGAGCGTCGCAGCGATGGTATCCGTTGGGCCGGCGGTGTCGCCCAAGGCTTCGACCGTCTTCAATCCGTTGCCCGTGATGTAGGCGACGACGCGCTCGTCTTTGCGCACGATGCCTCGTTGCGCGAGCTTCGCGAGGCACGCGATTGTGACTCCGCCAGCGGTCTCCGCAAAGATCCCTTCGGTGCGCGCGAGCAGGCGGATACCTTCGAGGATCTCCGCGTCGGTCGCCTTCTCGAGCGCGCCACCGGTGCTGCGCACGGCTTCGAGCGCATACCACCCGTCGGCCGGGTTGCCGATGGCGAGGGATTTTGCGATGGTGTTCGGCCGCACGGGCACGATGTGGTCGGCGCCTTGCTCGAAGGCGGTCGTGACCGGCGAGCAACCATCGGCCTGTGCCCCGGAAATGCGTACGGAGTCGCCTTCGTGGACGAGTCCGACGAGATCGAGTTCTCTGAATCCCTTGCGGATCTTCGTGAGCTGACTTCCCGAGGCAATCGGCACGACGACGTGATCGGGCACGGTCCAACCGAGTTGTTCAGCCACTTCGAAGGCGAGGGTCTTCGAGCCCTCCGAATAGTACGGCCGCACATTGACGTTGACAAAGGCCCAATCGGTGTGCTCGCTCGCGAGTTCTGCGCACAGCCTATTGACGTCGTCGTAATTGCCTTTGACCGCGACGAGGCGGCCACCGAAGACCGCGGTCGTCGCGATCTTCACCCGCTCGAGATCAGTCGGTATGAAGACGATCGATGCCATCCCGGCGCGCGCGGCATGAGCAGCGACGGAGTTCGCAAGGTTGCCCGTCGATGCGCACGCGGCGACCTTGAAGCCGAGCTCGCGGGCCTTGCTCAGGGCCACCGAGACAACCCGGTCCTTGAAGGACCCTGTTGGATTGCGTGTGTCGTCTTTTAGGTACAGCTCACCGAGTCCGAGCTCCGCGGCGAGTCGCTCGGCACGAACGAGCGGAGTGAACCCAGCACCCAAGTCAATGGACGATGGTGTTGCAGTCGGGAGCAGATCGACATAACGCCAAATCGTAGGGGGCCCTTTTGCGATGGACGCCTTTGATATGGAAGCGGCGATCGCGTCGTAGTCATAGGCGACTTCAAGTGGCCCGAAGCAAAAGTCACAGACGTGCAATGCCTCGACGGGAAAGGTGCGGCCACATTCCCGACAGCGCAAACTCTCGACGATTGCCACGGCGAACTCCTCATCGGTCGGGCATTGGCACCTGGTGTGTCCTATGGCGCAAGCGCCTTTCGTCCACTGGTTGCCGCGGCGTCAAAGGGCCCGTCCCTCAGCCGCTCTAGATGGTGATGTCGACATTCTCCCCGACGAAAGCGCTCGCGTCAACGCGCGCTCAGCTCGGGACCTTGACGCCGACGTTGCTGGTGTGTCCGGCTCCGGCGATGATGGGTGCAATGGTGAAGTCAAGCGCTGGGATCCTGACGTTCGGCCACGCCGAGTTTTCGAGCTACTCGGTGAAAGACATGAAAGGTGACCGATCGATTTCGGTCATCATCCCCGCGCGCGACGAGGAGCGGACCGTTGGGGGCGTGGTGTCGGTGGTGCGCGACGTCCTCATCGAGCGACTGGGGATTGTCGATGAGCTGCTCGTCGTCGACGACGGTTCCACCGATGCGACCGCGCTCGTGGCGACGAGCGCGGGCGCGCGTGTGATCGAGGCCGTACCGCGATCAGCAGAGCTCGGTGCGCCGATCGGACTCGGGAAGGGCGGGGCGATGCGACGCGGGCTCGAGGCGAGCACCGGTGAGTTCGTCGTCTTTTTGGATGCCGACGTCACGAACACCAAACCGCATTTCGTGACCGGCCTTCTCGGGCCCTTGCTCGCCGACGACGGTGTCGCGTTGGTGAAGGGCTTTTATCGACGGCCCTTCCACGGGGGGCGCACCGGCGGCGGCCGCGTGACCGAACTCACGGCACGTCCGGTCATATCCCTGTGCTTTCCCGAACTTGTTGGCGTTCACCAGCCGCTCGCGGGGGAAACCGCCTCCCGGGCTTCGGTGTTGCGGGGCCTTTCTTTCGAGCCGGGATACGGCGTCGAATTGGGAATGCTCATCGACGTCGTCGCGCAGTACGGGATACAGGGCATCTCCCAGGTCGACCTCGGGGTGCGCACACATCGCAACCGCCCGCTCGCCGAGCTCGGCCCGCAGGCCACCGAGGTGCTTTCCGCAGCGCTCCAGCGCGTCCGTGTCATCGCGCACGAGCCTTTCTAGAAGCGATAGAAGACGAGGCGGCGATTGCGAAATGAGGTGCGCGTGAAAGACCTCATCGTCGTGTCGAACCGGGGGCCGGCGATCCTTCGACGCGACGACAACACCTTCGCGTTGGCCTACGGCGCCGGTGGGCTTGCACCGAGTCTCGCTCATGCTCTGGTGGGAACGAGCGCGCTGTGGATTGCGGCCCCGATGACCGAGCTCGAACAGCGCGTCTGCGCGAGCGGAGAACCCGTAGCCCTGACGGATCACCTCGAGTGTGGCTTTGTCGATCCCTCACGGGCATCGGAGACGTCTTCTTACCGGGTGATCGCGAACGAGATCTTGTGGTTCTTGTACCACGGGATCTTCGACACGGTGCACCGGCCGATCTTCAACGCTCGCTTGTACGAAGCCTGGGAGGGCTATCGCGCGTACAACCGACTCTTCGCCGAGATGGTTGCGCGCCATGCATCCGAGGGAGCGACGGTTGTCGTGAACGACTATCACCTTTCGCTCATGGGACATGACCTCGCGCAGCTTCGTCCGGATCTGAGAACCGTGCACTTTTCGCACACGCCGTTTTGTTCTCCCGATGAACTGCGCATCTTGCCGGAAGTGTTCTCAAAGGAACTCCTAGCGGGTCTGTCCTCATTTGGCGCGTGCGGGTTCCACACGAGGCGCTGGGCGGATGCCTATCGTGACTGTGCGCGAGCCCTTTTTGGAAGGACGCCCACGGCCTTTGTTGCACCGCTCGGCGTCGATGCGGAGGCGCTCGAGAGAGTTGCGTCACTTCCTTCGGTGGTCTCGCGTCGCGATGCTTTGCTCGACGAGCTCGACGGACGCCGATGCATCGTGAGGTGCGATCGCATCGAGTTGTCGAAGAACGTCGAGCGGGGATTTCTCGCGTTCGAGGAGCTCTTGGCGAAGGATGCAACATGGCACGACCGGGTCGTCTTCATTGCACGCATGTACGCCTCTCGCGAGGACTTACCCGAGTACCTCGCGTATCGCGCTGAGATCGAACACATCGTCGAACGGGTCAACGATCGCTTCGCGACATCGTCGCGTCCTGCGGTGATGCTTGCCATCGGTGATGAGTACGAGAGTTCTATGGCCGCGTTGTCAATTTCCGACGTGCTCTTGGTCAACCCGATCCGAGACGGCATGAACCTCGTCGCGAAAGAAGGCGTGCTCTTGAATGGGCGCGACGGAGTCCTCGTGCTCTCACGCGAGGCAGGAGCCTTCGCGGAACTCGGCAAGGCAGCGCTCGGGATTTCCCCCTTCGATGTGAGTGGAACCGCTGTGGCGATGCACACCGCCTTGACGATGCCTGCCGTCGAAAGAAGCGCGCGCGCAAACAAGCTCGCGAAGCGAGCGGCAGCGCATCCCCCGAAGACGTGGATCAAAAGTGTCATAGGCCACGCAAGGAGAGCTCCGGCCCGGCGTCGTTGACCATACGCGCAGGAGCGAGGATCCGCTGGTCGTCAGGATTCGGCGGAATGCACTGAGGCGAGTCTGGACAAGAACGAGATCGCTTCGCGCGGGCAATCGAGCACGAGGTCTGCTGAAGCGATGAGAGCTTCGGGTGCCTCGTTGCTGTTGATCGCAATCCGCACCGCGACGATTGGGTGCTTGGAGGCGAGACGATCGAGCGCCTCAAATGCAGCGAGGTCACCCTCGTCATCGCCGAGAACACAGGTCGTGCTGCACTTGTCGAGGAGCGCTTCGACGACGTCTCCTTTGTTTGGAGTTCCGGGCGGGACGAGCTCGACGGCCTTTCGGGCGCGAAGGAGCGACAAGCCGAACTTGTTCGCGCAGGCGCGCGCGAGCTCATGGGCGCGTGCGGCTTCAGCGGGCGCGTTGCGCCAGTGCAGCGCGACCGAAGTCCCCTTTATCTCGACGGTGCAACCTGTAGGCGCGGAGCGCTCGAGGGCTGAGGCGGCTTCCTCCAGGGCCCGCGACCATCCCGATGGGGCTTCTCGCGCGATGACCTCGCCGGTCTGCGTGACGTGTTCGGAACCGTAGAGGCCATAGACGCAAAGCCCGGGAGCCCGGTTTGCGACCTCGAGGCGCTCGGACAAGAACGCGCCTGGACGGCCCGAGACGACGCCAACGACACCAAAGGACCGAACGAGGCGATCGAGGGTGGCGAGCACTCCGGGCAGGGGGACTGCGGACGCTGGATCTGCGGTGATCTCAGCGAGCGTGCCGTCGAAGTCCGCGCAGATGCCCGTTTCCTTGGGGTTCTTGCTCAAAGACTCGAGCGCTTCTCGTGCGGCTTTGCTCGTCGATCGTGGTGACGGTGTCGTGTCCCTCGCGCCCACTCGCACGCGATGGACGCTAGCGCGAGGCTTTCACGTGGACCGAAGTGGACCGGGGCGAAAGGCCATCGTGGGAACAAGACCAAACCGGAGGGCTCGATGGCTCTCGGTGTGAGCTACGTCGTGGCCTTCGGCGGAGGTGTCGTGTCCTTTGCGTCGCCGTGCGTGCTCCCCGTTGTCCCGGCCTACCTCTCGATGGTGACCGGGCTTGATTTTGCCGAGCTCGACCACAACACCGCTCGCCAGATTGGGCGGATCGCTCGGGACACCGTTTTGTTCATCATGGGCTTTGGCGTCGTGTTCGTGTTGTTCGGGATTTCGGCGACGGCGCTTGGCGCGGCGGTGCTACGGAACCATCTCGTCTTGACGCGCATCTCGGGTGTCGTGGTGGTCGTCATGGCGGCGATGCTCGCCGGATCGCTGTTCTTGAGGATCCCTTGGCTCTATGGCGAGGCGCGCCTGCACCCTTCGCCCTCGCGCCTCGGGCCTTTCGCCGCACCGATAACGGGTGCCGCGTTCGGTTTCGGGTGGACGCCGTGCATCGGTCCTGTCCTTGCTTCGGTGCTCGCGGTCGCGGCGACCCAAGGGGGTGCCTGGCACGGCGCCGCGTTACTCGCCGTTTATGCCGCGGGCCTTGGTGTGCCGTTTCTCGTCGTTGGCTTGAGCCTCGGTCGCCTGGCGGCGGCGATGCACTGGGTGAAGCGCCACTCGCGCGCGATCACCTCGTGTTCGGCTCTCTTGCTCGGGGTCTTTGGCGTCTTGCTCATCTTGAACCGCTTGACGTGGGTGACGTCTGAGTTGGAGACCGCTCTTCGCGCGATCGGGCTCTCCCGGCTCATCACGCTCGGTTAGGAGCGAGCGAGCGCCCGAGCGACGTAGGGGAGGATGCCGCCGTGGCGGTAGTACTCCGCTTCGGTTCTCGTGTCGATGCGCAGTATCGCCTCAAAGGTCTTGTCGTCGGCTTGGACGCGCACAGAAGCACCCAAGAGATCGCCATTCTTGAGGCCCGTTATGGAATAGACCTCTCTCCCGGTGAGCCCGAGGGTCGCGACATCATCACCTTCAAGGAACTGCAGCGGAGCGATGCCCATGCCGATGAGATTCGAGCGATGGATGCGCTCGAAACTCTGAGCGATGACCGCCCGTACGCCGAGAAGCATGGGACCCTTTGCAGCCCAGTCTCGCGACGAGCCTGCTCCGTATTCTCGCCCGGCCAAGACGACGAGCGGAACGTGCTCGGCTTGGTAGCGCGCACTGACCTCAAAGATCGAGCCTTCTGTGCCATCGGGGAAGTGCATGCTCACGCCGCCCTCGGTGTCTTTGACGAGCCGGTTGCGGACGCGCGAGTTCGCGAACGTGGCGCGCGCCATGATGTTGTGATTACCGCGGCGCGTACCGTAGGAATTGAAGTCATCGGGCGCGACGCCATGTGCGATGAGCCAGGACCCGGCTGGGCTTGATGCCCTGATTGAACCGGCCGGGGAAATGTGGTCGGTCGTCACCATGTCACCGAGGATCGCGAGCACCCTTGCGCCAACGATGTCTGTGATCGGCGCGGGGTCTTTGCCCATGGAATCGAAGTAGGGGGGTTTTGCGACATACGTCGAGTCTTTGTTCCACGCGTAACGCTGTCCGAGCGGGGTGTTGAGAGATTGCCAGCGCTCATCTCCTACGAAGACGTCGTCGTAGTCGTCTCTGAACATCGACTCACTCAGTGCCCCTTCGACGACGCGCGCGACTTCGGCGCTTGTTGGCCACAGATCCTTCAGGTAAATGGGCGTGCCGTCCGTGCTGTTCCCGAGGGGCTCGTTGTACATGTCGAAGTCCATCGTTCCCGCGAGCGCGTACGCGACGACGAGCGGAGGCGACGCAAGGTAGTTCATGCGCACGTCGGGATGGATGCGGCCTTCGAAGTTCCTGTTCCCCGAGAGCACCGCCGCGCACGCGAGGCCGTTCGCGTTGATCGCGGCGGAAATCTCGCCTGGAAGTGGTCCCGAATTCCCGATGCACGTCGTACAGCCGAATGCGACGAGGCTGAACCCGAGCTTGTCGAGATACGGCGTCAGCCCGGCACGGTCGAAGTAATCCATGACGACGCGCGATCCTGGAGCAAGGGAGGTCTTCACCCAAGGCTTGGCCGACAGCCCGAGCTCGACGGCGCGCTTTGCGAGAAGACCGGCTGCGACCATGACCTGTGGGTTCGACGTATTCGTACAGCTCGTGATCGCGGCGATGACGACCGCGCCGTGATCGAGGCTGAACTCGGTGCCGTCTTTGAGCCGGACCGGAGCGACGTTGTGCGCCCGCGTCGTCGCCTCATCAGCCGAGCCCTCTTCTTTGGGAAGTGACGTGCGCAAGGCTCCGATGAAGGCCTGCTTGGACCGATCGAGGCGGACGCGATCTTGCGGACGGCTCGGGCCCGCGATGCTCGGCACGACCGTGGCGAGATCGAGCTCGAGGTGCTCGCTGTAGGCGATCTCCGCATGCGGGTCGTTCCAGAGCCCTTGTTCTTTCGCGTACGCCTCGACGAGGCGGATGAGCTCGGGTGGTCGCGCCGTCAAGGTGAGGTAGCGCAGGGTCTCCTCGTCGATGGGGAACACGGTGACCGTCGAGCCGTACTCGGGCGACATGTTGCCGATCGTGGCGCGATTTTCGACGGGTACGTTCGCTACGCCGGGCCCGTAGCACTCGACGAACTTGCCCACAACGCCGTGGTTGCGGAGCAGCTCAGCGATCGTGAGCACGAGGTCGGTCGCCGTCGACCCCTCGGGGAGGTCTCCGACCAGGCGCAGCCCGACGACCTTGGGGATGAGCATCGCGACGGGCTGGCCGAGCATCGCGGCTTCAGCCTCGATGCCACCAGCCCCCCATCCGAGGACACCGAGCCCGTTCACCATCGTCGTGTGCGAATCCGTGCCGATGAGCGTGTCCGGGTACGCGTTGCCGGCGGCGTCGGAGAAGACGACCTTGGATAGCAGCTCCAGATTGACCTGGTGGCAGATGCCCGTGTCGGGCGGGACGACCCGGAAGTTTGCGAAGGCGCCCTGGGCCCACCGGAGCAACTGGTAGCGCTCGCCGTTGCGCTCGAACTCCTGCTCGGTGTTCGTTGAGAGCGCGTCGGGTCGGCCCGAGACGTCGACGACGACGGAATGGTCGATGACGAGGTCGACGGGAATCTGCGGGTTGACCTTCTCGATTCGTCCACCGAGGTCAGCGACCGCGTCTCTGAGCGCGGCGAGGTCGACGACACAGGGCACGCCCGTGAGGTCCTGCAAGAGGATGCGCGCCGGGGAGAACGCGATCTCGCGCTCAGCTGCACCGGTCATCGCGAAATCGGCCAGTGCCTCAATGGCTTGTGTCGTGACGTTGACACCGTCCTCGTTGCGCAGGAGGTTCTCGAGGAGGACCTTTATGGAATAGGGAAGGCGGGCGAGGTCGAAGCGGTCCGCGAGTGCGGCGAGCCGGTAGATGCCATAGCGCTCGCCGTCGACGTCGAGGAATCCCCGCGCTCCGAAGCTGTTCTGGCCCATGTACTCCTCCTCAGGTGTCATTCGACAAAGACGCTAACTTCCCTCGCGCACGACCCGCTCGCGCGAAGTCCACCTTGTCCAAGAGATCGCGCGCCGCCCACGTGCCGAAGGAGTCGGGCACTTGACCCGATCGTCCTGCTCCGTTGCACTTAGGCAAATCAGCTGCTCGAATGCTGCGGTGCACACGCCTGCGGCGCGCATGATAGATGGGACGGTCGTCTTCTCTAGCCGTCGCGTGCTCGGGCCGATATCCCTTGAGATCAAAGAAGGTGAGCACTGGGCGGTGCTCGGACCGAACGGTTCGGGCAAGACGACGCTCCTTAGCGTGCTCGGTGCGCAGCGCCATCCGACCAGTGGCATCGTCGAGGTCCTTGGGGAACGTCTCGGCAGCGTCGATCTGCGCGTCCTTCGCCGCCGCATCGGCGTCGTTGGCCACTCGGTATCCGACGCCCTCCCGTACCACGCGAGCGCGCTCGACATCGTGCTCACAGGCGCGATGTCGCTCCTCGCGCCGTGGTGGGGGAATTTCGATGACGACGACAAGAGGAGAGCCCGGGCACTTCTTGAGCAACTGCACTGTGGCCACGTCGCGCATCAAGCATTTGGACAGTGCTCCCAAGGCGAGCGCCAACGCGTCCTCATCGCGCGGTCGCTCTTCGGAAAGCACGCGATGCTCCTGCTCGACGAGCCCGCGGCCGGGGTCGATCTACCCGGGCGCGAAGCGCTCGTCGGCGTCCTCGACGCGCTCTCGGTCGTCACGGACCCAATGACGACGGTCCACGTCGCACACACGCTCGAAGAGCTTCCGCGATCTATCACCCATGCCCTATTGCTTCGCGAGGGGCGCATCGTCGGGTCGGGCAACGCACAATCCGTGCTCACCGACGAATGCTTGAGCACGTGTTTCGGACTCGATGTGCACGTCGATGTCCTCGACGGCCGCTTCAGCGCTCGCGCGACGGGCTCTTGGTGAAAGACGAGCGTCGTTCGTCACAACGCTTTCCCCGCCGTGGAGGGGATGGGGTTACCGGTTGACCGTTCCCATGTCGGCATAGCGGTCACCCAAAGGCCTGCCCACGTGCTCATCGAGCCAGGCGACGTCCGCATCGCCAAGCTCGATATCGACCGCTTTGACGTTTTCTTCGAGATAGGTCCTGCGCTTGGTGCCCGGAATGGGCACGACGTCTGGCCCTCGACTGAGGACCCAAGCGAGCGCCAGTTGGCCCGGGGTGCACCCTTTGGCGGATGCCAAGCTCCCAAGAGCGCCAGCGAGCGCCACGTTGTGGTCGAAGTTCTCTCCCGCGTACCGGGGATACCAGTCGCTCGCACGAGAGTCGTCCTCGGCAAAATCCGACTTGTGTTTGTACGCGCCGGTGAGGATGCCACGCCCGAGTGGACTGTAGGCGACGAAACCGATGCCGAGCTCTTTGACGGTGGGAAGGATCTCGGCCTCGACGTCGCGGGTAAAGAGGCTGTACTCGGTCTGGACGGCGGCAATGGGATGGACGCTGTGCGCGCGCCGGATGGTCTGCGCCGACGCCTCGGACAAACCCAGGTGGCGGACTTTCCCTTTTGCTACCAATGAGGCCATGGCGCCGACGGTCTCTTCGATGGGCACGGTGTTGTCGACGCGGTGCTGGTAGTACAGATCAATATGGTCGATACCGAGCCGAGAAAGCGAGGCGTCGCATGCCGAAAGTACGTACTCGGGACGGCCGTTGATCCCGAGCCATGAGCCGTCCTCCCCGCGCACGTTCCCGAACTTCGTCGCAAGGACCACGTTGTCGCGATGAGGAGCGATCGCCTTGCCGACGAGACGTTCGTTTGTGAACGGCCCATAGATGTCTGAGGTATCGAAAAAGGTGCATCCGAGCTCGATTGCCCGGTGGATCGTGGCGATCGACTCGTGTTCATCACCACTACCGTAGAAATCCGACATTCCCATGCAGCCGAGGCCGAGGGCAGAAACGGACAGAGAGCCAAGGTGACGTGTTTGCATGCGACAAAGCTATACACCGTGTCGAGTGAGCGGTACGGCTGGCATGGCCTGCCTCGGTGCTCTCGACAGTGCCCTCGACAGGATTCGAACCTGCGCACCCGGCTCCGGAGGCCGGTGCTCTATCCCCTGAGCTACGAGGGCTCGCGCTTCGAGCAGCACGCACGGATCGATCGACGCGTGCGTCGGCGGCTCTTGTTGTCGGCCGTTTGCATGCTAGCCCTGCGTCGGTCATCGTCATGAGGCGATGATGATCACCGATGCGCTATCTGGCGCCGTCAAGAAGGCCCTTTTGGACCTCGGCATTGACAGCGGCGAAGCCGAAATACACCTCGAACGCCCGGCGAGGCCCGAGCACGGAGATCTGTCGACGAGCGTCGCGCTCGTCCTCGCCAAGCGCTCCGGGCGGGTGCCGCGGGAGCTCGCGAAGGAGCTTGCTTCAAAGTTGTCAGGTGCGCATCTGACCCACGTCGAATCGATTGACGTCGCCGGCGCGGGATTTGTCAATTTTCACCTGCGCGATTCGTGGCTGCACGAGTTGTTGCACGACGTCGTTCTCCTCGGCGAAGAGCGCTACGGGCGGCTCGACATCGGACATGGAGAACGGGTGCAGGTCGAGTTCGTGTCTGCGAACCCGACGGGTCCCTTGCACGTCGGAAACGGTTGGCTCGGCTCCTATGGGGACGCGCTCGCACGCTTGCTCACGAGATGTGGTTATGAGGTGTCGCGGGAGTTCTACGTGAACGACACGGGAAACCAGATCCGAGTGCTCGGCGAGAGCCTGCTCGCACGTCGCCGCGGTGTAGCTGTTCCCGATCAAGGATATGAGGGCGCTTACGTGACGGAACTCGCCGCGCTCTACGACGGGCCAGAAGACGTCGTTGAAGCAGGGCGCTTCGCAACGGACCACATCCTTGCGTCGATTCGCAAGACGCTCGATCGTCTGGGCATTGCCTTTGACGAGTGGTACAGCCAGGCCTCCGTTGAAGAAAGCGGGAAGGTCGAACAGACCATCGAGGAAATGAGGTCGCGCGGCCTTGTCTATGAAAAAGACGGTGCGACGTGGCTTGCCTCGAGCGAGCTCGGAGACGCGAGGGATCGCGTGCTCATCAAGGCAAACGGTGACGCCACCTACTTGGCGGGGGATCTCGCGTACCACCGCAACAAGTTCATCGACCGCGGCTTCGATCGGGTGATCGATGTCTTTGGTGCCGACCACCACGGCCAGGTCGCGAGCTTGCTCGCCGGGGTCGAGGCTCTCGGGATCGACCGGACGCGTCTAGAAGTGAAGCTCGGCCAGCTCGTCTCGCTCGTCGGCCAGCGCATGTCGAAGCGCTCGGGCCACTACGTGGCCTTGGACGAGCTCATCGACATCGTCGGTGCAGACGCGACACGGCTCTTGTCGCTTTTGAGCTCGATCGATCAGGCGACGACGCTCGACCTCGACGAGGTGACGAAGCGATCGGCGGAGAACCCCGTCTATTACGTGCAATATGCCTACGCACGGATCTCGTCGCTCAACCGAGTGCGCAACGAGCGAGGGATTGTTCTCAAAGCTCTCGACGAGGTCGACCTCTCATTGCTCAGCCATGCGCGTGAACTCGCGGTGATCCGTGTTCTTGCAGATCTTCCCGAAGTGCTTGCGGAAGCGACGCGCGAGCGAGCACCTTACAAGGTGACGAACTTCGTGCGTCGCCTCGCGAGCGAATTTCACGGCTTTTACCACGATTGTCGTGTTCTTGGTGAAGACGTCGACGAAGAGTTGAGCGCGGCGCGCCTCATCCTTGTTGAAGGCACGCGCGTCGGGCTTTCTATCGGGCTGTCCGTCCTCGGGGTGCGCGCCCCCGAGTCGATGTGATCGAGGTGCCGTGTCAGACGAACTGACCTCACCTGTAAGTGAGCTGCCGATCGGGAGGCACCTGTTGCCCGAGAACGCACGGATTGCGCAAGATGGTCGGCTTTCGATCGCAGGTGTGGACCTATGCGAGCTCGCCGATGCCTTCGGCACGCCGGTGTTCGTCTACGACGAAGAACATCTGCGAGCGCGTTGCAAAGAGGCGGTCGAGGCCTTCGGGCCTTGCGTCGCGTACGCAACGAAAGCCTTCTTGTGCAAGGAGATGGCGCGTCTCGTCGTCGAAGAAGGGATGGTTCTCGACGTGTCGACGATGGGCGAGCTTGCTGTCGCGCGCGCAGCCGGAGTACCGCCGGAGCGCCTCGTGATGCACGGGAACAACAAGTCCCAAGGCGAGCTCGAAGCTGCACTCGAGTTGTCGGTGCGCCGCATTGCCATTGACTCTTTCGATGAGATCGACCGGTTACGCGAAATGTTGGCCAACGGCACGTCGCGGGAGCGCCAACCGGTGCTCATTCGTGTCACACCGGGTATCGAGGCGCATACGCACGCCTACGTCATGACCGGAAACGAAGACACGAAGTTCGGTTTCTCGGTTGCATCAGGTGCCGCTGAAGAGGGTATTGAGGCGATCGCTGCGATTCCAAGTCTCAAGCTCGTCGGGATCCACGCGCACATCGGAAGCCAGATTTTCGATCTCGATGCCTTCGTACGAGAGGTCGAAGTGCTCGCTCCGCTCATTCAATCCCACGGGCTTTCTGAGCTTTGCATCGGCGGAGGGCTTGGTGTCGCATACCTCAACGACGAAAGAGCGGCTTCGATCACTGCGTGGGCACGCGAGGTGCGTGCCACCTGCAAAGCAGCTGGGCTCGGAAAAGGTGTGAGCGTATACGCAGAACCTGGTCGCGCGATCGTCGCGACTGCGGGACTCACGTGTTATCGCGTTGGGACGATCAAGCGATTGACTGCAATTCGCAACTACGTCGCGGTCGACGGTGGCATGAGCGACAACCCACGTCCCGTTCTCTACGGAGCCGGCTACGAGGCGTTCTTGGCGCGCGCCGCGGACGCTCAGCGCACTTTTGATTGTCGAGTGGTCGGCAAGCATTGTGAGTCAGGTGACGTGATCGTTGCCGAAGGGCGCCTTCCTCAAGATGTCGCGATCGGTGACGTGCTCGTGACCCCGGTGACCGGTGCGTACGGTTACGCGATGGCCTCGAACTACAACCGGGTGCCGCGAGCGCCTGTCGTTTTTGTGCGCGATGGCAAGGCACGTGCTGTCGTCCGGCGGGAGACTGTGGAGGACCTCCTGCACCTTGAGCCCTAGAGACCGCTACTTTGTGCCAATGGCCGCTCCCCGCGTACGCACCGATCAAGGCGCAAAGACCCAGGTCCGAGTAGGCGTGCTCGGCTTGGGAAACGTCGGAGGAGCTCTCGTCGAACTCATCGCGACGAATGCTGACGCGATCGAGGCGCGAAGCGGGGTACGCCTAGACATCGCCAAGATCGCCGTGCGGGACCTCAAAAGAGGTCGCGACAAGGCGCTCTTGCCTGAGTGCTTGACCAAGGACGCGCACGAGGTCGTCTCGGATGAGACGATCGACATCGTCGTCGAGCTCATCGGAGGTCTGGAGCCGGCGCGCACGCTCGTGCTCGAGGCACTTGCGGCGGGAAAACAGGTCGTCACCGCGAACAAAGAGCTCCTTGCAAACTTCGGGCCCGAGTTGTTCGACGCCGCAGGGAAATCCGGGAGCGCGCTCTTGTTCGAAGGATCCGTCGGCGGTGCCATTCCGTTGGTCCGGGCGCTTCGCGTTTCGCTTGCGGGTGAGCACATTCGCCGCGTCATGGGCATCGTGAACGGGACGACGAACTACATCTTGTCCCAAATGAGCGAGGAGAAGGTCTCCTACAAAGACGCCCTTGTTGAAGCGCAAAGCCTTGGGTATGCCGAGCGCGATCCGACGGCGGACGTCGCAGGCTTCGACGCCGCAGCCAAGGCCGCGATTCTTGCGGGAATCGCCTTTAACGCGCGCATCGGTCTTTCTGAGGTGTACCGAGAGGGAATCGAGACGATCAACGTCTCGGACATCGACTTCGCGCACCGCCTCGGTTATGAGGTGAAGCTGCTCGCCATCGCCGAGCGCATCGAGACCGCGGTGCCGGAGCCTCCAAGAATCGCGGTGCGCGTCCATCCGGCCATGCTCCCTACCACGCACCCACTTGCCGGCGTGAGAGGAGCGTTCAACGCCGTGTTCGTCGAAGGCGAATCCTCTGGTGAGCTCATGTTCTACGGACGTGGCGCAGGGGGCAAAGCGACGGCGAGCGCGGTGCTCGGAGACCTCCTCGATGCCGCGTGCGACGTCGGATCGAGCGCACGAGAGTCGCATCTGTCGCGCGTGCACGTGACGATCGACCCGATCGACAACTTGCGCACTCAGTACTACCTGACCGTCGACGTACTTGACCGCCCCGGCGTTCTTGCTTCTGTTGCCACGGTTTTCGGCATGCACGACGTGTCGATTCGCTCCATGGAACAAGTCGGCCTCGGTGAGGACGCCCGGCTCGTGTTCATTACGCACATGGCTCGCGAAGCTGACGTTCAAGCCACCTTGGGCGGATTGCGTGCACTCGATGTCGTCGAGCACATCGGCGGATTGATCCGCGTCGTCGGACACGAGCTGTAAGAACCTTTGATGGCAAAAGAGCACCCGCTTCGCTCGAACGCCGACTCCTCGTACAAGGAAATGGCGCCTTGGCGCGGCGTCATCGAGTGTTACCGGGAGTTCCTCGCAGTATCGGACCAGACGCCTGTCGTGAGCCTTCTCGAGGGGAACACCCCACTTCTCTTCGCGCCGCGCCTTTCCGAACGCGTAGGTGCGCGGGTCTTTCTCAAGATCGAAGGAGCCAATCCAACGGGATCCTTCAAGGACCGCGGGATGACCCTCGCAATATCCAAAGCCCTCGAAGCCGGCGCGCACGCCGTTGTCTGTGCGTCTACCGGCAACACCTCGGCATCTGCTGCGGCATACGCCGCGCGTGCGGGGATGTCATGCGTCGTGCTCATTCCCGAAGGCCATATCGCGCTCGGCAAGCTCGCTCAGGCTCTCGTGCACGGCGCGAATGTCCTACAAGTGCGCGCGAATTTCGATGCATTACTGAAAATTGTGCGCGCCCTGCCGAGTCGGTTGCCCATTGTCGTTGTGAACTCGGTCAATCCTGACCGCATCGAAGGACAAAAAACTGGGGCATTTGAGATTGTCGATGCGCTCGGTGACGCGCCGGACGTCCACGTGATCCCTGTTGGGAACGCCGGGAACATCACGGCGTATTGGAAGGGCTATTGCGAATACGAGCAAGCGCATCGCTCGACGCACCTGCCGCGCATGTTCGGCTTCCAAGCTGCAGGCGCCGCGCCTATCGTGCTCGGGCACCCGATAGAGAACCCCGAGACCGTCGCAACCGCAATTCGCATCGGCAACCCGGCGTCGTGGTACGGCGCGACCGCCGCGGCGTCGGAGTCCAATGGTGCGATCGCTTCGGTTACAGACGAGGAGATCCTGAGCGCGTACCGCTACCTTGCAACGGAAGAGTCCGTGTTTTGTGAGGCCGCGTCTGCGGCGTCGGTCGCTGGGTTGTTGAGCATGAAAGTCGACCCTGACGCGACGGTCGTGTGCGTGCTCACGGGCCATGGGCTGAAGGACCCGGATCTGGCGATTAGCCAGGTGAGCGTCCCACAAATTGTCGAGGCGGATCTCGATGCTGTGGTAGGCGCGCTCAAGCTTTGACGAAGCAGGAGTGGGTGCGCGAGTCCGACGCGTTGCCCTCGTCTCTGAGAATCGCTACACTGTCAGCATTACTACCCAGCCGGGCCCACCTTTTCGGATGGTGACGCAGGTAGGTACGGGGAACCCTCAGAATTCCTAAGTCTTTTCCCGCAGTATTTCCCGCAGCGCCCGAGTCCTGTCCAATTAGTCGGCAGCCTCGTACCCACCCTGCAGGATTACTCACCTAACCCGAGTTCCAAGAAACGATGAAGCCTGGTGAGTCACTCGAGCGCTAGAGAGGCGCTGGCTGGCTGCATGTGAGGGAAATCGATCAACAAGAGCAGGAGTAGTGCCGATGCCTGAAGAGCAACTCGAGCGCTCGATCCTAGAACGCAAAGAACGAGACGAGCTTCACGCGATTGCTTCGTCGATGTCGCTTAAGCCAACAGCAAGGTCGAAGAAGTCCGACATCATCGACCTCATCTTGCGCGCGACAGGAGTCGAGTTTGAGACGACGTCAACCTCGACAGGCGCGACGAACGGGAATGGATCGAAGACGCCCAATTCGATGCGTGACGAGGATGAATCCGAAGCATCCTCGGCCGTTCGCCGGGCACCGAGGACCTCGATTGAACCCGACGCCGATCGCACCGAGGAACGATACGGCCGCGAGTCGGCTCTCGTTCGTGAGCACGAAGGCGAAGACGGCATGGAAGATCGTCTCGGTGCACCTCGTGCCTTTCACCATGATGCAGATGCCTCAGGACTTGAGGAGGATTCGGATGCCTCGACGGACGGCATGAGCGCGAACGGAGTCTCGTCGTCTCGAGAAGGCGATGAGCACACGGGAACAGCGCGAAGCGGCGACAATCGATACGGTGATGGCGCACAGCGCCGTGGGCCAAATAACGGACAGCCACGTGAGAACCGGACTCCAGGTGGCACGCAAGTAGACGTGGGCAATCGACGCTCACGCCGGCGCCGCGGGCGTGAGCGCGGCGATATGCCCCAAGGCAGCGAGACGACGTTCCAAGGCGAGCTCGTGCCGGTAAAGGGTCTGCTCGACCTGCGCGAAGAGGGCTACGGCTTCTTGCGAACGAGTGGCTATCTCGCGAGCAACCGGGACGTCTACGTCTCGGTGTCGCAGGCAAGGCGCTTCGCGCTGAGGCGAGGAGACGCGATCGAAGGGGCGTGTCGTCCTGCCGGGCCGAGCGAGAAGTACCCCGCGCTCATCCGGATCGACACGATTTGTGGACTCACACCCGATGAGGCGCGCAACCGTCCGCGATTCGAGGATCTCACCGCGCTCTTCCCCGACACCCGGCTTCGTCTCGAGCTCGAGGACACACCCACGAATTACACGGAACGGATCGTGGACCTCATCTCTCCGATTGGCAAGGGACAGCGCGGCATGATTGTCTCTCCGCCCAAGGCGGGCAAGACGACGGTCTTGAAGCAGATCGCGCACTCGATCGAATCGAACAGCCCGGACGTACACCTCATGGTGTTGCTTGTCGATGAGCGTCCCGAAGAGGTCACCGACATGCGGCGATCTGTGCACGGCGAGGTGATCGCGTCGACCTTTGACCGCCCTGCAGATGAACACACTGCGGTTGCTGAGCTCACGATTGAGCGCGCAAAGAGACTTGTCGAATTGGGAAGGGACGTCGTCATCATCTTGGACGGCATCACGCGCCTCGCACGCGCCTACAACCTCGCGCAGCCCGCGACGGGAAGGATCATGTCGGGTGGTGTCGACTCAGGTGCGCTCTATCCGCCAAAGAAGTTCTTTGGTGCGGCGCGCAACATCGAAGAAGGTGGTTCGCTCACCATCCTCGCGACGGCACTCGTCGACACGGGATCGCGTATGGATGAGGTGATCTTCGAGGAGTTCAAGGGAACGGGGAACATGGAGCTTCGTCTCGACCGCAAGCTCGCCGAGCGCCGTATCTATCCCGCGATCGACGTGAACGCATCTTCGACCCGCCATGAAGAGCTCCTCTTTGATCGCTCACAGCTCCAGCAGGTTTGGAAGCTGCGCCGGGTGCTCAACGCGCTTGGCAGCGAGGGGAACGCAGCTGCGGGCCTTGAACTGTTGATCGACAAGATCCGATCGACGAAGTCGAACGATGAGTTTCTCGCAGACATCGCAAAGGCCCCCGTCCCGACGACCTAAGGAGGAGGGCGCTTCGGCCGTAGCGCGATTCCAACGCACGTGAGCAGGCCGAACATCAAGGGATGACTCGCCTGGGTGTTCGAAGGTGGCCGCGTGATTCGGCTCATCGCCGACGCCGATACGATAGAAAGACCATGAAACCCGACCTCCACCCCGCATACGTCGCCGCAACCGTCCGTTGTTCGTGCGGGAACACCTTCACGACGCGCTCGACCAAGCCTGAGCTGCACGTTGAATTGTGCAACGAGTGCCACCCCTTTTATACGGGCAAGCAGAAGCTCGTCGACACCGGAGGACGGGTGGAGCGATTCGAGCGTCGCTACGGCAAGCGGCCTGCGAAGCGCTGAGCTCAACGCTCTCCGCTTCGCCCAACGGCGGCGTCATCACCTGCCGTTAGCCTTTGGGTAGTGGAAGAATTCGACCGCCTCGCTGAGATAGAGCGCGAGTACGAAGACGTGCTCGGGCGGCTCTCGGATCCCGATGTCTCCAAGGACCACAAGGTGTTCTTGGACCTCTCGCGCCGACACAAGAACCTCGAGGCAACCGTCCACGCGATTCGCGCCATGCGTGCGGCGCGTGCAGATGTCGCGGTGGCACGCGAAATGCTCGAGGACGCGTCGGCATCGGACCGAGATTTCGGTCGCAGCCAGCTTGCAGAGGCCGAGCATCACCTCGATGCTTCGGAGCGAGCCCTGCGGGAGTTGCTCGTGCCAAGCGATCCGAACAACGGTCGCAACGTGATCATCACGATTCGTGGAGCAGAAGGCGGTGAGGAAGCGAACCTGTTCGCGAAGGATCTCTTTGAGATGTACCTTCGCTATGCGGATCGCCGCGGATGGAAGGTCGAGGTCCTTTCGTCCCAGCCTTCTGAACTTGGTGGCATCGGCGAGGCAACGTTTCTCGTCAAGGGCGAAGACGCGTGGCAACGCCTGCACAATGAAGGTGGTACCCACAGGGTGCAGCGGATACCGGTTACCGAGTCCCAAGGGCGCGTTCACACCTCGTCTGCTGCTGTGACCGTGCTGCCCGAAGCCGATGAAGTGGAGATCGACATCGCGCCGTCGGATCTGCGCATAGACGTCTACCGCTCGACTGGACCGGGTGGCCAGTCGGTCAACACGACGGACTCCGCCGTTCGCGTGACCCACGTTCCTACGGGAGTCGTTGTTGCGATGCAAGATGAGAAGAGTCAGATCCAAAACCGTGCGAAGGCGCTACAGGTGTTACGCGCGCGGCTCTTGAAAATGGAACAGGACCGTCAAGCGGCTGAACTATCCAAGGAACGACGCGCTCAAGTGAAAGGCGGAGGACGCGCGGACAAGATTCGGACGTACAACTTCAAAGAGAACCGGGTCACTGATCACCGCGTCGGAGTCACGTTGCACAAACTCGATCGTGTCCTCCAAGGGGAACTCGACGAGCTGGTTGACGCGCTCGTCGCAGATGAACGGAATCGGCAATTGCGCGACGAAAGCTGATGGGTACCACTTGGAGGGAGTTGTATGTCGGATGCTCCCAAGAGCTCGGGGATCGCTTCGATGCACGAGTAATGATCGAAGAGCTAGCTCGACAGTCTTTCGCAGAGCTCGCGTTGCATATGGATGATGACGCTCCGAGCGGGACGAAATACGCACTCGACAGGATGGTGACACGCAGACGCAAAGGAGAGCCGCTCCAACACGTCGTGGGCAATTGGCAATTTCGCACGGTTGATCTTGCCGTTGATGGGCGCGCGCTCATACCACGATTTGAAACCGAGGTGGTTGTCGAGAGAGCACTTGTCGAACTTCGTCGACTAAAGGGCATCGCCAGCTCCTTGCCACTCGTCGTGGTCGACCTCGGAACGGGCTCGGGAGCGATCGCCTGCGCGATTGTCTCGGAACAAAGCGCGGTCGAGGTCCTCGCGCTCGACGTATCAGCATCGGCACTGACGCTCGCGAAGGAAAACGGCGCTCGCCTCAGCGAACAAGAGCGCGCTCGACTTTGTTTCATCGAGAGCGACGTATACGGCGCGATCGTTCCCAGTTGGGAGGGCCGCATCGCGCTGATCGTTTCGAATCCGCCGTATCTCACCGAGCGTGAGTGGGACGCGCTTGAACCAGTCGTTCGGGATTTCGATCCGAAGTCGGCCCTCGTCGCAGGCGAGACCGGCCTTGAGATGATCGAGACCGTCATCGCTGGCGCTCCTCGACTCCTCATCAGCGAAGGAGCCCTTGTGCTCGAGATCGCGGCGCACCAAGGAGAGGGCGCTTCTTTGATCGCGCGTCGTGCGGGAGCGCGCGAGGTCGAGGTTGCCCCGGATCTCGCCGGACGAGATCGCGTGCTCGTCGTGCGGTGGTGAATGACTCGCCGATGATCGACGCGGGCGTTCTCGCTCACGTCGCGGACCTGCTCGTGGGCCATGGCGTCGTTGCCCTGCCGACCGACACGGTCTATGGGCTCGGCGCGTGTGCGTCCGATCTCGTCGCGTGCGATCGGATCTTTTCCCTGAAGGGCCGTCCCGACGGTCTTGCCCTTCCCGTTCTCGTCTGCGATGCGACACAGGCGCAGTCCCTCGTCAAGACGTGGGATTTTACGTCGGACGCACTGGCACGAACGTTCTGGCCAGGAGCGCTCACCATCGTTGTCGCAAGAGCACCGGGTGTTCTCCTTGGCATCGGAGGAGATGAAACGACGATCGGTCTGCGCTGCCCGGATCACGGGATCGTCCGGGAGCTGTGCCGCCGTGTTGGCCCGCTCGCGATGACGAGCGCGAATCGCCATGGCGAAGCGCCATCTACCTCGGCCGCCGCCGTGCGTGAAGCATTCGGCGAGGGAATCCCCTTTGTCTTGGATGGCGGCACCTGCGACGGCCGGCCATCAACGGTCGTCGCCCTCGACGCCAAAAGCGCTTATCTAATTCGCGCGGGCGCGATCGACTTCGCGGCAGTGCTAGAGGCGCTGAGCGACGCGTCCTAGGAGCGGTGCGGGGTGAACTTGAACCTGCGAAACGCGACGAAGGTCCCGACGACAGCCCATATGCCCATGACACCCACGTCGTGCCAGTCCCAAGGCGATGCGCCGGGGAGTGTGTTCATTGGGGCAAAGGTCGCGAGGATGAAGCGTCGGACGGGGAAGTATGCGGAGATCCTCGCGAGCGCGCTTCCCGAGGTGAGGGGGTACCACAATCCCGACAAGAAGAGCAGCACGAAGAAGAGAACCGAGATCATCGGCCCCGCAGAGTCCTCGTTCGGCACCACCGTCGAGATCGCGATGCCGAGCGCGCTGAAACACAGCACTCCGATCAAGATCGCGACGAAGAACGCGGCGTAGTTGTCAGGTAGCACGGCGTGATAGCCGAGGCGCCCGATCCCCAACAACAAGACGACCTGAACGAACGCCACGAGCGTGCACGACAAGAAGATGCCCGAAAAAAGCGCCCACGTCGGAAGGGGGCTGAGCCTGAGTCGTTTCAGCAGTCCGGTTTCTCTTCGGATGACGAGCTGGATGCCAAGGGTGGAAAAGCACGCAGACATGACGCCGTAGGCCGCGAATCCCGCGACGTAGTACTGGATCCCCGAGATTCCTCCGAGGACGCTGAATTTCGAAGTGCCGCCGCTCGCTGCGAGCAGGAGGAGGAAGAGGACGGAAAAGCCGACGGTGAAGGTTGCGCCAAAACGGTTCCGCCAGAACGAGAGTTGTTCGTAGTAGACCTGGCGAGCCGCCAGGCGCAGGCTCTCAGCTCCTTTGTGTGGAACGCGCACCGTTGCGCTCACGACGCTCTTTCACCCGGTGTGTCTTCTTCCTCGGGCGTCCTTTTGCCGCCCGTCAAGGCGAGATAGACGTCTTCGAGGGTGAGGCGCTCGACGCGCAAGCCAATGAGCTCCGTCTCGGTCTCGAGCGCCCAGCCGGTGAGGGCGTGGAGGACGGCGGTCTCGTCGTTGGTCGCGAACTCGAACTGGCCGCGCTCGTTTTGCAGTGCTCGTATCGGGCATTGGGAGATGCGACTTGGGTCCAAGAGGCGAAACGCAATGCGCGCCTCGCCGACGTCACGCCCGCCGAGAGAAGACGGAGGGCCCTCTGCGACGATGCGTCCTTTTGCGATGACGGCAACGTGATCGGCCAAAGCTTCGGCTTCGTCCATGTAGTGCGTCGTGAGGATGACCGTGGAACCTCCCGCGCACAGCGATTTCACGAGCTCCCACGCGCTGCGGCGCGCCGAAGGGTCAAATCCCGTTGTCGGCTCGTCGAGAAAGATGACCTCGGGGTGACCGATGATTCCGAGACCAAGATCCAACCGACGCTGCTGTCCCCCCGAAAGCGTCTTTACGCGCGCGTCTGCCTTTTCGCTGAGGCCGACGAGCTCGATGACTTCGCTGACATCACGGGGATGGGGGTAGTAGCCGGCGTTGCGTGTAAGAACCTCGCGTACGGACAACAACGGCTCGACTGCGAGCTCTTGCAAGACGATCCCGAGCCGCTTGCGCATTTCGGGGTTGCGCTTTGCGGGGTCGTAGCCGAGGACCTCCACGCTTCCGCCGTCGCGAGCGCGCATGCCTTCGAGAATCTCAACGGTCGTCGTCTTCCCGGCACCGTTTGGCCCAAGAAGTGCAAAGACCTCGCCCCGCTCGACGGAAAAGCTCACGCCGGCGACGGCCGGATTCGTTCCGTAGTGTTTCTTGAGGTCCTTTACGCTGACGGCAGGCACAATTCGCCGAGGCTAGCGCGTCGTAGAATTGGCACTTGGATCGCTCATTAGACTTCCGTGCTGTGCGAATTGCCGTCGGTGCGGACCATGCGGGCTTTGTACTCAAAGAGAGCCTCATCGCACACCTCATCGAATCCGGCCACACGGTGGTCGATTTGGGTACCCACGGCGAAGCGCCGGTCGACTACCCGGATTTCGGCGCAGCCGTCGGGCGCAGCGTTGTCGCGGGCGAAGTGGACGTCGGGCTTTGTTGTTGCGGGACCGGGATAGGGATTTCTATCGCAGCGAATAAGGTGGTCGGGGTGCGGGCCGGTGCGGTTCACGACGTGAGCTCGGCTCGTCTCGCCCGCCAGCACAACGATGCAAACGTCATTTGCTTTGGTGCGCGCCTCATCGGGCCAGTCGTCGCGAAAGACGCACTCGATGCGTTCTTGGAGGCGAAGTTTGAGGGTGGTCGCCACATCGCGCGCATCGAGAAGATTTCCCGACTTGAAGAGGCGAGATGATGGGAAAAGGCGCCGATCCTCTTTCATCTGATCCCGAGGTGGCTCGGATCCTGCGTGCAGAGCTTGAGCGCCAGCGCACGACGATCCAGCTCATCGCTTCGGAGAACTTCACCTCGAGAGCAGTCCTCGCGGCAACGGCGTCGGTGCTCACGAACAAGTACTCAGAGGGCTATCCCGGGCGCAGATATTACGGTGGCAACACCTTTGCCGACGAAGTAGAAGACCTCGCGCGCAGTCGGGCAACGAAGCTGTTTTCCGCCGATCACGCGAACGTGCAGCCGCACGCAGGCGCTCCAGCGAATCTTGCGGTGTACCTCGCCTGCGTCGAGCCGGGCGAGACCATTCTCGCCATGCGTCTCGACCAAGGTGGTCACCTAACCCACGGCTCACCGGTGTCTATTACCGGCAAGACCTATCGCTTTGTCTCCTATGGGGTCACGCCCGAGGCTCCAGATGGCTCAGGCGAGCGCATCGACCTCGACATGGTCCGGGACCTTGCGCAGCGCGAGCGACCCCGCCTCATCGTCGCGGGAACGACGGCCTATACCCGCATCATCGATCCGGCGCCGTTCCGTGAGATCGCCGATGAGGTGGGAGCGCTCTTCATGTTCGACGCCGCGCACCCCGCTGGGCTCATTGCCGGCGGTGTGCATCCAAGTCCCGTGGGCGTTGCTGACGTCGTCACCCTTACGACTCACAAGACGCTACGCGGACCGCGCGGCGGAGCGATCCTTTGCAACGAAGATCACGCCCGTGCCATTGACGCGGCGGTCTTCCCGGGGCTCCAAGGCGGTCCTTTGGAGCATGTCATCGCGGCCAAAGCCGTCGCGTTTCGCGAAGCGATGCAGCCGGAGTTCAAGACCTATGCGGCAAAGGTCTTGACGAATGCCGCGGCGCTCGCTACAGAGCTCGCTGCACAAGGTTTTCGCCTCGTCGCAGGCGGGACCGAGAATCATCAGGTCATCATCGATCTGCGCTCTTTTGATCCAGACCTCACGGGCAAGGTGGCCCAAGAAGCACTCGACCGGGCGGGAATCACGTGCAACCGCAACCAGATCCCGAATGACCCGCGAAGCCCATTCATAACGAGCGGGCTGCGCCTCGGTTCGGCCGCGGAAACAACAGCCGGTATGGGAGGAAAGGAAATGGCCGTCATCGGCAAGCTCATCGCGCGCGTCCTGCGTGGGCGAGACGACGACAAGGCGCTGTCCGAAGTGCGCGACGAAGTGCGGACGTTGTGCATGAACTTCGATCCCTACCCGGGCGAGCAAGGATTCGATCTCGATCAAGCAGTCGCGCTCGGTCGCTGAGAGCGGCGGGCGACGTGGGGATCTACGGCGACTACCTCGTCGCTTTTGCAATCGCCGCTTTAGCGACCTACGTGCTCGTGTTTCCCGTTCGACGCCTAGCGCTTCGCATCGGGGCAGTCGATTATCCGGGCGAGGATCGAGTGCATGCGGTTCCGACCGCGACTGTCGGCGGTGCGGCGATGTTCATCGCTTTCGTCCTCACCATGGCGATTGCTTCGCGCTTTTCAGCTTTCGCCCCGATCTTCAACTCTTCTGAAGCTATCGGCATCGTCCTTGGAGGGTTCGTCATTTTCCTCGTCGGGCTCGTCGACGATGTCCGCAATATCTCGGCTCCTGCAAAAGTAGCCGGACAGGTTCTGGCCGCGATGGTGCTCGTCTTCGCGGGCGTGACGATGTACTACTTCAAGATCCCCTTCGTCGCGGGGATCATCGTGTTGCTACCTTCGATCCTTCCGCTCGTTACTGCGGTTTGGGTCGTCGGGATGGCGAATGCCGTGAACTTGATCGATGGCTTGGATGGGCTTGCGGCTGGGATCGTCGCCATCGCGTCGGGAACACTTTGCATCTACGGGCTTCGTCTCATCGTTCTTGGCAACCTCACGCCGGACAACATCGGCCCGCTTGTTGCTGCCATCGCCTGTGGTGTGTGCATCGGATTCCTTCCGCATAACTTCCATCCGGCGCGGGTCTTCATGGGAGATGGTGGAGCGCTCTTCTTGGGGCTCCTCATGGCCGCGACCACGATGGTGATCGGCGGGCGGATCGCGACGCCCACCGGACCGGCGGACGTCGCGGGGTCGACCTTTTTCCGCTTCGCGCCGCTGTTCATCCCCTTTTTCATCCTTGGCGTTCCGATCCTCGACACGGCGTTCGCGATTGTGCGTCGCACGTTTCACCGAACGAGCGTCGCCGAACGCGATCTTGGGCACCTTCACCACCGTCTCGTGCGTCTCGGTCATGGCCACACGCGTGCCGTGCTCATTTTGTGGAGCTGGACCGCGGTGTTGTGCGTCTTCGTGTTGCTGCCGACGTTCAGCCCGAGGACGAACGTCTATGTGCCCGTTGGCCTCGCGATCTTGGGCGTCGGGCTCTACACCGTCTTCCTTCCGGGCAGACGAAGCGGTGCGGAAAAGCCCCTCGTCCAACGTGGGGATGTGCCGGCCTCGGCGCTTTCCGCTCCACAGGGATCCGCGGCCGTCGGCTCCCATCCGATCACCGTTACCTTGAGTGCCTCAGTCGGCGTTGCCGTCGCGGGCGAGCCGGACCTGACGTCGCCCCGTAAGCGTCGCCGAGGACGGCGCGCGGCGCGCCTCATGCGCAAGAGAACGTCACGTAGGCGTCCAGATTCCCAGGTCGGAAGCGATATCGATGGTCCCACACCTCAGGTTGCCCGGCCGAACGACGAGATGCGAGGATAGGTGAGCGAAGGCGATGAACAGGGGCCGAACTGGACGCAGCTCATTGGGGTCGGCTTGGCGGCAGCACTATGCGTTGCAGTTGGCGTCGGTGGAGGCTATGCAATCTCCGTGTCGACCGGCACAGGAGCAGGCGTCACGTTTGCAGGACTGGGGCTTGGGATCGTCGCCGCGGTAGCGGCGACCTACGTCAAGATCAAGAGGTATCTCTAGAACCTTGAGCGAATTCGGCTGGGCATCCTTCGGGTCTGGCTGCATGTTTCGCCACTGAGATGAGAAATGGACCGACTCGCCGCACTTTTTGAGCAACTTTCACTCCCTGAGATCGCGCGCCTATTACGCCGAACGGCATTTTCGGCCATTGGCGTCGGTGTCGTCGCGCTCGGTGTATCGATCGCCCTTTCGCATCCGCTCGTAGGTCTTGGCGTGTGTTGCGGGCTCGGACTTGGGCTCGTGAACATTCGACTCGTCGCACGCTCAGTTGCAAAGATCAATGCCGCGAAAGTTACGAGGCCAGCAAGGGTGCTCGCGTCTCGCACCGTGACCCGGCTGGGAATGACGACGCTCATCATCGTTGGCCTTATCTTCGCGTCCTTGCAAGTGGGACTCGGGACAGCTGTAGGAATTGCCGTCTTCTACCTCGTCCTTCTCGCCAACCTCTTGCGGTCGCTTCTTGGGGCTAACACGAACGGTGCTCCGGTATGAACGCATCGTTGCTCGCGGTGAGCATCACCGTTGGCAATCACATCACCCACAAATTCTTCGGGCTTACGTTTAACATCGACGATCTCTTCTCATGTGCCGTCGCCGGGGCCATCTTGTTGGGTCTTGGCTTTTATATGCGGGCGAAGGCGACTTCGGGCGTTCCGGGGAAGATGCAGCTCGTCTTCGAGACCGTCATCTCCGGAGTCGAGGACCAGGTCGAATCGTCGATGGGTGAATCAGGACGCCCGATCGTGCCGCTCGCATTCACCTTGTTTGCCTACATCCTCATCGCGAACTGGCTCGAACTCATCCCAACTGGCCACAACCCGCAATATCTTCCCGCCCCGACCGGCGATATCAACTTCACGCTCGCGCTCGGACTGTTCGTGATCTTGTTGGTGCACGCGACGTGGATTCGCCGCCAAGGCCTCGGGCACTACATCGCGCACTACTTTCACCCACCCGCGCTGTTCCTGATCAACATCATCGAAGAGATCGTCAAGCCAATCACCTTGGCACTTCGTCTGTTCGGCAACATCTTTTCCGGCGGCGTCATGCTCTTGCTCATTGCTGCCCTTCCGGGTCCTTTCGTTGCCGGAATCCCGGTCCTCGACACGGTCTGGAAGCTCATCGACGGCCTTTTTGTCGGACCGGTTCAAGCGTTTATCTTTGCGATCCTCACGATCCTTTACTTCGAAGCGGCGATCACGGGGGGCCACTGAGTCGAGCGTTACGTGCGCGCGTCATGAACGCAATTAAGCAGTCACAGATATTCAGCTCATCAACCCAGAGGAGAGAGACATGGCAGCAACGGGAATCGACCAAGCGATCCAACTTGCGGGCGCGATGGTCGGTGGAGGGCTTGCGTTAGGCGGCGGCGCAGTGGGCGCCGCGATCGGAGACGGGCTCGCTGGCAGCCAGACGATCGCCGGTGTCGCTCGTCAGCCCGAGGCACAAGGCCGACTGTTCACGATCATGTTCATCGTGGTCGGCCTCTGCGAGGCCATGTACTTCATCAACCTCGTCTTCATGTTCCTCTTCGTCTTCGTCCTCTACAAGAAGTAGCTGAGGCCGCCGATGCTGCTTGCCAGCAGCAACAGCGATTTCTTGATCCCCAATGGGACCTTCATCGCTGAGCTCATCATGTTCATCATCGTGCTTGGGATCGTCGCCAAGTTCATCTTGCCCGCCCTAACCGGTGCGATGGATAAGCGCGACGAGACGATCACCTCGGCTTCGCGAGCAAGCGACGAGGGACAAGACGAAGCGGATCGGCTAACGAAACAGGCTGCCTCGGTGTTGGAAGACGCCCGTAGCCAAGCCCGCGCGACCCTGGAGGAGGCGGCTCGCACAATTGACGGAGCTCTCCAAGATGCACGTCAACGCGGTCGCATCGAACACGACCGGCTCCTCGCCCAAGCACAACCAGGCATCGAAGACGAGCGAGTTCGGGCCCGCAACGAGGTTCTCACCCGCTTTGGTGCCCTCGCACTTGATGCGGCCGGGCGATTGATCGGAACGCCTATTGATGCCACGCGTCACCGGGGCTTGTTGGAAGAGGCAATGGCTCGAGCGAAGTCCGAGGTCGGGAAAGAAGAATCATGATTTTCGCGTCGGAGAATTTCGGGTTGTCATTCATCCTCGAGGTCGTGTCGCTCTTCTTCATCGGTGCGTTCATCGCGCGTTATGTGTGGTCAGGGGGCCTGAAGCTCAAAGTACGGATGAACGCGCGTCTAGAACAGATCCGAGCGCAACTCGCTGCGGGTGAAGACGCGCGAGCTGCCGCCATCGCGCTCGTCAAGTCGCGCAACGAATTGCTCGACAGCGCCCGTAAGGAAGCTCTTGACATCGCCGAGCAGGCCC
>Ga0181530_10000968_pt1 | contig 36645 bp, 36 predicted proteins | sample PEATcosm2014_Bin_42_FD_119769 | JGI IMG/M metagenome (GOLD analysis project Ga0181530, IMG submission 119769) | Peatland microbial communities from MTU Mesocosm Facility, Houghton, MI, USA - PEATcosm2014_Bin10_60_metaG | ecosystem: Environmental > Terrestrial > Soil > Wetlands > Peat | place...
GAGAGTAGAATACTCCCCCTCCCCTTGAGGGAGGGGGTCGGGGGGAGGGGTGCGTGCCTCCGAAACAGTCGGGCGCACGCACCCCTCCCCCCGACCCCCTCCCTCAAGGGGAGGGGGAGTGTTGTAGGCTCACCCCGCATCTCCCGCATGCGGCACGGGCGGGCTAAGCTGCCACCCCATGCCCCAGCGCCTCGAACTCTTCGCCATCCCCGGCTTGCCCATGGTCCAGCCGGGCGACGACCTCGCCGCCTTGATCGCCGATCGGGCGGGCCCGTTGCACGACCGCGACGTGCTCGTCATCGCGCAGAAGATCGTTTCCAAGGCAGAAGGCCGCAGCATCGACCTCGCCACCGTCACCCCGTCCGCGCGCGCCGTCGCATTGGCCGCGGAGGTCGGCAAGGACCCGCGGCTGGTCGAGGTCATTCTCGCCGAATCCACCCGCGTGGTGCGGTCGCGGCCCAACCTGCTGATCATGCAGCACCGGCTGGGCTTCGTGATGGCCAATGCCGGGGTGGACCATTCCAACGTGGCACCTCTGGACGGTATCGACCGCGCACTGCTCTTGCCGGTCGATCCGGACGGCTCCGCCGAACGCCTGCGCGCCGCGCTGGCGCAGAAATTCGGCGTCCGCCTGGGCGTCATCGTCAGCGACAGCTTCGGCCGGCCCTGGCGCCGCGGCACCGCCGGCATCGCCATCGGCGCCGCCGGCCTGCCCTCGCTGATCGACATGCGCGGCCAGCCGGACCTGTTCGGCCGCACCCTGGAGGTCACCATCATCGGCTACGCCGACGAGATCGCCGCGGCCGCCTCGCTGCTGCAAGGCCAGGCGGCCGAGGCGCAGCCGGTGGTGGTCGTGCGCGGCCTCACCTGGACGGCGCCCGACGCGCCGGTTAACGAACTGGTGCGGCCACCCGAGGAGGACCTGTTCCGGTGATTATCGCGCTGTCCGGCGGCGTCGGGGGTGCCAAGCTGGCGCTTGGCCTATCGCGCATCCTGCCGCCCGAACAATTGCTCGTCGTTGTCAACACCGGCGACGATTTCGAGCACCTCGGCCTGGCGATCTCGCCCGACATCGACACGGTGGTGTACACCCTGGCGGGGCTGGCCAATCGCGAGGTGGGCTGGGGTCGCGCGGACGAAACCTGGTCCTGCATGGAGACCCTGGCGGCAATCGGCGGCGAAACCTGGTTCAAGCTGGGCGACCGCGACCTCGCCGTGCACATCGAACGCACGCGGCGGCTGCGCGCCGGTGAAAGCCTGTCCGCCATCACCGCCGATCTGTGCGCGCGCCTGGGCGTCGGCCCGCGCGTCGTGCCGATGAGCGACGATCCGGTCCGCACGCGCTTGCTCACCGACACCGGCTGGCTGGATTTCCAGGAATACTTCGTGCGCAACCGCTGCGAGCCGATGGTGCGGGAACTCCGCTTCCACGGCGCCGAAACCGCGCGCCCGCACCCGGACTTCATGGCCGCGCTCGCCGACCCGAAGCTGGAAGCGGTGGTGATCTGCCCGTCCAACCCGTTCATCAGCGTCGAGCCGATCCTGGCGGTGCCCGGCGTGCGCGCCGCGTTGGCGCATTGTGCCGCCCCGGTGATCGCGGTGTCGCCGATCATCGCCGGCCGCGCGGTGAAGGGCCCGACGGCCAAGATGATGACGGAGCTGGGCCTCGATCCCACCGCCGGCACGGTCGCCCAACGCTACAGCGATTTGCTCGACGGCTACGTCATCGACCACGCCGACATGGCGGAGGTGGTGTCGATCGATGCGCGGGTGACTCTGGCGCAGACGCTGATGACGACCATCGAGGATCGCGAGTTGCTGGCGAAGACCGTGCTGGATGCCGCTGCCGTGTTGCGGCGTCGCAAGGGATGAACGTCTGGGCCGCGGTGCCGGTGAAGGTGTTCACCGGCGCGAAGCAACGCCTGGCCGCCATGCTCACGCCTGCGCAACGGGAAATCCTGGCGGCGACGATGCTGGAGGATGTGCTGGCGGCGCTGGCGGGCGCGCGGCGCCTGGCGGGCATTCTGGTCAACACGGTCGAGCCTCGCGCGGTGGCGCTGGCGCAGCGCTATGGCGCGCACGTGGTGACCGACGGCGCGCGCGACGGGCACACCGGCGCGGTGCTGGGCCTGGCGCGCGCGCTGGCGGCGGAGGGGCGGGCGATGCTGACGCTGCCTGGCGATATTCCACGCGTCACCGCGGCGGAGATCGATGCGGTGGTGGCGTCCGGCCTGCCGGCGCCATCCTTCACCATCGTGCCGGCGCATGACGAACTGGGCTCCAACGCGGTGCTGTGCGCGCCGCCGGGGGCGGTGCCGCTGCGGTTCGGCGACGACAGCTACTTCCCGCATCTGGCGGCGGCAAGGCGCTGCGGCATCGCGCCCACCATCGTGCGGCTGCCGGGCATTGCGATGGACATCGACCATCCGGCGGATCTGCGCATGTTCCTGCGCGCGCCGCGCCTGCCGACGCGGACGCTGGCGCTGCTGGAGGCGTTCGGTTTGTAGGCGGTCCTGCAACCGGTCATGGCGCGGCGCGAAGCGACGCAGCAATCTCCCGCAGGAGGCGCTGCGGCGGCTCCCCACGCCGGCGATTGCTGCGTCGTTTCGCCTCCTCTCGCAAGAAACAACTCCCCCTCCCCTTGAGGGAGGGGGTTGGGGGGAGGGGTACGTGCCGCACGTACCCCTCCCCCCAACTTCCTCCCTCAAGGGGAGGGGGAGCGCCTTCTCTCCCCGCCGGCCTGGCTGTTTCATACAGGGCGGGTCGGCCACCGGCCGGTGGTCAACTCGCAATGAAACGCTACGCGGCGCGCAGACCCTTCGGATGATCCATCAATGCACCGCGACCAGCGCCAGCCCGAGCTGGTTCGCAAGATCCACCGCATGGGCGATCGTATCGGCGACCGCGACCGCCATTCCGTCGGCGCCGTGGATCGTGACCTTGACGCCCTCACTGCTCCGCGCGCCCGTCAGGTAGGCAATACGGAACATGCCCAACTGCTGGAACTCGTCGGGGGTAAACATCGGACGGTGCCGGTCAGCGGCTGGATTTTCGGCGGGGCGGATCTTCGGCTCGCGGGGAAACACGTTGGCTTGCATCACACGCTCCCTTCGCTGTGGCAAACGTGACGCGGTAACGGTCAGAGGTTGACGGTCATCGCCCAGATGCACAGCAGGCCAAGGATCATCCCGAAATTCGCAACGACGAGCGCGGTCGCTTGCCGTCCCACCGGCCGGGCCAAGACCCGCTCACGCTTGCGACGCAGCCGCTTCGCCACCTGGGTCATCGCATTGTCGTGAGACTGCGGGCGGTCCGCATCGCATGGGTCTGGGCGCATCGGGCCTACTCCTCTCGCTGGATCGGCAGGTCGTGTTCTGCCGCCACGCCATTCAGCCAAGCATGGAGGGGGATTGCGGCGAAATTCGGAATTGCTCGTACGGGTCAGTACGGAGCAGGGAAGTGGCGTCTATAGTGCCGCCTTTGTGAGGTCTTCGGCCCGTGAGAACCACGGGATGACGCAGCCCGGCGCACGCTGCTGCTGCGCTCCGACACAGGACACTGTGGCGCAGCTACGGGACCGCGGCGGGTCAGCAGCGCCTGCTTTGCTCGCGGGATGGGTGGGCGATCGTATCCGGTCCGCGCCGGATTGTGCCATCCCCTCGTACGGCCGCATGATGTCCATGCCGCCGAGACCGGAAAGGGCCTCACCATGCCCCTGATGCCAGCCGACCGTATCGAGGTTCTGGTCCTGGTGGACAATGTGACCGACCTCTTGTCGTCCACCCCGGCGTTCGTTACGCGTGAATCCGCCCGGTTGCTGCGCCGCGGGATGCGCCCGACCTCCGGTGCGGTGTTCTGCTGCGCGGCGCACGGGTTGTCGTTGGTCATCACCGCATACGGACCGAACGGCCCGAAGACGATGATGTTCGATGGCGGTCCCGCCGACTTCGCGATGGAGATGAACGGCACCCGCCTGGGGGTCGATTTCGCGGCGATTGCTGCGGTGACGCTGTCGCACGGCCATTGGGACCACGCTGGCGGCATTCCCCGCGCCCTGGCCATGATCCGCGCGGCCAAGGGCGGCGGCTCGGTGCCGTTGTTCCTGCATCCCGCGATGTTCCAGGAGCGCGGCCTGCGAATGCCCGATGGTGGCGTACTTCCCGGGGAGCCGTTTCCGACGCGGGATGCATGGGCGACGTTCGGGGCGGAGCCGATCGTCACCACCGCGCCGGCGATCTGCCTGGACGACATGTTCTTTATCAGCGGCGAGATTCCCCGGATCACGAGCTACGAAAAAGGACTGGACCAGCAGGTGCGCCGGATCGCGCCGGATGCGCCGTGGGAGCCGGAGCCGCTGGTCGTCGACGAACGGTTTCTGGCAGTGCACGTGCGGGACAAGGGGCTGGTCGTGTTCAGCGGTTGCTCGCACGCCGGGATCGTCAATGTGCTGCATCATGCGCGGGCCAGCTTTCCCGGCGTGAAGCTGCATGCCGTGATGGGTGGCTTTCACCTGGCCGGACCGACCGAAGCGATCATTCCAGATACCGTACGCGATCTCGCGGGCTTCGGGCTCGACCACATCATCGCCGGGCATTGCACCGGCTGGCGGGCGATGAGCGCGCTTGAACGTGCCCTCGGCGACCGGATCGTGGTCCCGTCGGCGGTGGGCAAGCTGTTCACGCTGTAGCCGGGGTCTGTCGCGCGTTCCGACTGCGCCGGCGACCGGCCGCCGCCTATTCCGCTGCCAGCACCTTGCGCGGCGGCGTCTGTATCACCGGCGCCAGCTCGGGTGCGCCGAACGACGACGCGCGACGATCGTTCGACACCGGACGGTACATCGTGTCGCGCTGCGTCGGATTGCGGCCGATGCGGTGGATCAGCGCCTCCATCGCCTCCGGCGGAAATTCCTGCCCGTGCTGGGTGCCGGCGGCGCGCGAAATGCTTTCGTTCATCAGCGTGCCGCCGAGGTCGTTGGCGCCGGCATTCAAGCACATCGCCGCGCCCTCCGGCCCCATCTTCACCCACGACGTCTGGATGTTGGTGATCAGCGGATGCAGCACCAGCCGCGCCACGGCGTGCATCAGCACCGCCTCGCGCAGGGTCGGCCCCTTGCGTGCCATGCCGCGCAGGTACATCGGCGCTTCCATATGCACGAAGGGCAGCGGCACGAACTCGGTGAAGCCGCCGGTTTCCGCTTGCAGGTCGCGCAGCACCAGCAGATGCCGCGCCCAGCTTTCCGGAGTCTCGACATGGCCATACATGATGGTGGAAGTGGTGCGCAGCCCCAGCGCATGCGCCGCGCGCGCCACCGCCACCCATTGCGCCGTGTTGATCTTGTCCGGGCAGATGATCGCCCGGATTTCGTCGTCGAGGATTTCCGCTGCGGTGCCCGGCAAGGTTCCCAGCCCGGCGTCCTTCAGTTCAGCGAGGAACTCCGATAGCGAGCGCCCCAACGTCGCCGCACCCTGCGTCACCTCCAGCGGCGAAAACGCGTGGATGTGCATGCCGGGCACCGCCGCCTTGATCGCCTTGCAGATGCCGACATAGGTGGCGCCGGTATAGTCGGGATGGATGCCGCCTTGCAGGCAGACCTCCGTCGCACCGCGATCCCACGCCTCGCGCGCCCGGCGCACGATCTCTGCCCAGTCGAGGTCGTACGGCGTGCCGCGCAGCGCCTCGTGCGTCTTTCCCTTGGAGAAGGCGCAGAATTTGCAGCGATAGTAACAGATGTTGGTGTAGTTGATGTTGCGGTTCACCACGTAGCGCACGGTGTCGCCGCTGACCGCCTGGCGCAGTTCGTCGGCGGCGACGGTGACGCGGTGATAATCGGCATCGCGCGCGGAAAACAGCCGCACGATCTCGGCTTCATCCAGCCGGCGTCCGGCGGTGGCCTTGGCGATCGCTGCCTCGATCAGCGGATCGACGCTGTCCAGCAGGGCGGGTTTTTCCCCCGGCGCCACGGTGACTCCCGGCGCCCAGTCGTCGTCGCGCGCCCAGCCTTCGCTGTCGGCCATCTGCCGCACGCGTGTCGCAATCTTCGGCGCGAACCAGCGTTCCGGCTGCGCCACGGCGGACGGATAGGCCGGCAGCCGTGCCACAAGGATCTTGCCCATCTCCGCAGTCCGTTGCGCAAGAACATCGAGCAGTGGCCACGGCGCCTCGGGGTTCACATGATCGGGCGTCACCGGCGACACGCCGCCCCAATCGTCGATGCCGGCGGCGATCAGGTTTTCGTAGACGCCGGGCGAAAGATTCGGCGGCGCCTGGACATGCACGTCGTCCGGCAGGATCAGCCGCGCCGCAGCGATGCTCCACAGCAGATCGTCGAGATCGGGATCCGGCGCGTCCGCTCGCTTGGTGTTCGGCTTGGCACGGAAGTTCTGCACGATGACTTCGCCGATATGGCCATAGCGCGCGTGCAGGTCGCGGATCGCGATCAGCGATTCCAGTCGTTCCGCCCGCGTCTCGCCGATGCCGATCAGGATGCCGGTGGTGAACGGAACGTTCAGCTCACCGGCCAGCGCAATGGTTTCCAGTCGCGCTGCCGGGTGCTTGTCCGGCGAGCCGTAATGCACCTGGCCCGGTTCGCACAGGCGGGCGCTGGCAGATTCCAGCATGACGCCCTGGCTGGCGGAGACTTCGCGCAGCGCCGCGATTTCTTCCCGCGTCATCACGCCCGGATTGACGTGCGGAAGGAGAGAAGTTTCCTTCAGCACCAGCGCGCACATCTCGCGCAGATAGCCGATCGTCGTGGTGTGGCCGCGTTCGGCCAGCGCCTCGCGCGCCGCGCGATAACGCAGTTCCGGCTTGTCGCCGAGGGTGAACAGTGCCTCGGTGCAGCCGGCGGCGGCACCGGCGCGGGCGATCGCCAGCACGTCGTCGGGCGACAGGTAGGCCGGCCGGCCGGCGCGCGGCCGTTCGGCAAACGTGCAGTAGTGGCAGACGTCGCGGCACAGTTTGGTCAGCGGAATGAAGACCTTGCGCGAGTATGACACCAGCCGGCCGAACGCGGCGTCGCGCTTCGCCGCCGCCGCCGCCATCAGTTCGGCCAGCGGCGCGGTTTCGATCCAACCGGAAAATTCCTGATCCGTCATGCTACCTTCCGCACCACATCTTCGGCGAAGCGCTGCTGCACATCGAGCGTTTGCTCGATGGTCGGCCGCTGCAAATAGACGATCACATGCCGCACGCCGGCCTGGCCGAGCGCGGCGGCATCCGCCAGCATAGCATCGGCGCTGCCGGAGAACATCTGGCGTCCGCCGTCCGGCCCCGGCCGCTCCGTCCAGCTTGGCGGCATGAACCAGACATAGCCGATATCGATCGACGCCGGATCGCGCCCCGCCTTCTCTGCCGCGCGATGCAGCGATTCGATCCCGGCCTTCAGCCGCGCCGGGGTGTTCAGCGGGATCTTCTGGTTGTTCGACACGGGATACCAGCCGTCGCCGAATTGCACCGTGCGCCGCAGCGCCGCCGCGCTTTCGCCGCCGACCCAGATCGGCGGATGCGGCTGCGACACCGGCTTCGGCATGAACACCACATCGCGAAAGTCCGTGTATCTGCCGGTGAGGGCAGGGCGGTCCTGCGTCCACAACAGCTTCCACGCCTGCAAATATTCGTCGGTGACCGCGCCGCGTTCGGCGAACGGCGGCGTGCCGAGGGCAGCAAATTCCTCGCGCATCCAGCCGGAGCCGACGCCGGCGACGACGCGTCCGCCCGATAGCACGTCGGCGGTCAGCAGCAGCTTCGCGGTCAGCACCGCGGGGCGGTGCGGCACCACGATGACCGAGGTCAGCAGCTTGATGCGCTGCGTGCAGCCGGCGATGAACGCCAGCGTGGCGATCGCGTCGAAGCACTCGCCGGTCGGCGCGCCCGGCCACACGCCGTCGGCGGTGTACGGATAGCGCTCGCCGGTCTGCGCCGGCACGATCAGATGATCGGCGACGCCGAGATAGGCGTAGCCCGACGCCTCGGCGTGCCGTGCCAGCGTCATGATGGTCTCGCGCGTGGTCAGGCAGCCGCGCGTGCCGATATGGATACCGAAATCCATCAACTCCCCCTGCCCAAGGGCGACGTTGCCTCGGGCCGCCGCATCGTGTGCTATCGGCGCCGACAGCGCAATTCAAGCGGGAGGAACAGATGCAGATCGGATGCAGCGCGCCCACCAGCGGTCCCTTGATCGGCCCCGACAGCCTGGTGCGTATCGCTACCGAGGCCGAACAGTTGGGCTTCGACTACGTGACGGTCAGCGACCACGTGATGATCCCCACCAGCATCGCCTCGCGCTACCCGTATTCCGAGTCGGGAGAATTCCCGTCCGGTGCCGCGGCGCCGCGGCTGGAGCAATTGACCGCGGCGACCTTCATCGCGGCGGCGACGTCGAAGCTGCGCATCGTCACCTCGGTGATGGTGGTGCCGCATCGCCCGGCGGTGCTGACGGCGAAGATCCTGGCCACGCTGGACTATCTGTCGAAGGGGCGGCTCACCCTGGGCATCGGTGCCGGCTGGTGCAAGGAAGAATTCGAAGCGATCGGTGCCCCGCCGTTCGAGGACCGCGGCCACGTGACCGACGAATGGATGATGGTCTGCAAGGAGCTGTGGACCAGCGACGCGCCGAAATTCGACGGCAAATATGTGAAGTTTGCTGACGTGATGTTTCCGCCCAAGCCGGTGCAGAACCCCATCCCGATCTGGGTCGGCGGCGAGAGCGGCCCGGCGATGCGCCGCACCGCGAAATACGGCGACGCCTGGTATCCGATCGGCACCAATCCGCAATTCCCGATGGACACGCTCGGCCGCTTCAAGGCCGGCGTGGCGAAGCTGCGCAACATGACAGAGAAGGCCGGGCGCAAGCCGTCGGATGTCGGGTTGACCTATCGCGTGTCGTCGAATCCCGAGGCGCAGCCGAAGGGAACGGTCGATGGCGAGCGCAAGTTGTTCTCCGGCGGCGCGGCCGACTTCGCCGGCGACATCAAGGCGCTATCCGAAGTGGGCGTGAGCGCATTCGATTTCGGCATGTTCGGTCCGACCCTGGCGGCGACGCTCGACAACATGCGCCGCTTCCGCGACGAGGTGATGACCAAGGTGCGGTAGGTTCATCAGAGGACTCCCCCTCCCACAAGGGGAGAGGGGAGGCCCTTCTTTTTGCGGGAGATCTCCCATGCAAATCGGCTTCAACGCGCCAACCTCCGGACCGCTGATCGAACCGGACAGCGTCGTGCGGATCATCACCGAAGGTGAGGCGCTGGGCTTCGACTACGTGACGGTCAGCGACCACATCATGGTGCCACGCAATCTCGAGTCGAAATACCCCTATACCAACAGCGGCGAATTCCCCGCCGGCACGGCGGCGGCCTGGCTCGAACAGTTGGCGACGACAGCGTTCATTGCGGGGATCACCGCGAAGCTGCGCTTCGTGCTGTCGGTGATGGTGGTGCCGCATCGCCCGGCGGTGCTGACGGCGAAAATCCTGTCCACCATCGACCACCTGTCGAAGGGCCGCCTGACGCTCGGCATCGGCGTCGGCTGGTGCCGTGAGGAGTTCGAGGCGATCGGCGCCGCGCCATTCGACGACCGTGGCCACGTCACCGACGAGTGGATGGCGGTGTGCAAGGAGCTATGGACCAAGGACGCGCCACGCTTCGATGGCAAATACGTGAAATTCGATGACGTGACATTCGCGCCCAAGCCGCCGCAGCAGCCGATCCCGATCTGGGTCGGCGGCGAGAGCGGCCCCGCGCTGCGCCGCACCGCGCGCTATGCCGATTGCTGGTACCCCGTTGGCACCAATCCGCAACTACCGATGAACACGGTGGACCGCTTCAAATCCGGCATCGCCAAACTGCGTGGTGTAGCAGAGAAGGCCGGACGCGATCCTGCGACCATCGCAATCGCGCTGCGTGTTCTGGCCGGGCCGAGCGCGCGCCCGCGGCGGACGATCGACGGTGCCGGCGAGATGTTCACCGGCGGCGCCGCGGACTTTGCCGGCGACATCCGCGCGCTGGAGGATCTGGGAGTCAGCGCCGTGGATGTCCGGCTGTTCGCTACCACGACCGAGGCGACGATCGACAACATGCGCCGCTTCCGCGACGACGTGCTAGAGAAGCTGCGGTAACCGCCCCTCATGGCCGGGCTTGACCGGGCCATCTACGCTCGATCTCCCGAGCGTAGATGGCCCGGTCAAGCCCGGCCACGACGATACACTAGGAGAATACATCATGCGACTTGGCATCACCATGGACATATCGGGCGCGACCCCGAAATTCGACATGGAACGCGTGCTGGAGGCGGAACGGCTGGGCTTTGCCGAGGTATGGACCGGCGAGGCCTACGGCACCGACGCGGTGACGCCGGCCACCTGGATCCTGGCGCGCACCAGCCGCATCAAGGTGGGCACCGGCATTATGCAGATTCCGGCGCGCACGCCGGCCTGCACGGCGATGACCGCGATGTCGCTGCAGCATCTGTCGGGCGGCCGGTTCCTGTGTGGCCTTGGCGTATCGGGGCCCCAGGTTGTGGAAGGCTGGCACGGCGTGCGTTTCGGCAAGCCGATGACGCGCACCAAGGAATACATCGCCATCATCCGGCTGATTCTCGAGCGCAAGGCGCCGCTGGAATTCCATGGCGAGGAATACGACATTCCCTATGCCGGCCCGGATGCCACCGGCCTGGGCAAGCCGCTGCGCAGCATCACGCATGGCGATCCGTCGCTGCCGTTCTACCTGGCCTCGATCACGCCGGCCGGGTTGCGCACCGCGGGTGAATGTGCCGATGGCGTGCTGCCGATATTCTATTCGCCGGAGCAACCGGGGATCGTCTCGGGACCGATCCTGGACGGCATGCGGAAGGCAGGACGGCCGGCAACGCTGGAGAAATTCGACGTTGCTCCCTATGTGCGCGTGAAGCTTGGGCCGGATGTCGCGGCCTGTCGCGACGCGGTGCGCCCGGAGCTGGCTTTGTACATCGGCGGCATGGGCGCACGTGCGAAAAACTACTACAATGATGTCGCCATCAAGCTTGGCTACGAAGGCGCGGCGAGAACCATCCAGGATCTGTATCTCGACGGCAAGAAGACCGACGCCGCCGCGGCGGTGCCGGACAAGTTGGTTGACGAAATCTCGTTGTGCGGCCCAGCCGAGCGGATCAGGGACCGGCTGGCCGCGTGGCAGGATGTGGCGAAGACCGGACAACTCGGCACGATGGTCCTGAAGGGCGCCAGCATCGAGGCGATGCGCGTGATGGCGGAGGCGGTGCTGTAGGTTGCCGCGATGACCGGCCTCGAACTGCCGGAGGTTGCACGCAAGCAGTGGCCGTTCCAGCCACGCTTCGCACGGGTGAACGGCTGGCGGATGCACTATGTCGATGAGGGGGCCGGCGATCCCGTCGTGCTGCTGCACGGCAATCCGACCTGGGGTTTTCTCTACCGCGCATTCGTGGCACCGCTTACCGAGGCGGGCCATCGCGTCATCATTCCCGACATGGTCGGGTTCGGCTTGTCGGAAAAGCCCACGCGGGAACACGCCCATTCGCTGGATGGTCATATCGCCAACCTGACGGCGCTGCTGCGCAAGTTGGACGTGCGGCGCGCCACGCTGGTCTGCCACGACTGGGGTGGGCCGACCGGCCTCGGCTTCGCGTTCAGCAATTCCCCCCGCGTGCGCGCCCTGGTGCTGATGAGCACCTGGGGCTGGCCGCTGCCGCCGGCCGCGTTCCACACTCGGCTTTTTCCCTGGCGCATGATGCACGCCCCACTGCTCGGCCCATATCTGCTCGGGCTACATGGCGCACTCGCGGGGCGCGGCATCTATCTTTCCGTGGTCGATCGCCAGCGTTTCGTGTCGCGCGCAATGGCGGCTTATGAGGCCGTGCTGCCCGATCCGGCGAGCCGCTTGCTCACCTGGGTGTGGCCGCGCTGGATTCCGCTGGACGATACCGCGCGTGCGCTGGAGCGTTTCGTCTGGCTCGAACGCGAATTGCGCGCGTGCCGGCTGCCGGCGCTGCTGGTTTGGGGACGCGAGGACGACGTTTTCGATCCGACAATCTTCGCCGCGCGTTTCAAGCAATTGCTGCCGCACGCCGAGGGACCCCACCTGGTGACCGGCCGGCACTTCCTGCAAGAGGACTCTGCGTCCGAAATTGCCGCCCACATCATCGATTTTCTGCGGCGGTTGGCATGAGCAAGGTCAGCATCGTTCGGGCGCCATTGCTCGAAGGCACGCGGCTGGCGTTCGTATTGGCGGAGGATCGGCTCGGACACTATCCGGAATTTCGCGACTTTTTTGCCCGCAGCTTCGAACTTGACGACACCGGTCTGGCGCGGCCCGGCTACCTGCATGTCCCGTCCGGTACTGTCTATGCACTGATCTTCATCGGCCGCAGCGGCGAGGCGTTCCCCTCCGGCGTGGAGATCCATGCGGTCGTGCCCGCGCTGGAACCGATCGACGAGGCGGTGGTTGATCGCGACCTGTGGGCGATTCTGCGATGGGTCGTCGCGGGCGTCGGCGGTGCGTGGACCGTCGATGCACTGGAAGCGACCGGACACTTGTTCCGCATTCCGTCCGTCATGGAGCAGCCATGATCCTGATCGGCCAATACGATTCTCCGTTCGTGCGGCGCGTCGCCATCGCACTTCGGCTGTACGGCCTGCCATTCGAACATCGGCCATGGTCCACCTTCGGCGATGGCGACCGGATCGCCGCCTTCAATCCGCTGCGCCGCGTCCCGACTCTGGTCCTCGACAACGGCGAGGTACTGATCGAAAGCGCGGCGATCCTCGACCATCTGGACGAACGCGTCGGAGAGGCGCGCGCCATGATCGCGGCACGCGGCGATCTTCGTCGCCACGCACTGAAGGTTTGCGCCCTGGCGACCGGCCTGGCCGACAAGGCGGTCAGCCTGGTCTATGAGCAGGTGCTGCATCAGGCGACGTCCGAGCAATGGATCGCCCGCTGCCGGACGCAGATATCCGGCGTGCTCGACGTGTTGGAAGCCGACCGGGCGGGCAGGGCAACGCGGTTCTGGTTCGGCGATGCGATCGGCCACGCCGACATCGCCGTTGCCTGCGTCCTGCGCTTCACCTGCGACGCGCATCCCGGGTTGTTCGCGCCGAATCTCTGGCCCGCCTTGGCGGCACATGCGACGACCTGCGAGGCGCTGCCGGTGTTTCGGGAAATCGCGCAGCCGTTCTCGCCGCCACGCCGCGGCTGAGGGGATGGACGCCGCCGTGGCGGTGGGTATCCTACCGTCAAGTAGCGAGAGGAAGCGTCATGAGTGCAGCGTCCCCTGTCCGTCTGGAGCGCGAAGGCGATATCGGCGTGATCGTGGTGGACTATCCGCCGGTGAACGCGCTGGGTCCGGGCGTGGCGGACGGCATCATCGACGCGTTGAATCGCGGCAACGCCGATCCCGAGATTCGCGCCATGGTGCTGATCGGCGCAGGCCGCAGCTTCATCGCCGGCGCCGACATCCGCGGATTCGGCACCGGTCGCAAGCGCGCACCGCTCGGCAGCCGCACCTATGACGTGATGGATCGCAGCGCGAAGCCGGTGGTCGCGGCGATCCATGGCTACGCCCTTGGCGGCGGTCTGGAAAACGCCATGGGCTGTCATTACCGCATCGCGGTGGCGTCGGCGAAGGTCGGGCTGCCGGAAGTGCAGATCGGCATTTTGCCCGGCGGCGGCGGCACGCAGCGGCTGCCTCGGCTGGTGGGACCGAAGGTGGCGCTGGAGATGATTACCAGTGGCCGCCACGTTCCGGCATCGGAAGCATTGAAGCTCGGCATTCTCGACGAAGTGTTGCCGGAAGGCGCCGATTTGCGGAGCAATGCGGTCGCCTATGCGCGGCGTATCGCGGATGTGCGGCCGTTGCCGCGGGTGCGCGATCGGAACGTGCAGGTGGACGATCCCGGCGTGTTCGATGCGATGCGCAAGTCGATCGCTCGCCGCGCACGCAACCAGAAGGCGCCGTATCACTGCATCGCTGCGGTGGAAGCCGCCTGCACGCTGCCGTTCGACGAAGGTATCGTGCGCGAGGCAGAGCTGTTTGCCGAACTGGAGAATTCCGACGAAGCCCGGGCGTTGCGTTATGCCTTCTTCGCCGAACGCGAGGTGGCGAAGCTGCCGGACATGCCGGCTGGCATCCAGCCGCGGGATTTCCACGATCCGGCGGTGATCGGTGCCGGCACGATGGGTGGCGGTATCGCCATGTCGTTCGCCGATTTCGGCTACGACGTGAAGATCATGGACGCGACCGAGGAAGCGCTGAACCGCGGCATGGAGCGCATCCGCAACAACTACGCCACCTCGGTCAAGCGCGGCAGCCTGGCGCAGGACGAGATGGAACGGCGTCTCGCCCGCATCCACCCGGTTGCCGGCTATGACGACATCAAGGATTGCGACATCGTCGTGGAGGCGGTGTTCGAACGGATGGACGTGAAGAAGCCGGTGTTCGCCAAGCTCGACGAGGTGATGAACCCGGACGCGCTGATATTTTCCAATACGTCGGCGCTCGACATGGATGAGCTGGCGGCGGAGACCAAACGGCCGGAGAAGATTGCCGGGACGCACTTCTTCTCGCCCGCGAATGTCATGAAGCTGCTGGAGGTGGTGCGGCCGTCGAAGGCATCGCCGGAGACGCTGGCGACCGCGATGGCGATGGGCCGCAAGATCGGCAAGATCTCGGCGATGGCGGGCAACACTGATGGCTTCGTTGCCAACCGCTCGCGCGCGCCGTTCAACAGCGAGATGGTGATCCTGCTGGAGGAAGGCTGTCTGCCGGAGCAGGTGGACAAGGTGATGGTGGATTTCGGCTATCCGATGGGGCCATTCGCGGTTGGTGATTTGGCCGGCCTGGATATCGGTGCCGAGGGTCGCAAGCGCCGCGCCGCCGCCAATCCGAACTATCGCAAGCTGCCGATCGCCGATCGCCTGGTGGAGTTGGGCCGTTACGGCCAGAAGACGAGCGCGGGTTGGTATCGCTATGAGAAGGGCGATCGCACGCCGTATCCCGATCCCGACGTTGCCGCGATCATCAAGCAGGTGGCGACGGAACTTGGCGTGCCGCAGCATGACTTCACCGACCAGGAAATCCTGTATCGGCTGCTGTTCTCGTCGGTCAACGAAGCCTGCCGCATCCTGGAGGAAGGCAAGGCGTACCGCGCATCGGATGTAGACGTGATGTGGCTGCACGGCTTCGGCTTTCCACGCTACCGCGGCGGCCTGATGTATTGGGCCGACGGCATCGGCGTGAAGAACGTGTATGACCAGATCGAGCGGTGGCATCAGCAATACGGCGAACGCTGGGCACCGTCGCGCCTGTTGCGGCACCTGGCCGAAAGCGGTACGTCGTTCCGCGAGGCCAAGCCTGCGCCATTCCGTTGAGGAGGAAAGCCCAATGAGTGCCGCCGCCGAAACGGCAGACCTCGACCAACTTTCCGACGATGAATTCCGCATGGTCGTGCGGAATTTCATCGAGACCCACTATCCGCCGGAGTTGCGCAATGCGCCGCGGCGGCTGCATTACGAAGATACCAAGGGCTGGTATCGCACGCTCGCACGCAAGGGCTGGCTGTGCCCGAACTGGCCGAAGCAATTCGGCGGCATGGGCATTTCTGCCGGCAAGCAGCTCATCATGCTGGAGGAGAAGGAACGCCACGGTTGCGCGCGGCTGAACGAGATGGGCATGACGATGCTCGGGCCGCTGCTGATCAAGCATGGCACAAAAGAGCAGCAGGATTATTACCTGCCGAAGATTCTGACTGGTGAGCATATCTGGTGCCAGGGTTATAGCGAACCCAATGCTGGCTCCGATCTCGCGTCGCTGCGCACCGAGGCGGTGTTGGACGGCGACGAATGGGTGGTGAACGGCCAGAAGATCTGGACCTCCCTGGCGATGGATGCCAACTGGATTTTTCTGCTCGTGCGCACCGACAAGACGGCGAAGCAGCAAGAAGGCATCAGCTTCCTTTTGGTGCCGATGGACAGCCCCGGCATCACCGTGCGGCCGATCCCGAACATCGATATGGGCGAGGAATTCTGCGAAACCTTCTTCGACAACGTGCGCGTGCCGAAAGGCAACCTGGTCGGTCGGATCAACCAGGGCTGGACGATGGCGAAGAACCTGCTGAGCTTCGAGCGCATCGGCTCCGGTTCGCCGCGGCAGTCCACCTACGCCCTGGGCCGGCTGAAATTGCTGGCCGAACGGATGGGGGTGTGGGACGACGAGGTGTTCCAGGACCGCTACACCAGGCTGCGGCTGGATCTTGAAGATCATAAGTCGCTGTATCAGGAATTCGTCGATCAGGTGCGCCGCGGCGAACCGCTCGGGCCGGACGTTTCGATGCTGAAGATCCACCAGACCGAGCTGTTCCAGCGCATCACCGAGGCGATGCTGGAAATCTCCGGCGAGTACGGCGGCCAGTTCGGGCCGCTGGAGGGGAATCGGGAGCTTAATCCCGCCGGGCTGTTCCTGCAATCGCGCCCGGCCACGATCTATGCGGGGTCGAACGAGATCCAGCGCAACATCCTGGCCAAGAACGTGCTGGAGCTGCCGGCGCGATAGGCGGGTAGCTGGATTGACGGGGGACAAACGGTCAGCCTACCCTTACTACCAGTGAGTAGGGGCCCGCAGACGGCCCATTGGATGGGAGGGCCGCCTGCGTGGAAGATGCTGCGCGCCTATTGCAGCTTGTCGTGAATGGTGCAGCCGCGGGCTGCATCTACGGCCTGATCGCGCTCGGATTCGTGCTGATCTACAAGGCCACCGAGATGGTGAACTTCGCCCAGGGCGACATCATGATGCTGGGCGGATTCTTCGCCTTCGCGCTGATCGCCCATTGGGGCCTGCCCTATTGGATCGGTGCCCTGCTCGCCATCGCGCTGACCGCGGCCTTCGGTTACGCGCTCGACGCGGTGTTGTTACGACGGGTGATCGGCCAGCCGCAATTCGCCGTGGTGATGCTGACGCTCGGCCTGGGATTCATCTTCCGTGCCGCGGCCGGCATCACCTGGGGCTATGACTCGGTCGGCTTCAACACACCGTTCACCAATCGCACGGTCAATCTGGGCGGCCTGGTGATCGGCCAGGACAACGTCTCGATCATCGTCGGGACGGTGCTGCTGTGCCTGGTGCTGTACGTGTTCTTCAGCCGCACCAGGCTGGGTGTCGCGATGCAGGCCTCGTCGCAGAATCAGTTGGCGGCGTACTATATGGGCATCCCGGTGCGCCGGGTGTTCAGCCTGATCTGGGCAATCAGCGCCGGCGTTGCGGCCTTGGCCGGCATCCTGCTGTCGCCGGTGTCGATGATCGACGTCAACATGGGGTTCCTCGGCATCAAGGCCTTCGCCGCGGCCGTGATCGGCGGATTCGGCAGCATTCCCGGCGCCCTGGTCGGCGGTGTGATCGTCGGGGTCGTCGAGCAATTGGCCGGCTATTATCTGCCCGCGGGGTTCCAGGAGGTGAGCGCGAATACCGTGTTGCTGGCAACGCTTTTCCTGCGCCCGCAAGGGTTGTTCGCGGAAAGCATGGGGAAACGGGTGTAGCCGCCATGCGATATTTGTTCCGCACCGATTATCGACAGGACCTCAGGCTGTGGCGCCATCGCGGCGACCTGTTCTGGTACGGCCTGCTGTTGCTGGCACTGCTGGCCATTCCCCACGTGCTGGGCGAGTTCTATGTCGGCGAACTCGGCGCCGTGTTCATCTTCGCCATCGCCGGCGTCGGGCTGATGCTGCTGGTGGGCTATACCGGGCTGATCAGCCTGGGCCATGCGGCCTTCCTTGGCATCGGCGCCTACACCAACTCCATTCTGCTGTCGCACGGCGTGCCGTTCGTGCTGACGCTGCCGGCGGCGGGTCTGGTCACCGCCGTGTTCGGTGCCGCGATCGGCCTGCCGACGCTGCGCATGAGCGGGCTGTACCTTGCCATTGCGACCTTGGCGTTCGGCAGCATCGTCGGGACGGTGCTGCAAAAGTGGGATTCGGTCACCGGCGGGTTTGACGGTTTCGCGGTGCCGACGCCAAGCATCTTCGGCGTGCCGATCGATACCGCGGTCAGCGTGTATTACGTTTCGTTCGCCGTGCTGTTGTTTGTGCTTTGGCTGTCGGCGAACCTGCTGCGAACCCCGATCGGCCGTGCCATGGTGGCGATACGGGATTCGGAAATCTCGGCGCAGAGCATGGGGATCAATCTCGCGCGCTACAAGACCTTCGCGTTCGCCATCAGCGCTTTCATGACCGGCCTGGCGGGGGCGCTGTTCGCGCATTACGTGCGCTTCCTGGCACCGGATTCGTTCGATATCCTGCTATCCGTGCAGTTCGTCACCATCGTGTTTGTCGGTGGCCTGGGGTCGCTGCATGGCGCGATCTTCGGCGCGTTGTTCGTGCGCCTGCTGCCGCAGGCCATCGCCATCATGCGCGATGACCTGCCCTTCGGTATCGGCCGGCTGCCCGGGCTGGAGCCGTCGCTGTTCGGCCTGGTGCTGGTCCTGGTGATCCTGTTTTTCCCCAGCGGGATCTACGGATTGTGGCTGAAGGCGAAACACTGGTTCCAGGCTTATCCGTTCAAGCGTCGCACCAGCTTCCGGCGGCAGAAATCGTACGCGCGCTCGGAGCGGTTAAGATGACCTTCTTCGCGGCCGACGACATCAGCATCCGTTTCGGCGGCATTCGCGCCGTCGATTCCGTGAGCTTTGACGTCAAACAGGGCGAGGTGTTTTCCATCATCGGCCCGAACGGCGCCGGCAAGACGACGATCTTCAACCTGATCAGCCGGATCTATCGCCCGACCTCCGGCCGGCTGATCCTCGACGATCAGGACATTACCGAGGTACCGGCGTACCGCATCGCCTCGCTTGGCATCGCACGGACCTTCCAAAATATCGAGCTGTTTCCGCAGGCGACGCTGTTGCAGAACCTGCTGATCGGGCGGCACTGCCACGCCCACACGGGGATCCTGGAGCAATTGCTTTTTCTTCCGGCGGCGCGGCGGGATGAGCTGGCGCATCGCGCAAAGGTCGAAGACGTGATCGCGTTCCTCAATCTGGAGCGCTATCGCGACACGTTGATCGCCAACCTGCCCTATGGTGTGCGCAAGGTGGTCGAACTCGGGCGGGCGCTGTGTATCGAACCGAAATTGCTGTTGCTGGACGAGCCGTCGTCGGGCCTGAATGTCGAAGAAACGGAAGGCATGGGATTCTGGATCGAGGACATCAAGAAGGATCTCGGTATCACCGTCATCATGGTCGAGCATGATATGAACCTGGTGCGCCAGGTCTCGGACCGCGTGATGGCGCTGAACTACGGCAAGGTGATTGCGCTCGGAACGCCGGAGGAAGTGCAGTCCCACCCCGAAGTGGTGCGCGCCTATATCGGCGGCGAGGTGGCAGCATGAGCGGCGCCGCATCACTGCTCTCCGTCTCCGGCATCGAGACCTTCTACGGTCCGATCCAGGCGATTCGCGGTGTCAGCCTGGATGTTTCGCCCGGACAGATCGTCACCGTGCTGGGTGCCAACGGCGCGGGCAAGACCACGGTGCTGCGCACGATTTCCGGTGTGCTGGACCCCGAACGCGGCAAGGTGGTGTTCCAGGGGCGCGACATCGCGCACATGTCGCCGGACCAGGTGATGCGACTCGGCATCTGCCACGTGCCGGAAGGGCGCGAAACGTTTCCGTTCCTGACCGTGCACGAAAACCTGATGATGGGCGCCTATACCCGCCACAACAAGGCGGAGGTCGCGCAGGATCTCGAACTCTGCTTCAGCTATTTCCCGCGGCTGAAGGAACGCCAGCACCAGCGCGCCGGCCTGCTGTCGGGCGGCGAGCAGCAGATGCTGGCGATCAGCCGCGCGTTGATGGGGCGGCCGAGGCTGCTATTGCTCGACGAACCGTCGTTGGGATTGTCGCCGCTGCTGGTGCAGCAGATTTTCGGCATCATCCGCCGCATCAACCAGGAACAGGGCGTGGCGATCCTGTTGGTAGAGCAGAATGCGCATATGGCGTTGCAGACTGCGGATTATGGCTATGTGCTGGAGGTTGGACGGATTGTGCTGGCGGACGAATGCTCGAAGCTGATGCAGACCGACGCGATCAAGGAATTCTATCTGGGGCAGAAGGAAGCCGGTGTCCGCGGGCAGCGGCGCTACAAGAGGGCGCGGCTGTGGCATTGACTTCCGAACCCAGCATTCCGGCGATGCTGCTGGCGCGCGTTGCAGCGCATGGCGGGGACGTCGTGTTGCGCAAGAAGGATCGCGGCATCTGGACGCCGGTCACCTGGGCGGAGCTTGGCGCGCGCGTGCGACAGGTTGGCACCGGCTTGCTGGCGGATGGCTTTGGCCGCGGCGATGTGGCTTGCGTGCTGGCGGAAACGCGGCCGGAATGGGTGGCAATCGATCTCGGTATTCTCGCCACCGGCGGTATCAGCGTCGGCGTGAGCCCGACCGACAGCGCGGAACAGCTCGGTCACGTGCTGCGGGAATCGAATGCGCGAGTGCTGTTCGTCGAGAACGAGGAGCAATTGGACAAGGCGCTGTTGGTGCGCGACGCCTGTCCGGCGCTGCGCCGGATCGTCATCCTGGAGATGAAGGGACTGCGCGATTTCACCGATTCGATGAGCGAGAGCTGGCGCGACTTCCTGGCACGTGGCGCGGAGCACGACCGGGCGAGCGGCGATGCGTGGCAGACCGGCGTTGCCGCGATCACCGCGGAGCAATCGGCGTTGCTGCTGTTTCCGCAAGGCGCCGCGGGCGCGGGCCGCCGGTTGACGCATGGCGACGTGTTGCAACTGGTAGGCGACGCCGTCGCGATGCTGGGTCCGCGGGCCGGCGACGAACGCTTGGCAATATTGCCGATGTCGCACGTGATGGAGCGGGTGCTGGGCCTGTACTTCGCATTGTCCAGCCGGATCGTCAGCAACTACCTGGAAAGCCCGACGACCCTGGCGGAGAATCTACAGGAGTTGCAACCGACCGTGCTGGGTGCCGATCCGCAAACCTGGGAGCGTTTGCACGCGCGCGCCAACCAGGCCGCGGCAGGTGCCACACGCTTGCAGCAGGCGGCGTATCGCTGGGCGATTGGGGTTGGGCAGGGCGGCGGCCTGTACGCGGCGTTGGCGCGCTGGCTGGTGCTGCGCGCGGTGCGGCGCGAACTTGGACTTGCCAGGCTGCGGCTGGCTTATGTCGGCGCGGCTCCGGTGGCACCGGAGGTGCGCCGCTGGGCCGCGGCACTCGGCATCGCCATCCAACAGATCGATGGCCAGGCGACGCAACGCGATGCGTCCGAAGCCAGCTATCGTGCCCTGAAAGAAGAAGCGTACAGCACATGAAGGAGGGAGAAATGCGAACCGGGATTCTTGCGGCGGTCGCCCTGCTTGGCGCCCTTGCCGCCCCTGCCATGGCGGCGGACAGCGTCCGTGGCGTCACCGACAACGAACTGGTCATCGGCACCTATACCGATCTGTCCGGCGTCACCGCCATGTGGGGGGTCAACAACTCCAACGCCTGGCGCATGGTGTTCGACGAGGTCAATGCCGAGGGCGGCATCAACGGCCGCAAGATCAAATACATTGTGGAGGACAACCAGTACCAGGTGCCGCGCTCGGTGCAGGCGGCGAACAAGCTGATCAACCGGGATGGCGTGTTCATGATGGTGGCCAATGGCGGCACGCCGATGAACAACGCCACCATGCCCGATCAGCTTGCCAAGGGCGTGCCGAACGTGTTTCCGCTGACCTCCGCCCGCTCGATGTATGAACCGCTGCATCACCTGAAATTCGGCCTGGCCGCCTCGTATTACGACCAGATTCGCGCCGGGCTGAAGGTGTTCATCGAGCAACGGGGAAAGAAGAAGATCTGCGCGATGGCGCAGGATTCCGATTTCGGGCGCGACATCACGTCGGGGGTCAACGACCAGTTGGCGGCGATGCACATGACGCTGGCGGGGGAAACGCTGCACAAGCCGACGGACACCGATTTCAGTGCCTCGGTCGCGCGGCTGCGCGATGCCGACTGCGATCTGATCGTGGTGGGCGGCATCGTGCGTGACTCGGTGCAGATCATCTCCGCGGTGCGCAAGACCGGATGGAATGTCGATATGCTGGGCCAGGCGGCAAGCTATGACGAGGCCGTTGCCGAAGCGCCGGGGGGCGTGACCGAAGGGTTCTATTCGATGGCGCCGATCCTGTACGTCGCCGCCAGCGACCAGCGTCCGGAGGTGAAGGCGTTTGCCGAGAACTACAAGAAGCAGTTCGGCAAGGAGCCGAACTTCGCCGCGCAGATCGGCTACACCGCGGCGCAGCTTGTGGTGCTGGCGGTGCAGCGGGCCGGCAAGGATCTGACGGTGGACAGCTTCGTTGCGGGCATGGAGAGCATCAAGGATTGGCACGACATCTTCGGCTCCCCGCCGATGACGTTCAGCGCGACCAAGCACCAGGGTTCGAACGAATCGTTCCTGTGCGTCGTGAAGGACGGCAAATGGGAAGCGGTCAGCAAGAGCCCGTACGGATATTGATGAGATGAAACCTCTCCCGCGCTGCGCGCGGGAGAGGTTTCCTTACAAGTACCTCGCGGTCAGATGCGCTTCGAAATCCTTGGGATCGAGCGGCTTGCCGGTTGCGGCGCGCAGCAGGTCGTCGAACCCCAGCAAACTTCCCTGGCCATGCACCTTGACGCGTAGCCAGCTCAACAGGGGCGCGAGTTCGCCGCGGGCCAACCCCGCATCGATCCCCGCGACGTCCCGCCGCGCCGCCGCCATCAGTTGCGCGGCTGCCATCGCACCCAGCGTGTAGCTGGGGAAATAGCCGAACGCGCCATCGTACCAGTGAATGTCCTGCAAGCAGCCGCGCGTGTCGTCCGGCGGCGGCATGCCAAGCAACGCGGTGAAGCCTTCGTTCCACGCGCTGGGCAGGTCGGCCACCGCAAGCTCGCCGGCGACCATCGCCTGTTCCAGGCGAAATCGCAGGATGACATGCGCCGGATAGGTCATCTCGTCGGCATCGACGCGGATGAAGCCGCGTTCGACGCGCCGCCATAGCCGCGCCAGGTTCGCCGCCTGGTATGGCGCCGCGTCGCCGCCGAACGTGGCATGCAGCTCGGGGCCGAGCCAGGACAGGAAGCCGTCGGATCGGCAGGCTTGCATTTCCACGATCAGCGACTGGCTTTCGTGCGTGGCCATGCCCGCAGCCTCGCCGACCGGCTGGCGATCGAACGATGCCGGCAGGCCGCGTTCGTATAGCGCGTGCCCGGTCTCGTGCACCACGGCGAGCACCGCCGACGCGAAATCCGCTGCGTCGTAGCGCGTGGTGATGCGCACGTCGGTGCGTGTGCCGCCGGAGAACGGATGCGCCGATCGGTCCAGCCTTGCATGATTGAAATCGAGTCCGAGGCGTTCCGACAGGCGGCGGCACAACGCCTCCTGCGCATCGATCGGGAACGGGCCTTGCGGACGCAACGGCGCGGGCTGGCCTGCCTGGCGCGCTTCCGCCTGCGGCAACGCCCGGCGCAGGAAGTGCTCATAATCGCGGAACACGGCCGCAACGTTGGCGGCGCGCAGGCCGTGTTGGAAGCCGTCCATCAACGCATCGTACGGCGACAGGCCCAGAGCCGGCGCCAATGCCGCGGCGGCCTCGCGCACCAGGCGCACCACTTCCTCCAGCGGCTTGCGCACACGGGCAAAATCCGCATTGCGACGCGCATCGCGCCACACCTTCTCGCAGGCGGAATTGGCGCGCGCCTGTGCTTCCACCAGGTCGCGCGGCATCGCGGTCGCGCGAATATATGCCTTGCGCATCAGCCGCAGATTGGCGGCGCACCACGCATCACGTGCGTCGGCGGCGGCTTCCGCGGCGGCGAGATCGTCGGCCAGCTCCGGCGCGCACAGCAGCGAATGCGACAGCCCGGCGAGCACCGCGAGTTGGTCGCCACGCGCGGCACCGCCACCGGGCGGCATCATCGTCGCAGCGTCCCAGCCCAACATGGACGAGGCCTCGCCGAGCGTGGCGATGCGGGTGAAACGGGTGGTCAACCGGTCGTAGGCGGTCATGCGCGCAATGTCCTTCGGGCCCAGACCAGGAAGATCACCACGAGCGCCACCGCGAGGCCATACCAGGTGATGGCGTAGGAGAGATGGTTGTTGGGCGGCTGCGGTAAATGTTGCGCGGGGTCCGGCCACAGCTCCGGCGGCGCGGGTCCGAGGGCGATCAGAATGAACGGTGCGACGTGCGGCAATCCCAGCGACGCGCCGATTGCCGCGGGATCCAGCGTGTAGAAGATGCGTGCGGCGGGATCGTCTTTTGCGCTGAACAGGCCTGGGGTTTCCGCCGCGTGGATGTAGCCGGTGACGGTGGTCTCACCTGGCGGTTGCGCGATCGGCGCGGTGCGTTTCTGCGGCACCCAGCCGCGTTCCACCAGCAGCGGCGGCTCGCCCGGGCGTTCCAGCGGTTGGACCAGGAACGTGCCCATCTGCGGCCCCTCGCGCGTGTCGCGCACCTCGACAGCGTATTGGGCGGACAGGTCGGCGCGCAGATGCCCGGTGACGGCGACCTTGGTGTATGGCTCGGGGACGGCCTGCAACGGGATCGGCGGGGCGGCTTCGGCGTGGGCGATCTGCGCGAGGATGGCTTCCTTCCAGTGCAGCCGCCGCACCTGCCAGGTGCCGAGCGCCAGCAGCACGGCGAGCATTGCGGTGGTCATCAGGCCGGGCCAAAGCAGGCGACGCATCGGAGGCAACTTTGTTCAACCGTGTTGACAGGTCAAGCTCCGCCGCGCCGACCGGGTGCGTCGTCGCGCTGTCGCGCCTGGGCCGCGCCGGCGTGGGCCATACGACCGGACAGGTCAACGGCGCTGAACTGCAGCGTGTTGTAGCACGGATGCGGGAATAACGCCGTACGACCCTCAGGCTTTGTCCACAGGCAATGCGCCAGGCTTGCGAAACAGAAAATAGCGAATGTCGGAGGGAAACCGGCGAATGACGAGCCGCAGCAAGAGCGCCGCACAGAAAATCATGCCTGCGCCGAACCGCGAAATTCCCCGGTCGGCGCAAATCCGGTGGTACAGGCCCTGCCGCATAATCGCTTCCAACGGTCGGCTTTCGATCAGTTCCAAGCCGTGGCGGCACATCAGCCGCACGACCAGGCTTGATGAGAAATAGCTCAGGTGCGGCGAAGGCAGTCCCACCTGCCACATCCGTGTCAGCGGTACCGCATAGCCCAATTTTGCCGCGAGACGCGACAGACGGAATATCACGCCCTCCGATACCGGCAGGTTGATCACGACGATGCCGCCAGGCAGCAATCGCGCATTTACCTGAGCGATGACCGTGTCGGGATCAGGCAGGTGCTCCAGGACGTCATTGAATGTGATGGCGGCAAAGCGCGATGTTTCCGGCAAAGCGGTTGGAAAAAACCCCTCGATCACCCGCGCACCAGAGGCGCGCGCACGCGCGGCAATCTCGCGGTCCGGCTCAATGCCGATGGCATCGTAGCCGCGCTTTGCGGCCGCATCGAGAAACCATCCATGCGCGCAGCCGACGTCGAGAAGCGTCGCACCGGACGGTAGGATGCGATCACAGCGATCGAGGATTTCCTGGAAATTCCTCAGACGCAAGAGCTTCAGCCCGCGCTCTCGCCTGGCCTCGTCGATGGCCGAGGTCTGGTTCACCAGGACCGGCAGGCGACTGGCAAAAAAGCCGCAGCCCGGGCAGCGAAACACCTGGGCGATCGGCTCGAGCTGCATCGGCGCCGAGCATAGGGTGCAGTTCATCGGAGGGATGGCTGGTTCGGACGCTGCGGCGACGTTTTGAGGGTAACGTCCCGGCACGCCGGCCCCGGCATGTCGGACCACCGGCATCCCATCGAGATGCAGGGCTCCAGCGCAGCCCCGGAAGCTGCCGTGACGCAAGGCCGTGGTGGCACATCCATCGCGCCGGCCAGCATGTCAGACTGCGGCACGATCGGAATGGATCGCGGTTTGTGCCACGCCGGTGCCTGCGCGCCCGGGTGCTGGACCGGAAAGCAAAGAATGTATGGCCCGGCTTGGTGTCGCCGCCATGTCGAACGCAATGAAAGACAGCAGGAACTGAATGCCCACGATCACCGGTAACGCCGCCAACATGACAGTTCCCGTGCTGGCATAAGTCCGGTCGGATGCACTCACGATCCAGGCGTGCAAGCCGAACACCAACCCGAATATCAGGAACAGGGTGCCGAACACCAGTTGCAACGTGGCCACCGAAAAATCCCGCACAAAATACGCGTAGAGCAACCGCTTGCCCAGGTTCCGAAGATGGCCTCGCAGGAACTGCGGGAGGACGCGGCCGATCTTCAGGCTGCTCACCTCGTCGCCGTAGGCGGCGGCCATCGGGATATCGATCACGCAGGCACGCAGCGTTCCCAGCCGGAACAGCATGTCGGATTCAAAGAAATAACGCCGGCTGATCTTGTGCAGCGGCAGGTGGCGAACCACCGCGGCGCTGATCGCGGTGAAGCCGTTGGTCGGGTCGAAAATGGTCCAGTAGCCGCTGGAGAGCTTGGTTACGAAAGACAGGATCGCGTTCCCGAGCAAGCGCACCTTCGGCATGCGCCGCACGTCCTCGATGTTATAGAAGCGGTTTCCCTTGGTGTAGTCGGCCCAGCCGTCCAGAATTGGCATCACGAAGGCGCTGATCAGCGCCGGGTCCATCTGTCCATCGCCATCCAGCTTGACGATCACCCCCGCTTCATCCGCAACAGCTTGGCGATAGCCGGTGATAACCGCGCCACCCACCCCTTGGTTAACGTCGTGGAACAATACCGCCACGCGCGGATCCGCGCAGTGCTCCTGGACGTACCGACCGGTCCCCTCGGGGCAGGCATCGTCAACAACATAGATCCGGCCGACCTCGGGACCAACCGAACCGAGGACGCCCAATATGTGGCGCCGCACGCGATAACATGGGATCACTACGGCAACCCCTTGCGCCATCTCCGGTATCCTCGCTGAACAGCCACCTCGGCCAGCTAAAAGCAACGGGGATCAGAATATGTGGCGACGCTGATCGGCGTCGGGCTTGGTTAGCAAAGATCAAGCAGGATGGGAACAACTCTTGCGGCGACGCGGTGCGGGCCGCATCCCGCGGAGCACCTCAACACCGGTCGGATGCGGGGACCGGCGGGGCGCCAGGCGGCCATGCGGCGACCGGCGGTCACAGCCCCATCTCTGACGCCCTGTGCCGAAACTGCAAGGCGACGAGCGCGGCTTTGGCAGGGCGCATCATCAGGATCGCCAGCGGGATGGTCACCACCGGCCACAGAATCGCATGCACCCAGAGCGGCGGTGCGAAATGGAACTCCACCCAGAACGCCAACCCGACAACGATGGCGCCGAGCACCAGGACCACCCCAACCGCTGCGCCGTCGCCCGTGTCGCACGCCCGCAGGTCGAGGCCGCAGACTTCGCAGCGGTCGCGCACCTCCAGCAGATTGCGGAACAATCGGCCGCGCCCGCAACGGGGGCAGCGGCAGGTCAGTGCCGCTTGCAGAACCGAAACGCGGGGCTCGGGCACGCGCCCGCTAGTGCGAGGCGACGACGGGGCTGGCGCCGTACCAGTAGATGCAGGTGAACAGGAACAGCCAGACCACATCGACGAAATGCCAGTACCAGGCGGCGGCCTCGAAGCCGAAATGGCGGTCCGGCGTGAACTGGCCGGCCTTGGCGCGGAACCAGCAGACGATCAGGAAGCAGGTGCCGACGATCACGTGGAAGCCGTGGAAGCCGGTGGCGAGGAAGAACGTGGACGGATACACCCCGCCGCCAACGAACTTGAACGGCGCGTCGGAATACTCCACGGCCTGGCCCAGGGTGAAGCACATGCCCAGGATGATGGTCAGGCCGAGCCCGGTCAGCAGCCCCTTGCGGTCGTTCTCCAGCAGCGAATGGTGCGCCCAGGTGACCGTGCAGCCTGACAGCAGCAGGATCATCGTGTTGAGGAACGGGATGTGGAATGGATCGAAGGTGTGGATGGTGGAGGGCGGCCACACCGTCATGCCGTTGCCCTGGGTCTCCGGGAAGATCAGGAAGTTGAAATAGGCCCAGAAGAAGCCGACGAAGAACATCACCTCGCTGGTGATGAACAGCATCATGCCGTAGCGCAGGCCGAGGCGGACGAACGGGGTGTGCAGGCCGGGCGTGCGGCTCTCGCGGATCACGTCGCGCCACCACATGAACATGGTGAACAGCACGATCAGCAGGCCGATCACCAGCAGGATGTAGCTGCCGTAATGCGCGGCGAAGATGATGCCGAGCACGGTGCACAGCCCGCCGACCGCGCCAATGATCGGCCACGGGCTGGGATCGACCAGGTGGTAGGGCTGCTTCAGTCCCGAACTCTCGATGGCCGGAACGTGGTGCACTGTGGCGCCGTGTGCGTCGCTCATGCGGAATCCATTATTGCGAGAGAAGGGGAGGGGACGATCATCCAGACCTGGTCAGCTTGACGATGCTGATGGCGTAGAACAGCGCGGCGAGCGCGATCAGGACCACGAAGAGTGCGATGTTGCGGCCACGCCGGCGCCGGCGCATCTCGTCGGCCTCGCGCGGGGTGGGGCGCGGCGGATCTTGTTCCATGCGGCGCCTGCATCAACCGACCAGCCGGTCCACCGCGAGGGCGGCGAACAACACGAACAGGTAAAGGATCGAGTAGCGGAACGATGCCCGCGCCGGCGCGTCGCCGGTCAGGCTGACCCCGGCCGCATCCTGCCTGTCGCGCGCCACACGCAGCACGCTGAACAGGAAGCCGGCGCCGAGCACGATCGCGGCGACGCCATAGACCGGGCCGCTGAAGCCGATCCACCAGGTGGTGAGCGACAACGGCAGCAACAGCAGCGTGTACAGCACGATCTGCCGCCGTGTCTCCTTCGCGCCGGCGACCACCGGCAGCATCGGCACGCCGGCGCGCTGGTAGTCGGCGTTGGCGAACAGCGCCAGCGACCAGAAATGCGGCGGCGTCCAGAAGAACACGATGGCGAACAGGATCAGCGGCACCAGATCGACCGAGCCGGTCACCGCCGCCCAGCCGACCACCGCGGGGAACGCTCCCGCCGCGCCGCCGATGACGATGTTCTGCGGCGTGCGGCGCTTCAGCCACATCGTGTAGACGAACACGTAGAACGCGACAGAGAGCGCCAGCACCACCGCGGCGGCGAGGTTGATCGCCAGGTACATGACCGTGATCGAGCCGACCGCCAGCGTCACGCCGTAGCCCAGCGCCGCGCCGGGCTCGATGCGGCCGGCGGGGATCGGACGGTTGCGGGTGCGATGCATTACCGCGTCGATGTCGCGGTCGTACCACATGTTGATCGCGCCGCACGCGCCCGCGGCGACGGCGATGCACAACACCGCGGTGAACGCCAGCACCGGGTGCAGCCGGCCGGGCGCCACCAGCAGGCCGATCAGGCCGGTGAACACGACGAGGCTCATCACCCGCGGCTTGAGCAAGGCGATCCAGTCGCGGATGTCGGTTTCCGGCAGCGCAGCCGTCCGCAGGGAGGATTGCTCCCCCCCGTCGGCGGCGGCCAGCGGTGCTGTTGTGTTGCTCACCGGATCAACGGATGCGTGGCAGTTCCGCGTAGGTGTGGAACGGCGGCGGCGAAGAGACGCTCCATTCCAGCGAGGTAGCGCCCTCGCCCCAGTAGTTGTCGGCCAGGTGCTCCTTCGAGGTGAAGGTGCGGTAGCAGACATACAGGAACACCAGCAGTGCGACGCCGCCAATATAGGCGCCGATCGAGGAGACGAAGTTCCAGCCGGCAAACGCCTCCGGATAGTCGGGATAGCGGCGCGGCATGCCGGACAAGCCGAGGAAGTGCTGCGGGAAGAAGGTCAGGTTGACGCCGATGAAGGTCAGCCAGAAATGCACCTTGCCCCAGAACTCGGGATACTGGCGGCCGGACATCTTGCCGATCCAGTAGTAGAAGCCGCAGAAGATCGAGAAGACCGCACCGAGCGACAGCACGTAGTGGAAATGCGCCACGACGTAGTAGGTGTTGTGCACGATCTGGTCGATGCCGGCGTTGGCCAGGACGATGCCGGTGACGCCGCCGATGGTGAACACGAAGATCATGCCGATGGCCCACAGCATCGGCACCTTCAGCTCGATCGACCCTCCCCACATGGTGGCGATCCAGGAGAAGATCTTGATGCCGGTGGGCACCGCGATGACCAGCGTCGCAGCCATGAAGTAGGCGCGCGTGTCGACCGAGATGCCGGACAGGAACATGTGGTGCGCCCACACCACGAAGCCGATCGCGCCGATCGCCACCATGGCATAGACCATGCCGAGATAGCCGAAGATCGGCTTCCGGCTGAACGTGGAAACCACGTGGCTGACGATGCCGAAGCCCGGCAGGATCATGATGTAGACTTCGGGATGGCCGAAGAACCAGAACAGGTGCTGGAACAGCACGGGGTCGCCGCCGCCTGCCGGATCGAAGAAGGCGGTGCCGAAATTGCGGTCGCAGATCAACATGGTGATCGCGCCGGCCAGCACCGGGATCGACAACAGCAGCAGGAACGCGGTCACCAGTTCCGACCATACGAACAGCGGCATCTTGTGCAACGTCATGCCGGGCGCGCGCATGTTGAAGATCGTGGTGATGAAGTTCATCGCGCCGAGCAGCGAGCTGATGCCGGCCAGGTGCAGCGCGAACAGGGTGCAGTCCATGCCCGGCCCGGGCTCGAACTGCGCGTTCGACAGCGGCGGATACAGCGTCCAGCCGGAGCCCGACTCGCCCATCATCAGGCCGGTGAAGATCAGGATGAACGCCGGCGGCAGCAGCCAGAAGCTGATGTTGTTGAGCCGCGGAAACGCCATGTCGGGGGCGCCGATCATCAACGGGATGAACCAGTTGCCGAAGCCGCCGATCAGTGCCGGCATGACCGAGAAGAAGATCATCAGCAGCCCGTGGCTGGTGACGATGGTGTTCCACTCCTGCCCCGAATCGACGACGTGGTTGCCCGGGAAGTTGAGCTGGGCGCGCATGATCTCCGACAGGATGCCGCCGACCGTCCCGCCGAACACGGCGAACACCAGATAGAGGGTGCCGATGTCCTTGTGATTGGTGCTGAACAGCCAGCGCGTCACAAAGCCGGGCTTGTGGTCATGGGCATCGTGGTGGCCATGCGCATCGTCGTGGGTGGTTGCCGACATCGTCTCTCGTCTCCTAAAGCACCGGCCAATAGGGGTGTCCCTTGGGGGTCAGTGCTGAACCTCGTTGGCGGCGGTCAACAGCGCTGCTGCCGGGCGGTCATTCGCTGCCGCGCGGTCATTCTCCGATGGGTGATCGCTCCCCGTCGGGCGATCATCCCGCGCCATGGTGTCGGGTGCAGACCCGGGCGTCGCCGTGGCGAACTCCTTCTTCGCCTGGACCAGCCAGGTCTCGAAGTCCTGCGCGCTCACCGCCTGCACCATGATCGGCATGCGGCTGTGATTGGTGCCGCAGATCTGGTTGCACTCGCCATAGTACACGCCGGGCTTTTCCACCCGCATCCACGTCTCGATGGTGCGGCCCGGGATCGCGTAGCGCTGCACGCCGAGCGACGGGATGAAGAAGCTGTGGATGACGTCGCCGCTGGTTTGCAGGATGCGGATGTTCTTGTTCACCGGCACCACCAGCGGGTGGTCCGCGGTCAGCAGCCGAAGCTGACCTGGCTTCAACTGGTCATCCGGAACGATGTAGCTGGAGAAGTCGATATTGCCCTGATCCGGGTAGGTGTATTCCCAGTACCACTGGTGTCCGGTGACCTTGATCGTCAGGTCCGGGTCGTGCGTGCGATCCTCGTAATAGACCAGCGTGAACGACGGAATCGCCATCACCACCAGGATCAGCACGGGAACCACCGTCCAGGCGACCTCGAGCAGGGTGTTGTGGGTGGCTTGGCCCGGCACCGGGTTACGCTTCGCGTTGTAGCGATACATCACCCAGCCGAGCAATGCGCCGACGAAAATGGTGATCAGGGTGATGATGACCAGCACCAGGTTGTGCAGGTCGATGATCTGCTGCTTCACCGGGCTGAACGCCGGCTGCATGGACATTTCCCATGGGCGAGGCGCCTGTGCATGCGCCGCGCCGCCCGGCATTGCCAGCGGCATCAGCAAGAGCGTGAGAACCACGGCCTGAAGCCGCCGGAAAACCTGCATCGACCACCCCACCCCGTTCCGTCCCGGCCGGCCGGCGGCAGATCGCCTCGGCCATGCTCGATGATGTAGCGGCCTACCGGACCCTTGCCGCGAGATCAAGGTCCCGCCGGCCGGCTACCGACAAATCGCAACGATCACGCGCCAATGATCGCGTCGCAAGGATCACGTCGGGGTTCGCCCCCTGCGCATCCGGATACCGCTGTACGTCAGAGGGAAGCTATGTCGTCGCCCTGACGCTCCGCTCGGCATGGCCGGGCCTGACCCGGCCATAACGTGGGAAGCGTCGGGACGACGGACAATTCTCCTCGGACCGGTCGCTTGTCCGGATGCCTTTGGGGGTCTGCCCCGCGCGACCCGCCGATCAATTGGGCAACCGCACCAGGGTGAAGATGCCGAACGGCGGGACCGGGTCGGCGCGCATGCGCGCCAGATCGTCGGGCGAGAACAGCCTCTGCATGGCGAAGTCCGGATGCCAGCCCAGCGCGCGCGAAGCCGGCGCCATGGCGAATTCGATCCACCAGCGGGGGCCGCGCTCGGCGGCGAAGTGGTTGACGAACAGGATGTTGCCGCCCGGCCGCACCACGCGCCGCATCTCGGCGAGCAAGCCGCGCGGATTCGGCACCACGGAGGCGACGAACATGGCGACCGCGATATCGAACGAGGCATCCGGGAAATCGGTCGACTCGGCGTCCAGCTCGCGCAGGGCGGCGACATTGGTCAGCCTCAGGGAGGCGACCCGCTTGCGGGCCTGCTGCAGCATCTCGGCCGAGAGGTCGATGCCGGTGATGCGCTTGTCCGGGGTATAGCGGGGCAAGGCGAGGCCGGTGCCGACCCCGACCTCGAGCACTTCGCGGCCCGGCAGGCGATTGACCAGCGCCACGGCACGGCGGCGGCCGACCGAGGAGACGCCGCCGAACACGGCATCATACACGCCGGCCCAACGCCGGTAGGCGGCGCGAACCGCATCGGCATCGAGCGCAGACCGCGGCGGTGCGCCAGGCTGCCGGCCGCGGCGCTGTTCCAGGGTGTGGCTCATGAGTGCCTGTATCCTCCGGTGGCTGCGTAGGCAATCGCAACTTCGTGCGCAAGCCCGTAAGGCACCCCGCAGCCCTGCGGCGACCGGAGCCGGCAGGCCACGCTACCACACGACCGCGCGGCCAGAAACCGCGTGGCGGCTGTTGCCGAAGATACTACCGGCCGGCGGGACCAGGACCCGTCCCACCGATGCCGGAGAGCGAACCTCAGTCGGACTGCGACAGGTTGACCGCCGCCGCGCGTCCGTTTTGCTGTTGCTCCACCTCAAAGCCGATCTTCTGGCCTTCGTTCAGGCTTCTCAGACCGGCCTTCTGCACGGCGCTGATGTGAACGAAGACGTCCTTCCCCCCGGTATCCGGCGCGATAAACCCATAGCCCTTCGTCGGGTTGAACCACTTAACGGTGCCCTTCGGCATCGACGAGTCGCCTTTCTGCCTGGGAGCAGCTTCCGACCGGACTCGGCCGCCGCCCGATTGAACAGGGGCGTCGTGACCTGCCGCCAGACGCCCATCCCCGTAGAGGTGTCCTGTGCCGGTTGCCGATGGCGCAGGTTGTTCCCCCAACCGCGCGACCATACGCCAGCCGAACGCCGTCCGCAACGAATGGTGCAGGATTCGTCGCGGATAATCCCTTCGCCGTGCGGGCGATCCGAATCGGCCGGACCGGCGCCGCGCCGGGCGGCGTTTGCCGCTTGCATCCCCGGCCGATTGGCGCCATGTCGCTGGCAGCCGGGGCCCGGACGGACTAGGATACGACACGGACCAGGATACGGCTGGGACGAGCCGGACGGGCGGAGGCAGGGGACGCCCAGGTCACGTCAAGCCGGCCCCGCGCATCGGAGAGGTTCTATGGGTAGCTTCAGCATCTGGCACTGGATGGTGGTGCTGCTGGTCGTGTTGCTGCTGTTCGGTGGCGGCAAGGTCAGCAGCCTGATGGGTGACTTCGCCAAGGGCATCAAGGCGTTCAAGAAGAACATGGCGGAGCCCGACGACGCCTCGATGGAGGCCAGCGCGGAGAAGCCCACCGGCTCGATCTCCGGCCCGGCCGGCGAGGCAGCGCCCCGCGCGACGACGACGACGCGCGAGACCACGGCGGCGCATTAGCCCCGGATCGCGGTGCGCCGGCGGATTGCCGCGCCGGTGGCGTGGCGTGCCGCGGTCCGCGATCGTGCGTCAGTGCCAGCGCCGGCTGATACCGGCGGCGCGGTAGGAAGGACAGCTCATGGGTGAATTCAGCATCTGGCACTGGATGGTGGTGCTGCTGGTCGTGATCCTGCTGTTCGGCGGCGGCAAGGTCAGCAGCCTGATGGGTGACTTCGCCAAGGGCATCAAGTCCTTCAAGCAGAACATGGCGGACGAGTCTGACGCCCCGAAGGAAGCGGATGCCGCGCCGCCGCCCGGGCCGGTCGCCGGGCCGGCGGGCGAGGCGGCGTCCCGCGCCACGACGCGCGAGACGATCCCGGCGCACTGAGCAACGCGGGGTCGCGCGCGGCGATTGCGCCGAGCGGGCGCGTCACCCGGTTGGTCGATCGCGGCCCGCCGCGTCTGGGGGTTCGAGTCGAGGAACTCCCGCAGCACGGGATCGAAGGTCTGTTCCCCGCTCGCGGCGCGGCGAGCGATCGCATGCAAGGTGCGTGGGCGGGCAGTATGAGTGCGCACGGCTTGCTCGCCTTCGAGTTCGGCGAAGTTCCGGGCCCTCCGTCGAGCCGCCGAGGATTTCTGCAAGACCGAAGCGGACTTTGGCTCAAGGGAATTGCTCGGATAGAATTCGGCAACCAGGTCGAATGCCTGTTGCGCCCGGGTGATCCCGATTTCTCGTGCCAGAGCGTATATCCTCGGCGTCCGATGATATTGCCACCCGAGTTCGCGCAGAGCTTGCTCGACAGTTGGCCGATTGCATGGCCGGACCTCCGCCATCTCTGGACCTCGCCGCATATCCGCTATCGCGGGCGGTGCGGATTCCTGGCTTCAACCACGGCGAGAGTGTTGCCCTCGTCGTAAATGAAGATCCATACGCTGACGTTACGCCCGGGTATTTCACCGGCTATTCGCCATCGCGCGCATCAAGGCAGTTGACCAACTATTGCCGAAACGGATATTGATTCTACCTCGGTAAGGCCGAGCGTCTTTGTCAATAATCAAGAACTGACTTCCGGGAGATGTCCATGAGTTCGACAACCATGCCGCGGCAAGGCGGTGGCGCGTCGCGCGCTTTGCTGCACCGCGACCGCATCATAGCCGGCCCCGGATTCAGCCGCTGGATGGTGCCCCCTGCGGCGCTGTGCGTGCATCTGTGCATCGGCCAGGCCTACGCGTTCAGCGTGTTCAACCTGCCGATGACGCGGCTGATCGGCATCACCCAGTCCGCGCCGGATGATTGGAAACTCACCGAGCTCGGCTGGATCTTCTCGATCGCCATCGTCTTCCTGGGGCTCTCCGCCGCGATACTCGGACGTTGGGTGGAGGAAGGCGGTCCGCGCCGGGCCATGGTTGCCGCCGCGCTGTGCTGGGGCGGCGGCTTCATGGTTTCGGCGGCCGGAGTGGCGATCCACAATATCTGGCTGATCTATGTCGGCTACGGCGTGTTGGGTGGATTCGGTCTTGGCATCGGCTACATCTCGCCGGTCTCCACGCTGATCAAATGGTTCCCGGACCGGCCGGGTATGGCAACCGGCATGGCGATCATGGGATTCGGCGGTGGCGCCTTTATCGCCTCGCCGTTGTCGGTCGGGTTGATGCACTACTTCTCCACTCCGACGCATGTCGGCGTGGCGGAAACCTTTGTCGTCCTGGGAGTGGTCTATTTCTGTTTCATGATGGTGGGCGCGGCGATCGTACGCCTGCCGCCGGCCGGCTGGGCGCCCGAGGGCTATGTCGCACCGGCACAGCCGAAGAAGCTGATCACCACGCGCCACGTATTTGTCTATCAGGCGCTGAAGACGCCGCAGTTCTGGCTGATCTGGTGGGTGCTGTGCCTGAACGTCACCGCTGGCATCGGCGTGCTGGGCCAGGCCTCGGCGATGAGCCAGGAGATGTTCCCGGGCCATATCACCGCCGCCGCCGCCGCCGGCTTCGTCGGGCTGATGAGCCTGTTCAACATGGGCGGCCGATTCTTCTGGGCCTCGGTGTCGGACTTCATCGGTCGCAAGAACACCTATTTCGTGTTCTTCGCCCTCGGTTTCGTGCTTTACGCGCTGGTGCCCTATGCCGGAGCGGCCGGCAGCGTCGCGCTGTTCGTGCTGTGCTTCTGCGTCATCATCAGCATGTATGGCGGCGGTTTCGCGACGGTCCCCGCCTATCTGCGCGACATGTTCGGCACCCGCTATGTCGGCGCGATCCACGGTATGCTGCTGACCGCCTGGTCGGCGGCGGGTATCTTCGGGCCGGTGCTGGTGAACTACATTCGGCAATACAATGTCGATCACGGCATCCCGAAGGCGCAGGCCTACAATGTGAC